>OLXK01001490.1_pt1 | contig 16187 bp, 16 predicted proteins | sample 1674321 | NCBI WGS metagenome assembly OLXK01 (sample SAMEA103958162, study PRJEB25191) | human gut metagenome | reverse complement strand
ACTGGAACGATATCCGGTGAAAGACTGGCACGGCGGCAAGGTACACCGCATTCGCTCTCATGTCCTGCACCTGATGCGTGGACAGGTCTTCGAGCTGGAAGGCTATCACTTCTTCACCATGGGCGGAGCAAAAAGCCATGATACGGAGGACGGCATTCTGGAACCGGGTGCTCCGGATTTTGAGCGAAAGCTCCTGATGCTGCAGAGAAAGCCCCGAGCGAGGTATCGCATCAATCACATTTCGTGGTGGGCGCAGGAGATGCCTTCTGAGGAGGAGTACGCTGAAGCACGGAAAAATCTGGCCAAGGTCGATTGGGCGGTGGACTATGTTATCACGCACTGCGCTCCCACCAGCATTGCACTCATAGAAAACCGTCACAATGAGGCAGACCCGCTCACAGACTTTCTGCAGGAGGTCAAGGAGAGAGCGCACTATCATTACTGGCTGTTCGGCCATTACCACGACAACCGGGCCATTGATGAAAAGCACATCCTGCTCTGGGAGCAGATCATACAAGTTATCTGAGATAGGTCAAGGCAGAGAAAAACACGGCGATGTCACCGTGCTTTTCTCTGCGTTGAGCGGTTAAATCAGGCGCTGTGCGCCGGAAAGGAGAGGCTATGAATATCCGAAAAGCTGTGGACTACAGCACAATGTTTGCCGAACTGGAATCTGCCATGGAAGCGGATCTGCCGCAGATGGAGCTGTACTGCGAGATCGGCAAGGCCGTCTGCACCCGCTCGGAAAAGGGAGCGGCGGTGGCCGCTGCGGAGTTCTTGAAAGAACAGTACCCGGATATGACCGGCTTTTCTCCGCGCAATGTGCGCCGGATGCGGGACTTCTGGCAGTTGTACAGCGACATGCCGGAACTGCTGGGCGAAGCGCTTCGCTTGAATTGGACGCAGAATGTGGTCATCATGGAGACGGAGCTGACCGCAGAGAACCGCCGCTGGTACATCAAGCAGGCCGCTGCACAGAATCTATCCAAGTCGGAGCTTCTGCGAATGATCGAGGATTCTGCGCATTTGGAAAGTGTTCTCGACGAAAAGGTCGATGTGTGGTATAATGATGACAACGATGAGATTTCGGAGAGAACGCAGTATGAAGAAGATCCTGTTTATCTGTCACGGCAATATTTGCCGCAGCCCGATGGCCGAGTTCGTGATGAAAGACTTGGTGCAGAAAGCGGGGCTGGCATCACAGTTTCATATCGAATCGGCAGCCACCAGCCGGGAGGAGATCGGCAACCCGGTCTATCCTCCGGCACGGCGCAAGTTGGCCGAGCATGGGATCTCGTGCGAAGGCCATGCCGCACGGCAGTTGACAAATCGGGATTACGACGAATACGATCTCCTGATCGGCATGGACCAGGCCAACCTCCGGGATATGTACCGTATCTGCGGCGGCGACTATGCCGAAAAGATGTCCCTCCTGATGGATCATACCGCCCGTCCAGGCAATGTAGCAGACCCGTGGTACACCGAGGATTTCGAGGCAACCTGGCGGGATGTGCTGGAGGGGTGTCAAGGACTTTTAAAAGAGTTAACTGCTGGGAGGTGCGGTGAAGATGGATAAGCTAATTGTTCGCGGAACAGAGATCAATGTGCAGTGGGATCTCAAGCGTGATGACTTTCTCAGCTTGACAGACATTGCAAAAATCAAGGATAATGACAATCCACGGTACATCATTCAAAACTGGCTTCGCAATAGAAACACCATCGAGTTTCTCGGTGTGTGGGAAACACTCTACAATCCAGATTTTAACCGTGTCGAATTCGATGCGTTTAGAAGTCAAGCAGGGCTGAACAGCTTTGTGATGACGCCACAGAAGTGGGTGGATGCGACCGGCGCCATTGGCATTGTTTCCAAGGCTGGCCGCTATGGTGGAACCTACGCCCATAAGGAAATCGCGTTTGAGTTTGCCTCATGGATCTCCGTGGAGTTTAAACTTTACCTGGTCAAAGAGTTTGAGCGGCTCAAGACCGAGGAAATGAAACAGCTTGGCTGGGATATCAAGCGCAACCTTGCCAAGATCAATTATCGCATTCATACGGATGCCATCAAAGAGAATTTGATTCCGCCTGAACTGTCTGCCCGTCAGATATCCTTGGTCTATGCCAACGAGGCTGATGTTCTGAACATGGCTCTGTTCGGCATGACGGCCAAGCAGTGGCGGGATTCCCATCCGGATCTCAAGGGGAACATCCGGGACTATGCGAATGTATCGCAGCTCGTGTGCCTGTCAAACTTGGAAAACTTGAATGCCGTGTTCATCAATGAAGGAATATCGCAGTCGGAACGGCTGGCGAAACTCAACGCCATTGCTATTAGTCAGATGAAGGTGCTGACGGAGGACCACAGATTGCTGCAGCTTGAATCGGCTGATGATACAGAGAAACCGCAATAAAGATTGAAGAGTCGTTTCGCACATCGTGATTTTCAGGTCGGGGTTCGAAAATCTATCCGTTATGAGATGTGATATAATAAAAAGCGGGCCATTGAGGTGAGAACATGAATAGCTTGCAACCTCCTTTTTCTGATATCGTCGGAGAAAGCAGTCCTGTCCAAAAAGCAATTAAATTGATATGGGAAATCTTTGCGAATCATCCATTACCCAATAATAAATCGATTGCATCGCAGTCAGCCGCTGAACAAATAGTATTACATCTGCTTGGAACCATGAATAGTATTGGAATGATCAATGCTGCTGGTTACCACTCTGCTGCTGTAACTCTCATGAGATCAATAGAAGACGCCTTAGACTGCTTGTTCGCAGTAGTTCAAAGTGACGTAAATGCAAACAAATGGCTTAATGACGAACTCAAGGCAAGCCAAGCAGCAAGAACGTGGACAGCAGATAAGGTGGTTGATCAATCCATTCCGCTTGGAGACTACAGAAAAAATATCAGACATGGACTAAACAAGTATAGCCACTGTTCTCCGAATCAGACAAGCTGGAATATTTATCGAAAAAGTGACGAGAAGGGCATGTGTAGACTTGAGCTTAATTATCAGCATGCAGTAATAAGTAAAAATGGATACTATGTTGATAGGTACCTTTGCATTCATTTATATGAGCTTATGGATAGTTTACCTCTTTACTATAGCGAGTATTTTGCAGATAAGGAGGAGCGAAGAAAACTCTTTGAAAAGCTAAAATATGATATTGAAACAATCATTAAAGACTTTTTGAATAGCATTGGGAGCGATAAGTTATACATGGATACTCCTCCTGAGCTTGAAGGGCTTAGCAACAGGAAATAACCCATAGAAATAAAAATCTATAGTGTTGAGTTATGACAGAGAAAATCCCCGTAACCGTAACGGTTACGGGGATTTGAGTTTGTCAAAAAAGGGCGGCACCCTTTTTTGACAAAAGAGCTTTCGCTCCGACCCGCGCGTCCGAATGGGCTAAAAGCCCATTCGGGCACACTCTCTCCGCGCAAAGTATTTTTCGCGACGTACACGCCCAACGGAAGTCCCCTTGGGGGACGCCGCCGCGAAAAATGGATTTGACTTGATTCGCGGCCTGCGGGCCGCGAACTCTGCGAGGCTTTTTTGACAGGCTGGAATCCCCGTAACCGCAATGGTTACGGGGATTTGTTTATGGGTGAAAAAAACTGCTTGACAAATACCCCATAGGGGTATAGGATAAGCATACCCCTATGGGGTATATTGCATACGAAGCGAGGTGGGAATACTATGGAACAACATGACTGCTGCCACTGCTCCCAACGGAAAAAGGAGCGCTCGCCGGAGGAATACAAGCGCCTGATCCACCGGCTCAACCGCATTGAGGGCCAGATCCGGGGTATCCGGGGCATGGTGGAGGCCGGGGCGTACTGTCCCGACATTCTGGTTCAGGCGGCGGCGGTGAACGCGGCCATCAACGCCTTCAACAAGGAACTGCTGGCCAGCCATATCCGCACCTGTGTGGCCCAGGACATCCGGGACGGCAAGGACCAGGTCATCGACGAGCTGGTGGCCACCCTGCAAAAGCTGATGAAATAGGAGTGATCCCCATGAGGCAATACAATGTTACGGGCATGAGCTGCGCCGCCTGCTCGGCCCGGGTGGAAAAGGCGGTGGGGAAGGTCCCCGGCGTCACGGCATGCTCCGTGAGCCTTTTGACCAATTCCATGGGCGTAGAGGGCACGGCGGAGCCCTCCGCCATTATTGCCGCCGTGGAGGCGGCGGGCTACGGCGCGTCGGAAAAGGGCGCGGCCCAGTCGTCTCCCAGCGCCGGCGAGCAGCAGCTGGAGGATCACGAGACGCCCCGTATCCGGCGGCGGCTTATCTGGTCCGTGGGCTTTCTGCTGGTGCTGATGTACTTTTCCATGGGCCACATGATGTGGGGCTGGCCCCTGCCGCCGTTTTACGACAACAACCATGTGGCCATGGGGCTGACCCAGCTGCTGCTGACGGTGATCATCATGGTCATCAACCAGAAGTTCTTCATCAGCGGCTATAAGGCCCTGTGGCACCGGGCTCCCAATATGGACACCCTGGTGGCCCTGGGGGCCACGGCAGCCTTCGGCTACAGCACCTATGCCCTGTTTGCCATGACTGCCGCCCAGGTCCGGGGGGATGAGGCCGCCGTCATGAGCTGCATGATGGACTTCTACTTTGAGTCCGCCGCCATGATCCTGACTCTGATCACCGTGGGCAAGATGCTGGAGGCCCGGTCCAAGGGCAAGACCACCGATGCCCTGAAAAGCCTGATGCGGCTGGCCCCCAGGACTGCCACCGTTATCCGGGACGGCAAGGAAGCAGAGGTGCCGGTGGAGCAGGTGCAGCAGGGGGACGAGTTCGCCGTCCGGCCGGGGGAGAGCATCCCGGTGGACGGCGTGGTGCTGGAGGGAAACAGCGCCGTTAATGAGTCCGCCCTCACCGGCGAGAGCATCCCGGTGGACAAGGCTCCCGGCGACGGAGTGTCCGCCGCCACGGTGAACCAGTCCGGCTATCTCCACTGCCGGGCCACCCGGGTGGGCCAGGATACCACCCTGTCCCAGATCATCCGCATGGTCAGCGACGCCGCCGCCACCAAGGCCCCCATTGCCAAGATCGCCGATAAGGTATCCGGCGTGTTCGTTCCGGCGGTGATCTCCATCGCCGCGGTGACCACGGCGGTGTGGCTGCTGCTGGGCCACCCGGTAGGCTACGCCCTGGCCCGGGGCATCTCCGTGCTGGTGATCAGCTGCCCCTGCGCCCTGGGCCTGGCCACTCCTGTGGCCATTATGGTGGGCAGCGGCCTGGGCGCCAAAAACGGCATCCTGTTCAAGACTGCCGCTTCCCTGGAGGAAACGGGCCGGGTGCAGATTGTGGCTCTGGACAAAACCGGCACCATCACCAGCGGTCAGCCCCGGGTGACGGATATCCTTCCGGCGGAGGGCGTCACGGAGCAGGAGCTGCTGACAAATGCCCTGGCCCTGGAGCAGAAGAGCGAGCATCCCCTGGCCCGGGCTGTACTGGACCGGGCGGAGGGCCTGACGGCCCCGGAGGTATCGGATTTCCAGGCTCTGCCCGGTAACGGGCTGACAGCCAGGCTGGCGGGCCGGACCCTGTGGGGCGGCAGCGCTGCCTATACGGCGGAAAAGGCCGCCGTTTCCCCGGAGCTGCAGGCCCGGACGGAGGAGCTGGCCCGGCAGGGGAAAACGCCCCTGTTCTTCGGGTTGGATGACCGGCTGCTGGGCATCATCGCCGTGGCGGATGTCATCAAGGAGGACAGCCCCCAGGCGGTCCGGGAGCTGCGGAATATGGGCATCCATGTGGTGATGCTCACCGGCGACAACGAGCACACCGCCCGGGCCATCGGGGCCCAGGCCGGGGTGGATCAGGTCATCGCCGGGGTGCTGCCGGAGGGCAAGGAGGCCGCTATCCGCCGCCTGATGCAGCGGGGCAAGGTGGCCATGGTGGGCGACGGCATCAACGATGCACCGGCCCTGACCCGGGCCGACACCGGCATCGCCATCGGCGCGGGAGCCGACGTGGCCATCGACGCGGCGGACGTGGTGCTGATGAACAGCAGCCTGCCGGACGTGCCCGCCGCCATCCGGCTCAGCCGGGCCACCCTGCGGAACATCCACGAGAACCTGTTCTGGGCATTTTTCTACAATGCCATCGGCATACCCCTGGCCGCCGGGGTGTTCATCCCCCTGGGGCTGACGCTGAATCCTATGTTCGGTGCGGCAGCCATGAGCCTTTCCAGCTTCTGCGTGGTGTCCAACGCCCTGCGGCTGAATCTGTTCAAGCTCCGGGATAACCGGCACGATCATAAGAGAACCAATCATCTGAACAACGAAATCAAGGAGGAACAAGCTATGGAAAAGACACTGGAGATCAAGGGCATGATGTGCCCCCACTGCGAGGCCACCGTTCGCACCGCCCTGGAGGCTCTGCCCCAGGTTCAGGAGGCTCAGGTGAGCCACCAGACCGGCACCGCTGTGGTGACCCTCACCGGCCCGGTGGAGGACGACATCCTGCGCCGCACCGTGGAGGACAAGGGCTACACTGTCACCGCCATCCGGTAAACGGACAAAATAAAGGCACGGCCGCGGCCGTGCCTTTATTTTTTTCTTTTGCCAGTCCGCACTGGATCAGACGGATCACCGCTTGTCGCGGTCGTAGGACACCACCACACGGCGGTTGGGCTCCGAGCCAATAGAGTAGGTATTGACACCGGGGACATCCTGCAGGGCGGCGTGGATCACATGGCGCTCATAGGCATTCATGGGCTCCAGAGTGACGCTGCGGCGATACCTGGTGACCTTGGCAGCCACCTTGCGGGCCAGAGACTCCAGGCTCTGTTCCCGCTTGGCCCGGTAATTCTCGGCATCCACATGGACGCGGATGCGCTTTTCCCGGCCGGAATTGACGGCGTAGTTGGTCAACTGCTGGATAGCGTCCAGGGTCTCGCCCCGGCGGCCAATCAGCTGGCCCAGCTTCTGTCCCTCCAGCACCACACTGTAGCGGCCCTTTTCCGTCTCCGTGACCTGCACCTGGGCAGGGCTGTCCATATGCTCCAGCAGGCCCGTCAGGAACTCGGTAATGCGCCGGGCGTTGTCGTCCAGGACAGACTGCTCCGGGGCGGCAGCGGGGGCCTGGGCAGGAGGCTCAGGAGCCTTGACAGGAGCCTTGGGAGGCTCCGGCTTCCTGGTCTTGGGCTGCTCCGGCTTGGGCTGGGGTCTGGGCTGGGGTCTGGGCTCCGGCTTCTTTTCCGGCTGGACCGGCGCGGCGGGAGCCTCCGGCTCCTCCTGGCCATAGGTCACGCGGACCCGGGCAGGGCTGCTGCCAATGCCCAGAAAGCCGCTTTTGGCCCGCTCCAGAATCTCAACGGACACGTCGTCGCGGTCCATATGCAGCTGTTCCAGCGCTTTGCGGATGGCCTCGTCCTCGGTCTTGCCCGTTACGTCGATATAACTCATAGACAAAACTCCTTAGTCATCATTATAATGGCTTTCGTTGTAGGCCCGGCCCCGTGCATAGGGACGCTGGCCCACGCGGCCACTTTCGTTGGTGCCGGGATTCTTTTTCTTCTCGCCAGAGGACTGCTTTTTCTTGCCCTGCTGGTTATTCTGCTTCTTGCCGCTGTTGTAGGAAGCCTGCTGCTGTGCCATCAGCTCCTTCTGCTTCTGGTACTTGGCATAGCGCTTTTCACGGGCGGCCTTTTCCTTCTCGGTCTCCTCGCGGTCCAGCTTCTTGTTGAAATACTTATTCAGGGTCAGCTCCTGGATCAGGGAGAAGGCGGAGTTGGCGATCCAGTATACGCACAGAGCGGAGGGCAGAATATAGCCCATCCACAGGCTCATCAGGGGCATCATGTACATCATGATCTTAGCGGACCCGTTGGGGGTAGAACCATTGGTGCGCATGGTGATGAGGCTCATGGCGAACTGGATGCCGGCGGAAATGATGGGCAGCAGCAGCGCGCCCCAGACGGGCCAGCCGCCGCCGGGGAACTGGCTGAACAGAGAGGACGGCTGAGCCGCCAGGTCAATGTGCAGGAAGTTGTAGTTCAGGTCGATGAGGCCGTCGAACTTCCCGGCGAAATCCGCCCAGTGCTCGTGGATGAACTTGGCCAGATAAATCTGCTCATACGCCTGACTGCCCTCGGCCGCAGTGAAGCCCAGGGTGCCGGCCAGGGTGGTGATCTCCGCGATCACCGACTCGGACAGGCTCATAAAATACCGCAGAGGCACACGGATGATATAGTACAGGGCGATCAGGATGGGGAAGGGGATCATGGACCACAGGCAGCCGGACATGGGGTTGATGCCCTCTTTCATGCACAGCTCCTGCATGGCCTCCTGCTGACGCTGCTGGTTGTTGGCGTAGCGGGTCTGGATATCCTTGATCTTGCCCTGCATGCGGTTCATGCGCAGCATGCTCTTCTTGCTCTTGAGCTGGAAGGGCAGCAGCACCAGCTTCACCACCAGGGTGAACAGGATCAGAGCCACGCCATAGGACCCGGTCCAGCTGTAGAACAGCCGGGTCAGGAAGGCAAAGGGCACACAGATATAGTATCCGAGCTTTGCAAACATGGGATAGTTTCCTCCGTATTTTGTTGGGTGGGAAAAACGGGGTTTTCAGGGAACGGGATCATACCCGCCTTTGTGGAAGGGATTGCATCGCAGAAGGCGCCGCAGCGCCAGAAAGCCGCCCCGCAGAGGGCCGTATTTCTCCACCGCCTGCAGTGCGTATTCCGAGCAGGTGGGGATATAGCGGCAGCGGGGCGGAAACAGGGGAGACATAGCCGTCTGGTAAAAGCGGATCATCCGCAGGATGGCCCGCTTCATGACGGGTCCTCCCGCAGCAGGTCCAGCTGCTCCAGCAGACGCAGATAGGTGCGGTCCAGCTTCTGATAATCCGTTTCCACGGCCCGGACCCGGGCCACCACGATCAGGTCGTAGCCCGGGAGCATTTTCGCCTTGTTCAGCCGGTAGATCTCCCGAATGCGGCGCCGGACGCGGTTGCGCACCACGGCGCAGCCCAGCTTCGTACTGACGGAAACGCCCAGGCGGCTATAGCCCCGGCGGTTCCTCTGGCAGTAAATCACCAGCTGCGGCGAAACCGCCGATTTTCCCTTGCGGTAAATGCGGCGGAATTCGTAATTCTCTTTTACCGTGACGGCTGGATCCATGAAAACAAGCACCTTCTCCGCCAACGCGGCGGCTGAAATGAGCATAGGCCAAAGGGGACGGCAGTTTTCCCATCCACCGTCCCTGGTCTATCCTTTATGCGCGATGCACTTTCCGCGACCTCAATGGGTCAGGCGAGCGCGGCCCTTGGCGCGGCGGCGGGCCAGAACCTTACGGCCGTTGCTGGTGGCCATTCTCTTGCGGAAGCCGTGCTCCTTGGAGCGCTGGCGCTTCTTGGGCTGATAGGTACGGAACATTGCATGACACCTCCATTTTGTAAGATCCGGCGGCAGAGCAAGGCTGCCGCACATACTCGACGGCGGGCAGGGGACTTGTCCCCGGCGGCCGCAGTTGACAGGTTGGATGCCGCAAAACGGCATGGTAAACATTATACAGATTTTCCGGCCCCCTGTCAACAGAAATCTGCATTTTCCACGAAAGAGCCGCATTCTGCCGCCGGGCGACGGTTTTGGGCAAGAAATTCTGTTATATCTCCCACAAAATAGCGCATATTTGCCGGTTTCTGTATAGCAGCCCGGAAAAATTTTTATACTTAGTATTAGTATATGTGTGGACTTTTCCGGGGCCGTTTGGTATAATAAGAGGTGTATTTTTGCCTGAAACAAAGAGAGAAAATCGCATGACCAGCGGGAAAGGGGCGCTTTCATTGAATTCAATCGCAGACGTGTGGAAAAACGTACTGGACCGGCTGAGGTCCCAGCTGTCCGAGACCACCATCAATACCTGGTTCGACGAGGTGGAGGTGGTGACCATGGAGGACTCCGCCTTTGTGCTGCATTGCAGCAACGCCTTCAAAAAGAGCACCATTGAGGCGCGCTTTATGAGCCACATCAAGGCCGCACTGAAGGATATTTTTTCCTCGGATCTGGAGGTAAAGATCCTGGACGATCAGCAGCTGTCCGCCTATCACGGGGTGGCTCCGGACCGGCCCGGCTCCCTTCTGGAGTCCGACGCCTTTACCTTCGGCACCTATGTGGTGGGGCCCCAGAACAAGATGGCCTATGCCGCCGCCCGCGCCGTGGCGGAAAAGCCGGCGGAGCACTATAACCCCCTGTTTATCTATGGCGACTCCGGCCTGGGCAAGACCCATCTGCTGTATGCCATTGCCCACCAGGTCCGCTCCCGCCAGCCGGATGCCCGCATCGTATACATCAAGGGCGACGATTTCACCAACGAGCTGATTGCCTCCATCCGGGAGGGAAAAAATGCGGAGTTCCGGGAGAAATACCGTCAGACCACCCTGCTGCTGGTGGACGATATCCAATTCATCGCCGGAAAAAAACAGACCCAGGAGGAGTTTTTCCATACCTTCAACACCCTGTATGAATCCGGGCGGCAGATCGTTCTGACGTCGGACCGTCCGCCCCGGGAGATGACCCAACTGGAGGACCGGCTTCAGACCCGGTTTGAATGGGGTCTGATGGTGGATGTGGCTCCCCCGGACTTTGAGACGAGACTGGCCATCATCAAAAACAAGGCTGCCCTGCTGGGGGTGCAGCTGCCCGACGATATCAGCAGCTTTATCGCGGAAAATCTCACCGCCAACGTTCGACAGATCGAGGGCGCCCTGAATAAGCTGCTGGCCTATCGGGATCTGCTGGGCAACCAGGTGGACGGCGAGGCCGTCAGCCGTGCCGTGAAGGATATGCTGAAAAAGTACAATGAGTTTGTGCCGTCGCCAGGCCTGATCGTCGAGTACATCTGCCGGTATTATGACGTGGATGAGGAGCAGGTCCGGGGACAGGGCCGCAAGCGGGACCTGATGGAAGCCCGGCAAACAGCCATGTATCTGATCCGCCGGATGACAAACCTCTCCCTCAACGACATCGGCAAGGAGTTCGGCGACCGGGATCACACCACGGTGCTTCACTCGCTGGATCAGGTGGAGAAAAAGATGCGCTCCGATCCGGCCTACGCCGAAAAGGTCAAGGAGATCACCACCAACATCAACAATAAGAAATGATCTCTTTTCCACATATCCCTGTGGATTCCACCTGGACAACCTGTGGAGTATTTGCTTCGCTCTTTTCCTGTGGAAAACCCCCGGATATTGTCCCCAAAGGGGTGTGGACAGAAATTTCTGTGATCCCAGTGCTTTTGGGAGATTTCCACATAAATTTTCCCTACGACGTCTGTTACTAAAATAAAGATATCTTTTGTTCTCTTTTGGAGAACGGAGTCTCTTTTCAGTCTGAAAGAAAGGAACGCTTCGATATGCTTCGATTTTCCTGTGAAAAGGCGCTGCTGCAAGGCGCCGTCAACACTGCCTCCCGGGCGGTAGCCGCCAAAAGCTCCATTCCGGCCCTGGAGGGGATCCTGCTGGAGGGCGGGGACACCCTGACCCTGTCCGGCTACAACATGCAGACCGGCATCCGCACCGGCGTGGACGCTCAGATCCAGTCTCCCGGCCGTATCGTCCTCAGCGCCCGTCTGTTCGGCGAGATGATCCGCAAGATGCCCGACGACGTTATTGTGTTCGACGCTGACGACAAGCTGACGGTTCATCTTACCTGCGGTGACGCCAGCTTCGAGATCATCGGCCTGTCTGCCGACGATTACCCGGAGCTTCCTGAGGTGGATGACCAGTTTTCCGTGGATATTCGTCAGGGGACGCTGAAGGCTATGATCAACCAGACCAGCTTCGCCGTGTCCACCAATGAAAGCCGCCCGGTACATACCGGCTCTCTGTTCGAGGTGGGGGATAAGGACCTGACGGTGGTGTCCGTGGACGGGTTCCGTCTGGCCCTGCGCCGGGAGCCTTTGGACCGGTCCGAGGGCGGCGCGTTCAAATTCGTGGCACCCGGCTCCGCTCTGAACGAAGTGGAGAAAATCTGCGAGGATTCCGACGAAAAGATCACCATTATTCAGGGCAAGCGGCACCTGCTGTTTGAGGCCGGGGCCACCCAGCTGATCTGCCGCCGCCTGGAGGGAGATTTCCTGGATTACAAGAACGCCATCCCCCGGAACAATCCCATCCGGCTGACGGTGGACACCAAAACCATGCTGGGCAGTCTGGACCGGGTGTCCGTGGTCATCAGCGAAAAGCTCAAGAGCCCGGTGCGCTGCGTTTTTGAAAACGGCCGGGTGATGCTGTCTGCCCGCACCGGCGCCGGCGAGGCCAAGGACATCTGCCCCCTGGACGGCGACGGAAACGGGCTGGAGATCGGATTCAACAACCGGTATCTGATGGACGCCCTGCGCTACGCTCCGGCGGACGCTGTGACCATGGAGCTGAATACCAGCATTTCTCCGGCGGTGCTGGTGCCGGTGGATGGGGAGGAGAGCTTCCTTTATATGGTGCTGCCGGTGCGGCTGAAGGCGTGAGAAAACGAGGTCAATATGGAAATCATTACCATTACTACAGAATATATCAAGCTCCAGGATCTGCTGAAGCTGGCGGCGGCTGCCGCCACCGGCGGCGAGGCCAAGCTGCTGGTTCAGGAGGGAGAGGTCCTGGTCAACGGGGAGGTATGCACCATGCGGGGCAAGAAGCTTCGTCCCGGCGATGTGGTGGACGCCCTGGGACAGCGCTACGGCGTGCAGTATGCGGATTGAAGGACTGCTGCTGGAGGGCTTCCGGAATTACGACAGCCAGCAGCTGACCTTTGATGAAAGCTGCAACGTGATCTATGGAGACAATGCCCAGGGAAAGACCAACCTGCTGGAGGCCATTGTGTATCTGTCCTGCGGCCGCAGTCCCCGGACCCATGCGGATCGGGAGCTTATTGGCTTCGGAACGGACAGGGCCAGGCTGGTGGGACAGATCCGGTCCCGGGAGCGGGAATTTGAAACGGAGATTCAGCTGACCCGGGGACGGCGGCGGAAGATGACCGTCAACGGTGTGGCCGCCAAAAACGGCGGCGACCTGTCCCAGGTGATGCACACGGTGTTTTTCTCGCCGGAGGACCTATTTCTCATCCGGGAGGGAGCGGCGGCCCGGCGGCGGTTCATGGATATGTCCCTGTGCCAGCTGCGGCCCCGGTATGCCGAGGCCCTGGCGGAATACGGGCGGCTGTATGAACACAAGACCCGCATCCTCCGGGACAGTGACGAGTATCCTCAGCTGCTGGACACCCTGCCCGACTTTGACCGGCGGCTGTGCCAGGTGGGAGCGGTGCTCATCAGCTATCGGGCGCGGTATGTGCAGGCCCTGGCCGTCCACGCCCAGAGAGCCCACTGGGAGTGCTCCGGGGAACGGGAGGAGCTGGCTCTGTCGTATCAGACCGTGAAAACCGTGGAGGACCCATTGAGTCCGGCGGCGGACATTGCGGCGGCGCTGGCAGAGCACCAGGCACAGCATCATCAGGCGGAGCTGGCCTCCCGGCTGTGCCTGTCGGGACCCCATAAGGATGATATCGCCGTGACGGTAAACGGGCTGGAGGCCCGGCATTTCTGCTCCCAGGGCCAGGTGCGCACCGCAGCCCTGAGTCTGAAGCTGGCGGACCGGGAGATTCACAAAACCGCCATCGGAGAGTATCCGGTGATGCTGCTGGACGATGTGCTGTCGGAGCTGGACCCCCGGCGGCAGGAGTATGTGCTCAACCGCATTGCAGGCGGACAGGTGTTCATCACCTGCTGCGAAAACGACCGGCTGGATGCGCTGCTGTCCGGCCGGGTGTATCACGTTCGGGAAGGAAAGGTGCTGTGATGGGCTTTCTGCATATCGGCCAGAACGTCATGGTCAATGACCGGCGCATCATCGGCATATTCGACCTGGATATCACGTCCCAGTCCGCTCAGACCCGGCGGTTTCTGGACCAAGCGGAGCAGGAGGGCGTGGTGCTGCCGGTGTGCGACGACATTCCCAAGTCGTTTCTGGTGTGCGACCATCCATATCACCGGCAGATCGTATATATTTCCCAGCTGAATACCCAGACGCTGGTGAAAAGAGCGGAAAAGAAGTAAAGAATTCCCTGTCATTGCCGGGAGATCGGCAGACACCGGGTTCCCGGGAATGACAGGAAAGACCCAAGGAAAGGAAAGATGACCCAATGAGCGAACTGGAAAAAGTCACCGCCGTGGACACCACCTATGACGCCTCGGAAATTCAGGTTCTGGAGGGGCTGGAGGCGGTGCGCAAGCGGCCCGGCATGTATATCGGCTCCACATCGGCCTCGGGCCTGCACCATCTGGTGTATGAGATCGTGGACAACGCCATTGACGAGGCACTGGCCGGATACTGCACCGAGATCACTGTTACCATCAACCCCGGCAACACCATCACCGTTACCGATAACGGCCGCGGTATCCCCGTGGACATCCAGAAGCAGACCGGCCGGCCGGCGCTGGAGGTGGTATACACCGTGCTCCACGCCGGCGGTAAGTTCGGCGGCGGAGGCTATAAGGTATCCGGCGGCCTCCACGGCGTGGGCGCGTCCGTGGTCAACGCCCTGTCCGAATGGCTGGAGGTGCAGGTTCAGAAGGACGGCAGAATTTACGAGATGAAGTTCTCCCGGGGAGCGATCACCCAGGAGATGAGAATTTTGGGCGACACCGATCAGACCGGCACCGCCGTTACCTTCAAGCCGGATCCGGAGATGTTCGACACCCTGGTGTATGACTATGAAACGCTGCACACCCGGATGCGGGAGCAGGCGTTCCTGAATGCGGGGCTGCGTATCACCATTACCGACGCCCGGCCCGGCCAGGAGCAAAGTGACTCCATGTGCTACGAGGGAGGCATCCGGGAATTTGTTACCTGGCTCAACCGCAACAAGACAGCGCTGCATGAGGAGGTCGTCTATCTGGCCGGGGCCAAGGGCGACAGCACCGCCGAGGTGGCGCTGCAATACAACGACAGCTACAACGAGACGCTGGTGTCCTTCGCCAACGACATCCACACCCCCGAGGGCGGCATGCATGAGACGGGCTTCAAAACGGCCCTGACCCGGGTGCTCAATGCCTACGGCATGAAATACGGCATGATCAAGGAGGGAGACAAGGTCTCCGGCGAGGACGTCCGGGAGGGCATCACCGCCGTGATCTCCGTGAAGCTGACGGAGGCCCAGTTCGAGGGACAGACCAAGGCCAAGCTGGGCAACGCCTCCATCCGCACCCTGGTGGACAACGTGGTATCCGACCAGCTGGCCGTGTATCTGGAGGAGCACCCGGTGGTGGCCCGGACCATTCTGGACAAGGCCCTGACCGCCAACCGGGCCAGGGAGGCTGCCCGAAAGGCCCGGGAATCCATCCGCCGCAAGACCGCCCTGGGCGGGGCGGCCATGCCCGACAAGCTGCGGGACTGCAACGAAAATAACCCCGAGCTGACGGAGATCTATATCGTGGAGGGCGACTCCGCAGGCGGCTCTGCTACTCAGGGACGGGACTCCCGCTTCCAGGCCATCCTGCCTCTGTGGGGCAAGATGCTGAACGTGGAAAAGGCCCGGGCGGACAAGGTGTACGGCAACGACAAGCTTCAGCCGGTGATCACGGCTCTGGGGGCCGGGATCGGCGACGAGCTGGACCTGAACCGGTTGCGGTATCACAAGATCATCATCATGGCCGATGCCGATGTAGACGGCGCCCATATCCGGACGCTGCTGCTGACCTTCTTCTTCCGGTTTATGCGGCCCCTGATCGAGGAGGGGTATGTATACTCCGCCGTGCCGCCGCTGTATAAGCTGACCCGGGGCAAGCAGCAGCGGGTGGCCTATACCGACGAGGAGCGGGACACCATTTCCGCCGAAATGCGGGCGGGGAATCCCAACGTGAAGATCGACATCAGCCGCTTCAAGGGCCTGGGCGAGATGAATCCCCATGAGCTGTGGGAGACCACCATGGACCCGGGGAAGCGCACCCTGCGCCGCATCACCCTGGACGACGCCGTGGCCGCCGACGCCACGTTTACGGTGCTGATGGGCGAAAAGGTGGAGCCCCGGAAGGAGTTTATTGAGAAAAACGCCAAATACGCGGTGAATCTGGACTATTGATTCAAAAAATGCATGCATTTTTTGAATCAGCTTGTCAAAAATCATTTTGACAAGCTGAAAAGCATTTTCAAAACTTTCATAAAAGTTCTGAAAATGCGG
>OLXK01001486.1_pt1 | contig 16235 bp, 21 predicted proteins | sample 1674321 | NCBI WGS metagenome assembly OLXK01 (sample SAMEA103958162, study PRJEB25191) | human gut metagenome | reverse complement strand
AACAAACAAAAAAGGAGCGAACAATGAAATGGCATTATTTTACTGTTGTTGACACGTACACGGGTTTAGACCGTGGTTTTCGGTGGCGTGAGACGGCTTGTGGTTATTGTGGGGTTGATTATCAATTTCAAATGTATGATGGAATGTGTGGCCGTTGGACTTCTATGAGTTCTTTTGTTGACTTGGATGATGGTTTTGAGTATTGTCGTAATTTTGATTTTAAGGAATATTATAGGACTTATGGGGAACGTTGGGTGTGATTAAAATGTTTAGGTGTAGTTTTATGAATTATTATTGTGTTCGTCGTTTGCTTGAGATGGGTTATAGTTATTATGATTTTGTGGAATGTTATGCCGATTTTGATGAAATAGTGCATATGTTTCCAATTGGTTATACGTGGGATAATATGGTGTCTTTGGGTGATAATGTAAGTATGGTGTTTCTCGGCTATAGTAGGAGGCAATGGATATGATGAATTATCATAGGTGTAATGGTTGTAAGCGTTTTTTATATAGGTGGTAGTATGGTTAAGGGTACACGTCGTGTACATCGTATGCGTGTGGGGCATTATGAGACTGGGCGTGATGTTGATTGTGTTGGTTTGTTTGATTTTGTGATGGCGCATTATGCTGACGATGTTGATTTGATGCGGTTGAATTTGTGGGATGATACGGGTGTGTAGTATGGTGTTGTTTGGCCTATTAGCTCAGTGGTTAGAGCGACATCCTTATAAGATGTGCGGGCCGGGTTCAATTCCCGGATAGGCCACGGTTGTTGAGAATCGTTATCGTTATCGTTATCGTTATCGTTATCGTTATCGTTGTTGTTAGTGTGATATATTAGGTCATGACATGCTGTTTGGCGTGTTGTGGTCTTTTTTTTTGTATGAGGTATATGCATATGGATATGAGTTCTATCGCTACTCTTGTGGGTAGTGTTGGTTTTCCGATTGTCGCGTGTTGTGGGATGGCGTGGTTTATTGCCACGACGTTCCGCGATTTTAACAATTTGATGACGAAGAACAATGTTTTGACCGAAGAGCTTATCGCCTTGCTTAAGAATGATAAGGGGGATGCTGATGTTGATGAAACGAATATGGCATAGCATATTGGCGTGCATATGCGTGTTGTCGTTGGTTTTCGTACCGTCCGCAAGCGCTGATATGCGTGGTTTTGACGTAAGCAATTGGCAGTGTGATATTGATACGTATGCACTGGACGCTGATTTTGTTGTGGCCGGTGCGACTTGGGGTGTTGGCGGTTTTAATAATGTCTGTTTGGTCAATGGTGTTAATCAGGCCGCTAATTATCAGCTCGGTCGTGCAGTGGACAGCGGTAAAAGTATCGGCGTGTACCATTATGCTATGGGGCATGATGCGGTGGCTGAGGCTGATTTTTTCGTTGATAACGTTGTCGGATATGTCGGGCGTGCCGTGCTTGCTTTGGATTGGGAGGCCGATGATAATCCGCAGTTTGGTAATGGGGCGTGGGTTGAGTCTTGGGTGCGGCGCGTGTATGACCGAACGAGGGTGTGGCCTGTCGTTTATACGGGGGCATATTCGTTGAGTCAGCTCACGCCGTTCGTGCGTGAGCATTGCGGTGTTTGGGTTGCGCAATATGCGTCGAACGCGCCGACTGGTTATCAGGCGGTGCCGTGGCTTTATGGCGCGTATGGTGAGGCCATGCGGCAGTACACGTCTAATGGTTATGTTTCGGGTTATGGGCCGCTGGATTTGAATTATTTCCGTGGTGAGCGGTGGCAGTGGGACGCGTATGCGCGTGGCGAGCGTGATGGCGGTGCTTCGGTTCCGGCTCCGGCTCCGGCTCCGGTGCCGGACGCGGGTTGTGCGTCTACGTGTGTTACGGTCGGGCCGGGTGATACGTTGGCCGGTATCGCGGCGGTGACGGGTTTGTGGCCGTGGTCTGATTGGTCGGGGTATGCGTCCGGTAATCCCAATGTGATATATCCCGGCGAAACCGTTTGCTATGGCGGTGGCACTGTTGCGCAGTCGAACACGAATACGGTACGCACGTATACGGTGCAACCGGGTGATAGTTTGTGGGCTGTTTTCGGTACCGATTGGGCGCGTGTCGCGTCGGTTAATGGTTTGTCTAACCCGAGTTTGATTTATCCGGGGCAGATTTTGCGTTACTGATAATCATTGTCAATATTCGGCGTGTCGCATTTTGCGCGCGCCGATTTTTATGTTATAAATATATGTGTTAGCAAAAAATGTTAACATAAAAACAGATACAAAGGATAATAATATGCGTAAGATTCGTAAGGTAATCGCTGATAGCGATATCAGCTACTATGACCGTAGCGGCGAAATGCAAATGTTTCATACCACCGGAAACATTCGTACCGTTGAAAAAGCAGTTAAGGCGCTTATGGACGCGGGTATCGTCAACGTCCTGATTGATGATATCACCGTACATAAGACAACGTATGCTATGGACGTTGACACGTTCATTGCGCACGCCGAACGTGTCGTAACCGATACCGACAACGATAACGACAACGATAACGATAACGATAACGAACCCGAGTTCTGATTTTGAAAGGAAACATCATGATCAAGGACAATGAACAGATGAACGACACCGTTAATGAAACCGCACAAACCACTGTTGACAATTATCGTTACATTTGTACGATGGACAACAGCACTTTTGAGGGCAAACGTGCCATTGTCAACGCGCGTAATAACGCATTGTCGTTGAATGCTATCGGTGACACGCCGCTAACGGTCATTGGCGCGTACACCGCGCCGGGCGTGCGTTCCCAGACGGAGCAGAAGTGCGTTAACGTCTATCTTTTTGCAAATGACGGTAATACGTATTTCAGCCAGTCGCAGGGCATTTATCGTAGCGTGTTGGATATTTATGACATGTTCCCCGATTTCAACGCGCCTAACGGTATCCCCGTGGCAGTGAAAAAGACACCGCTCGGTGATGGCAGGTCTACAAAATCGCTTGAAATCAAGTAGTTTGAAATGAGAAAAAAAGCGCCATAAAACAATATGGCGCTTTTTTTTTTATGAGGGTGGTGAAATCATGCCTAGAGCGCATAAACAGGCGGACGTTTTAACCGCGAAACGCAAGCGCGTGACCCGCGCGATAAACAGTCTGAAAAAAAGCATCACGGACGCCATGCCCGAGAGCGAGGCAAACGCGCGACGGGATTATATTAAGCGGCTTGAATCGCAGTTGAAAAAAACATATGTCGGACGCGTGAGTAATCGCGCCCTTCGTGAGGAATTGTATCAGCGCGCCAACGAAGCCGCTGATACGCTTGTGCGACAGGTGGGCGAGGTACGCGGCGGCAAGGGCCGCGCAATGGAACGTAGACGGTCGTTTAACATTTTTCGCACAGAAATGCGATTGGCGTCCAAGGGGCAACCGAGCGTGTTGGGTGAACTCGGTCGGGAAAAAGTCAAGATTTTTTGGCGATACACGCAAAACATATGGCAGAAACCGAATATTCCGCCGGACAAACGATTAGAGGCAGTCATGAAGGCATATGACGCGGACTCGTTGAGTGAGCTTTTTGACACCATTATGAAGCGAAACGAAAAAGTACTACAGTACGCCAAAAGCATGAAAGCGCATACGGGCGAACTGGAAGATTATACGGATACCGATGGCGGTAGTCCGATATGGCTAGTAGCGGTTTCCCCTGACGTGGTACGATGAAAGCACGGAAAGAATACAGGATAGCGGCGATATTTGACACCGAAACCACGAATATCGGTGAGGGTGCCGAAACGCGCGCGTATCCGATATTGTACATTTTCAACGATTTGCGGAACACGCCACTGGAATCGTATACGCCCGATACGGACGATGTACGTTTTTACCGGCGCACGTCCGAAGCGTTGACGTATATTGATGATTTGATTACGTATGGTCGTGCGCATGGTTATGTGCCGATAATCGCGGCATATAATCTCATGTTTGACATGCAGACTCTCATGTTGGAATTGGCGCAGTCGTATACGATTGAGGTCAACGCGCAGACCGCAACCAGCGTGTACACGCTTGATTTGTGCATAGATGGTAATGTGGTGTGCCGTTTTTGGGATACATTCTATCTCGAAATGGGCGGTTTGCGTGCTATGGGTGAGACGTGTGGTCTGCCTAAGGCGGTGGGCGATTGGGATTACACACTTGTGCGTACGCCTGAAACGCCGTTGACCGAGGAGGAACTGTTTTACGCGCGGCGTGATGTACAGGTGATACCGCAATATTTGCAATGGCTGTTGCGCGCTAACCATTGGCTCACGCCTGACATGCTGGGGTGCCGCGTATTGACCAAAACCTCGCTTGTGCGGCAGATGGCGCGCCGTGAGATTGGCGGACGGCGCGTCACGTTGCAAGGCGGCAAGAAAATCACGTTGCAACGCGCTTTTGAAACGACGTGTAACCAGGAGTTTCCGAAAAACTATGAGGCCTATGCGTTGCGCAAGGCATGTTTTCGCGGCGGATTGACTTTTACGAGCGCTAAAACCGCAAGCGTTGTCGTGGATAACGTGGCGTCTCTTGACGTTACGTCAATGCACCATGCGTTTATCAACGGGCGACGCCTGCCGGTTAAATTCGCTGTCGTACCGCCGGAAATTTTGCAAATCGCGTGTAAGCGTATCGTTGACACGCCGCTTGAAGATGTATTGCGTAATTATAGTGACCCGTTTCGCACGGGGGTGCATGTTGCGATACGTTTTACAAACCTTAGATTGCGGGCAAACACGTGTTTTGCCGATTGGGGCATTGCAATCTGCCCACGTTCCAAGTTTGTGCGGACGTTGCAAGCGGACACCGATTACAGCAACAACGAACGCGCGAAAACACAGGAAAACAGTGTAAGGGCGCATGGCTACGTTGATAGTGCCGTTAATCCGACGTTTGCTTTTGGAAAATTGTATCGGACGGACGAATGCATCTTGCACGTTAATGAGATTGAGCTGTGGAACGTGGCACAGGTGTACGAGTTTGACAAAATGCATGTATTGTATGGCGAGGCCACCACTAAGACGATTGTACCGCCCGATTACGTGACATTGCAATCTAATATGCTGTTCGCGCGGAAAACCGACGTGAAAAACCTGATTAAACATTATCATGCGGGAACACCGTATGCGGGTGATATACCCGAGTCGATACCCGAGGGAATCGCACGTGACGCTAGGGCGGGCACGTTGAGCGTGAAATTTTTGCAATCTTATTACGGTAGCACCGTTAAGGGACAATTCAACGGTATCTATGGCACTCAAGCGCAAGACGTCATGAAAGCAGATTACCGCGTGACGGAAACCGGTGAACTGGAAGTAGATAAAAATACGATTTGTACGCCCGAGAATTTTGCAAAAAAGCGTCCGAAGACACCGCGCGTGCTGTACACGTATGGTATGCGTATCGTAGCCGGGTCACGTATGCATCTGGTGATAGCCATGATGCTGATATATCGACGTTTCGGCGCGCGTGTCACCGTAACGGGCGGCGATACCGACAGTCTTAAAATCAGTTGCGCCGATGACGTGGCCGACGCGGAACTGTTGGACGCGCTCGAACCATTGCACACAGCGATAGAAAACGCAATCAATCTTACTATGAGGCGTGTACGAAACACCGCGCCCGACATGGCGTCAACGCTTGATCATATCGGCAAGTTCGAGGTTGAGGACTGTGGCGGCACCACTCGTTACGCCGAGCACGTGGAACTGTGGAACAAGGCGCGTGTAAGTCTGGATATGTCCGGGCGCGTGCATGTCACTTGCGCGGGATTGCCACGGCCCGACGGCGTGTACACCATTGAGGACTGTATCGAGGACATTATGCGTATGGGTCACGGTTTCGCGGAAACGGTACGGTCGGCACTGGGTTATGACGTGTTGGTTGATTATGAGATTTGCCATACGTTGCAACGCAACCGTCCGCATGTGTGGGATAGGTACGTCGGCACCGTCACCGATTATCTGGGTGCGACATATCATGTTGACGCGCCCGAGGCGATAGCGTTGTATCCGTCCGGCAGATGGCTGGGGGAATCGGACAAACAGGCCAACGGCGAGAATCTTGCATACATGCGGAACGTATATAATAGGAATGTTGAGACATTGCCGCGCGAACTTATTGTACGGGGCGGCAGACCTATGATTGTGAGCATTGACGGTGAAATATTACTATGACCGGCTTAAGACGTTGATATTGCCGCGTAACGCAGATGTGAACATGATTATCGGCGCGCGTGGTTTAGGTAAGACATACGGTGTACGAAAATACATGATAGAGGACTATTTGAAAAACGGCTATTGTTTTGTGGAAGTGACACGGTTCCGTGAGGAAAACAACGATGTCGCGGCGAACTATTTTAGTCGTATCGTACAAGATGATATTTTCCCGGATTATGATTTTCGCACAACCAATAAAATAGCGGAAATCCGCAGAAAGAAAACCGGTAAAAAAGAAAACCCGTGGAAAACAATCGGGTATTTTATCCCGTTGTCGTTGCAACAGCAGAAGAAAAAAAGCACTTATGTTAATGTGCGTAACATTTGCATGGATGAAATTATCATAGATAACGATGACAGGTATCACACGTATCTGAAAAACGAGTTCGAGCAATTGGCGAAACTTGTGGATACCGTCACAAGAGAACGCGCCGATGATACGGAACTGCGTAAGCCGAGAATATTTCTGCTCGGTAACGCCTGCGACGTTTTCAACCCGTATTTTCAGCATTATGACGTGCCGTTGGAGCCTGAATACGGGTTGCAATGGCTGGGCGGGAAAACGTGTTTGTTCGATTATGTTCGTGATGACGTGTACGCCGAGCAGAAAACGAAGAATACAGTATCGGGACGCATGTTGAAGAACAACGATGACATGACCGCTAAAAACAGATTCAAGCGTCACAACACTGATTTTATCGAAAAACCACACGGACATGCAAAACTTACGTATGTTTTCCGATGGTTGCAAAACGAATACGGCGTGTATGTCGATTTGCGTTGCGGCTATGTTTTCATATCATCTAAATATGATGGCGGCGCGCATGTACCGTATTTTGCCATCACCCGGATGGACAACAAACTTAACTATCTTACCGCGAACATGGCTAAAGATTTGATACGTAATCTTACATCATATTATGCGCTGGGGTATCTGCGCTATGATACGGTGGAAACGCAACACGCCGTAAGTGAAATGCTAAAGAATTTTGGAGTAAAATAACATATGGCATACAAAGAGATACCGCAGTGAGGCCGCTAAAACATTGTCATTGATTTCCACGGTTGACTCCGACAATGATATGGCCGTAAGGGATATGCGCGCCGGTTGTCGCTGTGAGTCATGTCGCAAGTATGCTATTCTTAAGTCGTATCGGCCCGTATCACGCCGATACGACTTTTTTTCATATATGAAAGGAAAAACAAATGGATGACGAAACCACCGAGGAGAGGGACACCGCCGAACGTGATGACCTCACCCCCGACGAATCGCACCGTGAAGGCGAGTTCGATGACTTGCGCGACATGCTGTCACGGTTGCTTGATAAAATTGACGCAATGAACGAACGAATCGACGGTATCTACGACAATTTCACCGATTCCGTGGCGCAGATGGTCGAAAACGGCGCAACCGTCAAGGAAACCGACGATGACGCGGCTGAAGCAATCGCACAGGCGGCGGCTGAAGACTTGGAAAACCTCGATTACACACTGTAACGGATAGGAGAAAAATATCATGGCTGTAGACAATGCGACGATTTTGGATAAAGTCCGTACCAAGGGCACCGATGACTACCAGCAACGCATACCGAGCGCGACGCAAACCGGCGTGGCGAACACCATGCGCTATCTGTTCGACCCCATGAACCGCCAATATTTGAATGATTGTGTCTGGAACATGGTGAACCGTATCGGACTCACCGTAATGGCCCAGAACGCGCCGTTTGAGAACCCGTTGGCGATTTTTAAAAAGGAAAATCTCTACTGGGGTTCGACTGTACAGGAAATAGCCGTCAAATGGATTAAGGCGCACGGGTACAAGGATGACGCCGAAGAACTTCTGAAAATGCACCGGCCCGAAGCCGCCGTATGGTTCTACGAGAATAACCGGCGTGACCAGTACCCCATCTCATGGACAGAAGATGAGTTGCGGCAGGCGTTCGTGGATGATTTCGGGCTGAACCGTTTCATTGCGCAGATCATGGAAACACCGCGCAACTGCGATAATTACGATGAAATGAACATCATGCTCGCGCTGATACGCCACTACGAACAGAATCTCGGCTTCTACAAGGTACATCTTGACGCGGTGCCGAGCGACGAAACCACCGCCAAGACGTTGCTCAAGGCGTTGCGTTCGACCGCCGGACGTATGCAGTTCCCGAGCACCCAGTACAACGCGCTCAACGTGACCGACATTCCGGCGTATGCGAACCCCCAGCAAATGGTGCTGTTGATTGAGCCGGAATATCTTGCGTCGATTGACGTTGACGCATTGAGTGCCGTGTTCCAGTTGGACAAGGCCGAAGTGCCGTATCGTATCGTTCAGGTGCCTACCCTCGGTATCCCCGGTGCTGTCGCGTTGCTTGTATCGACCGACTGGTATCAGGTGCGCGACACCATGTACGGCACCACACAATTCTATAACCCGCAGACACTCGGCAACACGCTGTATCTCAACCATTGGGGAATCTACGGCGTAAGCCCCTTCACCCCGTGTGCGCTGTTCACGACCGACGCGGGTACCAGCGTCACGGTCGTGACGCAGACCGTGACCGGTTTCACGCTGACCCCGACTACGGGTAACGTGTCGGCGGGCGACGTGGTACAGCTCACGCCGAAGCTCACCGCCAACGTCGAACCCACCGGTACCGCAATCGAGGTTGCGCCGAACTCGGCAACCTACGAGGTGTCGGCCAAGCACGGCGCAGAGGGCGCGGCGTTCCAGCTCGACGTCAACACGTTCGTCGATGACCAGTCACGCTTGCATGTTCAGCGTAACGGTCTCAAGGCGGACGATATCATCACCGTGACCGGCACCGCGACTTACGTCAACCCAACCGGGGAGACCACTGAGCATAAGGCCGAGAGCGTTTTCACCGTCAAATAGTCTCTATGTTAAAATGGGTGATGTTTCACGTGAAACATCACCCATTTTTCGTATATGGAAGGGTACAATATGGATTTTCCACATCTGCAAAACGCAACGAAGTTTCCCGATACGGATACGCGCGTGTACGAACAGTACCGCAATGTTTTCGACTACAATGTTTGGACGCCAAACACTGTTATCAAGTTGTGCCGTGTTAATTGGTACGATGATTACCATGATGTCGTGAAATTCCCGGACGATACCGCAAGAGACGCGTGGTTTGACAAACTGGACGGCGAAACCGTCAAGCTCACGACTAACATGTATATCGCGCGCGCCGATACGGACGGTATAAAATTGCCCGTACCGTACATGACGGCGCAACGGTACAATTACATCGTCGTTGATTTTTCGCATGATATTGTCAATACGCCGTATCAGAAAACCGACGTGCAGACACGCTATCACTTTTTCATTACGTCCGTGCAGGCCGAAGCGCCGAACACGACAACATGCACGCTTGTACGTGATGTATGGACGGACTATATCAACAGCACCACAATAAACGGTCTGCTGTTGTCACGCGGGCACGCGCCGTTGACGGAAACGACACCGCAAAAACTGTTGGGGAACCCACGGGCCAACTGTCGTGATTTTACGTTGCCCGACGTTGATTATGGCAACGCGGCCGCGAACATTAGAAAAAGCACGGCGATTAACTTGCAAAACGGTACAAGATACATATGTTTGGCCGCAACGTTTTCCCCGCAACAATTGCAATCAATGAGCAATGTGCGCGGTGCAAACGTTACGGACACCAATCCGTCATACACTAACGCCGATGAAACGGTCAATGGTTTTGTATGGGGTGCCGGGAACATAAACACGTCAAACGTAACCGGTGCGGGTACGTCATATAATTCCATTGATAACCTCACCGCAAGCAACGTGTATATGTACGCGCTGGAATCATCCAAAGTATCGGGTGATTATTTTGATACGATGTTTGCGTATTATCCGCATATCATGTCACAAATCGTATCTGTTTTCGTTGCCACGACGAACATGATGCACCTCGGAACCAGCACTACGGTTAATGATGTGGCATGGCATACGGTCAGCGGCGCGCGCACAAAACTAGCGGACATTAATCTAACAATAAACGACTTCGGTTATGCGCCCGAATACGCCAAAATAACACGACTGTACCTCGCACCCTACGCGCACTTGGAAATATCCGACAACATCGGCAATAAAACCCGTGTGGAAATAGCGGACTGTGGCCATCTCTCGGCGCAAACCGTCACATCGTTAAGCTACCCGATATTACGACAACTCGCATGGCTTGACGACGTCGGGGGCGACGGCGACACGTCCATAACCATCAACGCCATCAACGGGGCCACCATTACCGCCGACGTGCCGAACGCGGACATGCTCAAAACGCTCATATCCCATGACATACCGACATATGCGTTGCAACGCCGCGCAATCGACGCGCAACGCGCCGCCTCCTACAATGTCGCCGTAAGTCAGGCACGGCAAAACGCCATGCTGACATATGAAAACGGCGCGCGCTCGGCTAATGTCAGTCAGGCAAACACGTATCGTAGCAGTGCGGCGACGGTATCGAACACCGCACGCGCGAATCAACGCGACATAGCGATAAAAAACGAGTCCAATAGTGTGCGGACGGATAATCTCACATACTCGAACACACGCCAAACCGCTGACTTGAGCACTAGCACGGTCAAAATCAACCGTGATGTAGGTAATGATAATACCCTACAGAATAAAGCTTTTGTGGAAGGCACCCAAACACAGGCAATAACAAGCGTGGCAAGCGCGATAGGCACAATGGCGGGGGCCGCGCTGGTAATCGGCACCGGCGGCGCGGCCTCGCCAGTGGTGGCCGGCGCAATGGCAATCGGCGGCGCGGCGCTTCAGGGCTACAACACCGGTATTGCAATCACTAACAGTCAGGAACTCAACGCGACATCCAATTATGTTGCAAATGATAAAGCGAAAGCCGCAATACAAGCCAACACCGAGCAAACACAACATGCCATAACACAGGCCACCGCCGTGACCAGTCGCGCGAACACGCAGACCGACCGCGTTACCGAGTACAACACAAGCGCGGCTACCGACATGACCGCCACAAGCACGGGCACGGCCAATACGAACGCGGGCGCGTCACGTGGTGTGACGGTCGGCAACGCCAAACAAATCATGACGAACGCGCGCGACAACACGAACGCGTCATGGCGCGACATGCTCAACCATCCCGCGCAACCGGTCGGCGCGTATGGCGGTGACAATTTCAGACAGGCTACGAGCCTTGACACCATGACGGTAAAAATCGTGACCGAGGACAACGGCGCGATAGCGGCGGCGGGCGACTACATGCTACGCTACGGGATAGCAAGCAACAAACTCTACAATAAACCGACGCTGACAACGTGCAAGCATTACACGTATTGGCAGACCGCCGACATATGGACGATATGCCCATTGGCGCAAAACGACCAATTGCAGACAATAAGGGATATTTTCAATACCGGTGTTACAATATGGAACAGGCCCGAGGAAGTCGGCGGCGACTTCGTACACGACAATCTATAAGGTGGGAAAATTGGGACGCAAACGAACGCATAAAAGGCCGTTGACCCGCGCGCAACTGGGCGAACAGGGCGCGCCGGTATGGCAACAGTCCGAGACGCTCAACTCGCAAGCGTATTCGATGGCGTATTCTCAAATGTTGAATATCGCGTTATCACGGTTCAAGTGGTTGAATCTGCCGAAAACGTGTGACGCATGGTTTCTTGAATACAATCTATTGTATTTTGGTTACGCGACAATCGCGTTTCCGCATAGTAAGCCGGGCGTGTTTTTCAGCACGCAAGCGGTGACAACATCAAATTTCAACGTGTATTATAAACCGAAGAAATGGGATAGCTACGGCATCAACGGTTGGCGTTTCCCGGTCAACAACTCAAATGGTGTTTTCATCTACGCCAACCGTTCCCGTACGCCGCTCATCCCAACCATCGAGTTTTTCGCGCATGAGATTGAAGATTTGTACATGACGCGGCGACAGAATCGTTTCAACCAGAAAACACCGTTCATTCTTGAAGTTCCAGCCGGACAGCAAACGGCGGGCATCAACGTCATTAAGCAAATCAGCGGCGGTGAAATGGCAATCATGGCGACACCCGGTTTCACCGAGTCCATGAAGGCCAACGTGCTGAAAACCAACGTGGAATATATCGGCATGGAATTACAGAACGACATACAAAACACGTGGAACGCGTTCTACCAAGCGCTGGGTATCAAAAACCTACCCTTGAAAATGGAACGGCAGACCGCCGATGAAATACAGGACTACGGCGAACCGACCGATCTACGCGCGCTCAGCGAACTGGAGGAACGCCGCGCCGCTTGCGATATACTCAACACCCGGTTTGAAAAATACCTCAAGGAACCGATACAAGTCGTGTGGAACGAAGACAACATCTCACGCAATTATGATTATTTGAACAACCTTGAAAGATTGGCCGGTGATGATAATGCAGAATGACATAGACAGCTACCAGCCGTGCGAATCACACGATGAATTTCATGGCGTGATGACGTACACGTTTGGCGAACTACTCGACGTGCCGGGCGGCGTTGACTGGGATAATACTGCATGGTCATGGCGGGACGTTGCCTATGATGACACGCAATACACGCGTTGTTGCCGCAAAATCGAAAACCGTTTCTACGACCGGGAACTAGGCGTCATGCCACCGTCAAGATGGCGACGGCACTTTATGCGACTCATACGGGAAATAATGCCGACATTGCGCCCGCTTTATGCGCTTATAGACAATAATCCCGATATAATTCTCAGCGATAGTGACACATGGCATAAAATGCGCACCGTGTTTTCCGATTTTCCCGCGACACAGCTCACCGAAAACCAAGACTACGCAAGCAACGCGACTGACAATCAATACGAGACAATCGCTAACGGCAATTTCATGGATAAAGTCAATCGCATAAGAAACGGTGAATATGTCGATATTGACGTGTTGTTACTTGACCATCTAGAATCATGTTTTAGTCCGTTATGGACTATCAACATAAACAATTACTAGTGAGGTGCTTTCATGGACGCCAATACATTAGCCCGAGTCGAAAAGGAATATTCCAAACTTAGCGAAAACATCAACAAACTAGGTGATTATCTATTGAAACAAATGGACAAAAAGAAAACACTGCCAACTGATAATCACTATGAATTGTTGATAAAACAATACGCCATCATGCTACAATACGCCTACGTTTTGGCGCAAAGAATCAACCTTGCAAGGAAGGAAAAATAATGTTTCCATATCTACCGTTTTACTCGGTATGGCCCTACACACCCGCCATACCCGCGTTCTACTGGAACGCCAAAAGCCAAGAGGAAATAATAAAGCATATTGCGTGTGAAATCGACCACATAACGGCATATCTTGATGAAATCGTAGCCGACATAAACAAAACATTGAACGACTACGATACAAGAATAAAAAACATTGAAGCACACCTAAACGAGTATGCAATCGCCATAGCGCAAATACAAGAACAAATCGAACACATAGGAGACACACAACTGATATGGAACGTCACAAAAGGCGAGTACACTGACAGTAAAACAGCACTACGAGACCTATACCGCGAACTAGCGGTATACGGCGCGCGTGTCACTCAAATAGCTGATATCAACACCGGCAAACTATCCGAGCACCGTACCGACGAAACACCGGCAATCGGCAATCTTACTATATTCAATGACACCGCCCCACGTGTCACTAATCCAACCACCGGCGAGAAATACCCGCCACTTTCATAAAAGAGGAGTGTCATGGTTAACACCACGAATTACGCACTGGAAAAATATGAGGCGGGAAACTCCGCAAATCTACTTGACCAATACAATTCGTCAATGGATAAAATCGATGAAGCCATAAAAAGCGTCAGCGATAAAGCGGACTTAGCGCTAAACAACAAAGTGCTACCGGACGGCCTAGCCGCATTCATAAACGCACTAGGTCTAACCGGGTCTAACGCGCAAACACTCGGAACCACTCTCAACCACATATTAAACCGCACCGGCACGGAAACTTTCACCGTTACCGACCTCAGCAAACTCAAAAAAACAGCAGAGGGCTACCCATTTCTACCGACCAAGTAAGGGCATACCATCATGGCAACAGAAACACCGTTCTATCATCTGCCACTATACGAAACAGGAGACCTAGCCGACCTACGCGACGGATACAACGCCGCAATGCGTACCCTAGACCGCGTAATACATCAATTAAAGGTGCAAGAGGAAATAAATCACCCGACGAACCTCAGGAAGGACAACTAACATGACCGACTACACAACAAACTTCAATCTCGAAAAATATCAAACCGGCGACGCGGCAAACCTCAATGACCAATACAATGCGTCAATGGATATTATTGATGATAATCTCTATAAAATCAACACTAACGCAAACACTGCTGGCGGTAAGGCCACGCAAGCGTTAGAAACCGCACAAAACAATAACAAAAATCTCACAGCATTAGGCGTAACCAGCACCGAAACCGCGACACAACTCAAAACCAAAATAGACAACACAGCAGAAACAGCACAAAACAACAAATCAAATCTAAACGCGCTAGGCGTAAACAACGTTACAGATGCAACCAACCTCAAAAATAAAATAAACAAAAACACTCAAGACATTAGCACAAACACTCAAGACATTAGCACAAACACTCAAGACATTAGCACAATCAACACCACCATAAGCAACTACAAATATAATAGCGGATATATGGTAACATTCGGTGACTCTTATGCAGACTCAACCACACCACAAAACACATGGCCGTATTGGTTACACCAATACATCCCAACACTGACACTAAAAAACTACGCCGTCAGCGGTGCCGGTTTCAATGTGGACACGCGAACATTCATAAATCAAATAAACAACGCAAACACAGACAGCACACTAGACAAAAGCAAAGTCAAACTAGCCGTATTAGCCGGTGGGCGAAACGACATACTGACCTACAATAACGCTAAGACAAAAATACAGGAATGCGTAAACAAAATGATAACCATTTTCCCTAACGCGCGAATACTCATAGCACCAATGTTATATGATGCTGGTCACATAGACGGCAACGGAAGAGAGAAACTAGCCGGACTAACAACCGGTGCCGAAGTAATCACCAATCACACGCCAAACACCGAAACACTAAAATTCGCTTACCTATGGCTAAAAGGCGAAACAAACTCAATAGGCTCAGACAAAATACACCCCAACCAACTAGGCGCACAAACCATAGCAAAATACATATACGACGGCGCATACGACAACTACAAACCACGTCAAGCCATGATAGACACCGTATTCGGTGACGCAAAAGGTTTCGTAACACTGCAAGACGGCATAGTAACATATGACGTAATGGGAGGCGTGAGCAACATAGGAAGCGGACAAGGCCGCTCACTCCCCGGCTGGGCTAGCACATGGCACAACGTATGGGCGTGGGGCGTAAGCGCTGGAAGCACCACTACACCACGCTTATACCAATTCCTAGGTACAAGCGTATCAATGATGAACTACACCGGACAAACAGGCAACATGAGCGTGCACGCCACATGGACAGCATAAAATAATATGAAAACATAAAAACCCCGCATTATATGCGGGGTTTTTTATCATTTAAACAATTATGTCAGTCACCAAACATAATCATAAATTGTAACAACATAGCAACCAACACCGTCTTTAACACCACAACACACAAAATCAAAATCACAATCACCATAACTAAATTCAAGAACCATAGTAAGGGCTGATTTAAACGTGACCACACTATCATCAATTTCCTCACAAGCCGCGACAGTTGTCTCAAAACCGTCAATATCGACCTTATATAAATTATCCGGTGAAATCTCAGTGACATAGGCATTAACTTTAAACATTTTAATCACTCCTATTTTTCGTCTGTTTTACCGACAACACCAATACTAGCACCAGCAAAACACGACACACCGACACGGCACGTTTTTACCCGTTCAATTTTTCGCTAGCACAC
>OLXK01001467.1_pt1 | contig 16441 bp, 13 predicted proteins | sample 1674321 | NCBI WGS metagenome assembly OLXK01 (sample SAMEA103958162, study PRJEB25191) | human gut metagenome | reverse complement strand
GCCAGGGCCAGCGCGTTCATCACCGTGGCCATCATGCCCATGTGGTCGGCCCGGGTACGCTCCATCCGGCCGCCGCCGTCCTTGACGCCCCGCCAGAAGTTTCCTGCGCCGATGACCAGACCGATCTGCACGCCCATGTCCACGCAGGTTTTGATGGATTTGCAAAGCTCGTTCACAATGGTAAAATCAAGCCCCCGATGTGCGTCCCCGGCGAGAGCCTCGCCGCTGACCTTCAGCAGGATGCGCTTATATTTAAGCTCAGGCAAAATGAAATCACTCCTTATCTTCATATCCTTTCCTATTCTAGCGTATCCAGCCCGAATTGACAACTACTAATTTAAGATTTCTTAAAATGTTTTCCGATTTTTCACAATGCGGGGCCTTCTGTGTAATTTCCACACAGCGCGCCCCTTGGAAAAGATGGATTCTGGCGGGATTTTTGGTTGCAAAACTGGAAACAGTAGGGTATAATGTCTGGTAATTGGAAAAACCCGAGGAAATGAGAGGGATCATCATGGCTGAAATGACTGAAAGCAAAAACTTTATCCACGCATTCATCGACGAGGACATCGCCCCCGGCGGGCAGTTTGCGGGTCAGACCGTCCATACCCGGTTTCCGCCGGAACCCAACGGCTATCTGCATATCGGCCACTGCAAGGCGCTGATCATCGACTTCGGCACCGCCGAAAAGTACAACGGCCTGTGCAATCTCCGCATGGACGACACCAACCCCACCAAAGAGGATGTGGAGTTCGTGGAAGCCATCAAGGAGGACATCCACTGGCTGGGCTTCGACTGGGGCGACCGCTTCTACTACGGCTCCGACTATTTTGAGAAGGACTACGAATATGCGGTGGAGCTGATCAAGAAGGGGCTGGCCTACGTTTGTGAGCTGACGCCGGAGCAGTTCAAGGAGTACCGGGGCGACCTGAATACCCCTGCCGTTTCCCCTTACCGCGACCGCCCCATTGAGGAAAGTCTGGACCTGTTCGCCAGAATGCGCGCCGGAGAATTTGAGGACAACCGTTATACCCTCCGCGCCAAGATCGATCTGGCTTCCGGCAACTTCAATATGCGCGACCCGGTCATCTATCGCATCCGCCATATGCACCACCACCGTCAGGGGGACAAGTGGTGCATCTATCCCATGTACGACTTTGCCCATCCCATTCAGGACGCGCTGGAGGGCATTACCCATTCTCTGTGCTCTCTGGAATTTGAGAACCACCGTCCTCTTTATAACTGGGTGGTGGAGCATGTCTCCGTGCCTCATCATCCCCGGCAGATCGAGTTCGCAAGACTGGGCATCGACCACACCGTGCTCAGCAAGCGGAAGCTGAGAGCGCTGGTGGAGAACGGCTATGTTTCCGGCTGGGATGACCCCCGGATGCCAACCCTCTGCGGTCTGCGCCGCCGGGGCTATACCCCCAAGTCCATCCGCAACTTCTGCGAGCGGGTGGGCGTGGCCAAGTCTCCCAACACCATTCCCTACGCATTTCTGGAATTCTGCCTGCGGGAAGACCTGAACGAGACTGCCCAGCGGGTCATGGCGGTGCTGAAGCCTGTGAAGCTCACCATCACCAACTATCCCGAGGGCAAATCCGAGATGGTCACCGTGGAAAATAACCCCAATCGTCCCGAGGACGGCACACGGGAGGTCAGCTTCTCCCGGCACCTGTGGATCGAGCAGGACGATTTCCTGGCCGAGCCGATTCCCAAGTACAAGCGTCTGTATCCCAATGGGCCGGAGTGCCGCCTGAAGGGCGCGTACCTCATCACCTGCACCGGCTGCGTCAAGGATGAAAACGGCAACGTGGTGGAGATTCTGGCCACCTACGATCCCGAAAGCCGGGGCGGCGACCCCGCCGACGGCCGGAAGGTCAAGGGCGCGACCATTCACTGGGTGGATGCGGAGAACTGCTGCGACGCGGAGGTCAGACAGTACGACAATCTGTTCAATGACCCCGATCCCGACGCGGCGGGCAAGGATTTTCTGGCCTGCCTGAACGAGAAGTCTCTGGAAGTCCTCACCGGCTGCAAGGTGGAGGCCAGCCTCCGGGATGCCAAGGCGCCCGCGTCCTATCAGTTCATGCGTCTGGGCTACTTCTGCCCGGACAGCAAGGACTGCGCCCCCGGCCATCTGGTGTTCAACCGTTCCGTCAGCCTGAAGGATTCCTTCAAGCCCGGAAAGTAATTCCCTATATATCGAAGATCCCGCTGCAACAGGCGGGGCGTATCAGACAGTTAACAGGCACAGTAGGTTAATCTACTGTGCCTGTTCCTGTATAATTTAATGTAATGTAAGCAACCCTTGCCTCTTCCTCCGGGAGAGGTGGCCGAGCGCAGCGAGGACGGAAAGGGGACACAGGGGGGCAAAGCCCTCTCAGTCACCTTCGGTGACAGCTCTCCCAGAGGGAGAGCCAAGGGGCGGTACCCTGTCATAAAAGTTTCTACGATTTTTTGCAAAGTATGCTTGACAAATTCTGCGAAGCATGCTATACTTTGTTTGCAAAGTTAACTTAGCATTTTCCTTGCGGACGTGCGGGGGAATCGAAGGAGTGTTTATGAAAACGAATATCCGCGAACTGCGAAAGAAGAATAAGCTGTCCCAGGAAGAGCTGGCGGACGCCGTGGGGACTACCCGGCAGACCATTACCTCGATTGAGGTAGGGAAGTACACCGCCTCGCTGCCTCTGGCGTACAAAATTGCCCACTATTTCGGGTTGACCATTGAAGAAGTGTTTGACTTCTCGGATTTGGAGGAATAAACTATGGAAACCTATCGTGAAAAACTCAAATTGCAGAATGTGGTTTTTGCCATCGGGTGCGTCGCGCTTGCCCTGTTCTCCGTACTGGGCTTTTTGGGCGAAGCCGGAGTCGTGAAGCTGGCGCCGTCCGTCGGAGACGGTCACTGGCAGTCCCGGTGGCGCGGCTTCATTTCCGGCGCGAGCTTTGGCATTCTGGTGCTGCTGCTGACCGGATTGATCCGGAACCTGCGCGCCCTCAAGGATGAGAAAAAGCTGAAAAAGCTGTATATTAAGGAGAGCGACGAGCGTCAGGCACAGATTGTGGCCAAGGCGCTGTGCGAGGCCATGCGGGCAACCCTGATTCTGGGACTGGCGGCGGTTATCGTGGCGGGGTATTTCAGCGTGACCGTCAGCCTTACGCTGCTGGTAACGGTCTTATTTGTCAGTCTGATGACCCTGGCATTCAAGCTGTATTTCGGCAAAAAATATTGAGACAGTGGGAAAATCCCGCTTTAACGTGCTTTGGTTCTTCCGACAGGGGGAGTCAAAGCACGTTTTTGAATCGCGTGGTTCCGGCCTGAGTGCCGGAATGCCCGCCTGCAAAAGTTAGCAAACGCTAACCAATAAAGGAGAAATAAGGGAAATTGCTGAAAAAAGATGGGAAAATGCTGGACATTTGCATGGAGCGTATGGTATAATCCAATGGTGGTCGTTTGCGTATAAACGGACAACAAAACGATAAGAAGGTGGTATTTGGTGGACTATACCAAGTATGTGTTGAAAAACAGGGATGAGCTGGAAGGCTTGCTTGCGGGGAAGGATAACTTCTTTGTTGTCGCCTGCAACAAGTGCTTCAAGGAGTTCAACACGACCGAAGAGCCGGAGTGCGACAGCTTTGCGGCCATTGCCGAGGAGCAGGGCAAGCACATCACCGGTACGGTAAAAGTGGACTTCTTGTGCAATAAGGTTCAGACCGAGAAGAAGCTGGCAGGTATCGTACCCGAAGGCACTGAGAACGTGGTCGTCATTTCCTGCGGTCTGGGCGTGCAGACCGTGGCGGATCTGGAGTCCGTTCCCGTGTTTACGGCAACCAATTCCCTCAATTACACCGGCCATCATGGCATGGCCCTGACGAAGAAGACCTGCGGCGCCTGCGCCCAGTGCTATCTGAACGTCACCGGCGGCATCTGCCCCATCGTGGACTGCTCCAAGAGTCTGGTCAACGGCCAGTGCGGCGGCGCGAAGAACGGCAAATGCGAGATCGACCCCAAGAAGGACTGCGCATGGGAAAAGATTTACCAGCGCCTGGAAAAGCAGGGTCGTACCAAGGAATTTCTGGATCAGCCCATTCAGCTGCGGGACTACTCCGTGACCAACGTGGACGAGATCAAGGCTTACGTAGCCGAGGCGCGTGCCAAGCGGTACGAGGGCTTCTACGGCGGCGTCCATCCCACGGAGAATAAGGAGTTCACGGAGCACCTTGCGCTTCAGAAGTTCCCCGAACCCGATACCGTTATCATTCCTCTGGCAATGCACATCGGCGCACCGGCGAACCCCGTGGTTCAGCCCGGCGACACCGTGAAGGTGGGTCAGCTCATCGGTGAGCAGGCGGGCTTCATCAGCGCCCCCGTGCATTCCAGCGTCAGCGGCACGGTCATCGCGGTAGAACCCCATACCCATCCCAACAAAGGCCCCGGCATCATGAGTGTCGTCATCAAGAACGACGGCAAGAATACGCTCCACGAGTCCGTAGTCCCCAACAAGCCCCTCGAGGAACTGACCCCCGATGAGATCGTCGAGATTGTCAAGGAGAAGGGCATCGTGGGCATGGGCGGCGCAACGTTCCCCACCTACGTAAAGCTGAAGCCCGGCAAACCCATCGACGCCGTGCTGATCAACGGCTCCGAGTGCGAGCCTTACCTGACCGCCGACCATCGGGTCATGCTGGAATTTGCCGACGACATCGTGTTCGGTCTGCGTGCCATGATGAAGGCCGTCAGCGCGCCGGAAGGCGTCATCCTCATTGAGGACAACAAGCCCGACGCCATCGCCCTGATGGAAGAAAAGGTCGCGCCTTACGACAACATCCGCGTCTGCGCCGCTAAAACCCAGTACCCCGAGGGCGCTGAGAAAATGCTCATCAAGAAGGTCTTGGGCCGTCAGGTTCCCAGCGGCAAGCTGCCCGCCGACGTTGGCTGCGTGGTAAGCAACACCTCCACCGCCAAGGCCATTTCCGACGCCATCCAGAAGGGTCTGCCTCTGGTGGAGCGTGTCGTCTCCGTCACCGGCGAATTCATCCGCAATCCCGGCAACTATATTGTCAAGCTCGGCACCAACGTGCAGGAGATCATCGATCACTGCGGCGGCATCACCGGCGACGACATGGTGCTGAAAATGGGCGGCCCCATGATGGGCGCTCCCATCAAGGACACCAATGTGCCCATTATCAAAGGCTCCAATGGCATTATCGCCATTGCCGCCGATCACACCGAGGAGAAAGAATGCATCAAGTGCGGCCGCTGCATGGACGTATGTCCCATGGAGCTGGCGCCTCTGGATATCTACAAGTACGCCCAGCTGGGTGACGCGGAAACCCTGCTGAAGCTGAACGTGATGGACTGCTTCTCCTGCAAGTGCTGTGAGTACATCTGCTCTTCCAAGATTCCTCTGGTTTCCAAGATCAACGCTGCCAAGGGCCTGGTCATGCCCTTGCTGAAGAAGAAGTAAGGGGGACGAACACTTATGTTAATGACAAAACTGAAATCCGAAGAGGTCATCGGCTCCCTGACTTCCGACAAGGTCTTCATCATCAACTGCCACGGCTGTAAGGAAGTCGGCTTCCCCGAGGAGGAAGCCAAGGCTCTGCAGAAGAAGTTGGAAGCGGAAGGCAAGGTCGTGGGCATTCTCACCACCGACTACGTCTGCAACCCCGACGAGCTGGCGCTGCGGCTGCGCGCCCCCATGGCGAAGATCGCCGAGGCGGATGCCGTGCTGGTGTTCTCCTGCGGTGTCGGCGTGCAGACCATCTCCCAGATGCTGGAGGACAAGCCGGTCTACGCCTGCTGCGACACCATCGAGCTGCCCGGCTTCCAGGGCGTGACCCCGCTGGAATACGACTGCGGCCAGTGCGGCGAGTGCTTCCTGAACCTGACTGGCGGCATCTGCCCCATCACCGCCTGCTCCAAGAGTCTGGTGAACGGCCCCTGCGGCGGCACCAAGAACGGCAAGTGTGAGGTCAACCCCGCCATGGACTGCGGCTGGGAGCGCATCATTCAGCGTCTGAAGGCTCAGGGCCGTCTGGATGTTCTGCGCTGCCCCACCCAAATGCACGATTTCAATACCGACGAGGCTACCAAGTCCGCCAAAGAATCTGAATAATCAGGAGTGTATAGAATTATGAGAATTACTGAACTGTTTGACAACGGTGAGTTTGTGGTTTCTGCCGAGGTCGGCCCTCCCAAAGGAATTCATATTGACGGCATGGTAGAGGAAGCGAAGAAGTACCTCACCGGCGTCCATTTTGTCAACGTTACTGACAACCAGTCCTCCGTCATGCGCCTCGGTTCCCTCGCCACCTGCAAGGTGCTGAAGGATGCCGGACTGAACCCCATCTTCCAGCTGACCTGCCGCGATCGGAACCGTATTGCTCTGGAATCCGACCTGCTCAGCGCTGCCATGCTGGGGATCGACAACATCCTCTGCCTCACCGGCGACCACACCAAGCTGGGCGACCATCCCCAGGCCAAGCCCGTGTTCGATCTGGATTCCGTGTCTCTGCTGCATACCGCCAGCCTGCTGGAAACCGGCAAGGATCTGGGCGGCAACGACTTGGTTGGCGAGCCCCCCAAGTTTGCCAAGGGCGCTGTCGTGTCCCCCTGCTCCGACTCCGTGGACGCGCAGCTGGTGAAGATGGAGCGCAAGGTCAAGGCCGGCGCCGAGTTTTTCCAGACCCAAGCCGTGTTTGAGCCTGAGAAGTTCATCAAGTTCATGGAGGCTGCCAAACAGTTTGGCAAGCCCGTTCAGGTGGGCATCATCATTCCCAAGTCCGCCGGTATGTGCAAGTTCATGAACAACAACGTGGCCGGTGTCCACATTCCCGACGAGCTGATCGCCGAGCTGCAGGCCGACAAGGAGAAGACCAAGGCCGGTATCACCGGCGTGGAGATCGCCGCCCGCATCATCCGGGAGTGCAAGCCCTACTGTCAGGGTGTCCATATCATGTCTCTGGGCTGGGAGTCCAAGGTTCCCGCTCTGCTGGAGCAGGCCGGTCTGTAATAGGGGACTGCCCACAAAATTGGTTAAGCAAGGAGCTTGCCGCCTGTGTTGCACAGGCGGCAGGTTTTTTCTGTCAATTCGCTTTTAAAAGAGAAAAAATACCCTTTATTCGCATGAAAATACAGCCTGAATACGACAGAAGCCCCCAACTTTACCGTCACTTTGCTGAATCTTAGCCGGAATATGAAATGCGCCAATGGTAATTTTTCACAAATTCTTAATGGAATCTTAAGCTAATTTGCCATCTTGATTTCCGGGGGTCAGGTGCATATACTGTATCCATGACAGGATCTGTCAAAAAACACCGCTAAAAGAAGGGAGATTCGTAATTCTATGACAGGTATTGGACTTATCATCGTATTCGTTCTTGCCATCGCGCTGATGATCTACTCCATCAGCAAGCTGAAAATCCATCCGTTTCTTTCCATCATGGCCATTTCTCTGATTTTTGGCCTGATCGCCGGAATCCCTCTGGTTAACACCACGGACGCCGACGGCAATACCGTCAGTGGTATCGCAAACGCAATCGGCGCCGGCTTCTCCGGCACGTTCTCCAGCATCGGCATCGTTATCATCTTTGGCGCTCTGGTCGGCACCCTGCTGGAAAGCACCGGCGCGGCTCTGAAGATGGCTGACTGCGTTGTCAAGCTCGTCGGCGAGAAGCATCCTGAGATCGCCATTGAGCTGATGGGCTGGATCGTCTCCATCCCCGTGTTCTGCGACAGCGGTTTCGTCGTCCTGAACCCCATCCGTAAGGCTATGACCCGCCGCACCGGCACATCCAGCGTTGCGATGTCCGTTGCGCTGTCCATGGGTCTTTACATCAGCCACTGCTTCATTCCTCCCACGCCCGGCCCCATCGCGGCTGCCGGTACGCTGGGCTGCGGCGATAATCTGCTGCTGGTCATGGGTCTTGGCGCTCTGTGTTCCATCCCTCCGCTGGTTGCCGGTTATTTCTTCGCAAAGTACATTGGCAAGAAGGTCAAGGCTGCTGACGACATCGCCGACAACGAGAACGTCAAGACCTACGAGCAGCTGGTTGCCGAGTTCGGCAAGCTGCCCAACGCATGGCTGGCCTTTGCTCCCATCGTCGTTCCCATCATCCTGATGGGTCTGGCTTCCGCTCTCTCCATGGCCGGTGTCAAGGCTGACTTCATCAGCTTCCTGGGTACTCCCATCATCGCTCTGGCTGTTGGCTGCATCATCGCCATTATCGACTTGTTCGCCGCGCACAAGGGTAAGGACTTCTACAAGCTGACCGACGACACCCTGAAGACCGTTGGTCCCATCCTGTTCGTTACCGCCGCCGGCGGCGTTCTGGGCAAGGTCATCGCTTCCTCCGACATGGTCAACTACATCAAGGCCAATGCGGAAGTTTTCGAGAGCGTCGGCATCTTCTTCCCGTTCCTGCTGGCCGCGATTCTGAAGTCCGCACAGGGCTCCTCCACCGTCGCCATCACCACCACCGCCGGTATCGTGGCCCCGCTGCTGCCGGTTCTGGGACTGGACTCTCCCGCACGGGCTTGCCTGACGGTTATCGCCATCGGCGCAGGCGCCATGACGGTGTCCCACGCCAACGACTCCTACTTCTGGGTCGTCACCAACTTCGGCGAAATGACCCCGCAGGATGGCTACAAGACCCAGACCCTCGGCACGCTCGTGATCGGCATTGCGTCCATTATCGGCGTGTTCATCGTCTCCCTGTTCCTGCACTAAGATTCAAAATTCTGAAAGGGACGGGTTTACCCGTCCCTTTCTTAATGAAAACGCAATTTCCGAAGGAGGATTCCCTATGCAAACTTTAAGACAGGATGCGCAGACCATCATAGACCGTGCGCTTGCCGACGCAATGCCGGATTCCGCGGTGCGCCGCGCATTGGAGCACTTTCACAGACCGTCCGGACGTCTCGTTCTGATCGCCGCCGGTAAGGCCGCGTGGCAGATGGCGAAAGCCGCCTACGACGTTCTGGGTACCGACGTCAGCTGCGGCGCGGTCATTACAAAATACGACCATGTAAAGGGCGCAATCGGCACGCTGGAGCTTTTCGAGGCCGGACACCCTGTCCCGGATGAAAATTCCTACCGTGCGACCGCCCGCGCCCTCGAGCTGGTCAGCGGCCTGACGGAAAACGACACGGTGCTGTTCCTGCTGTCCGGCGGCGGTTCGGCGCTGTTTGAAAGCCCCCTGATCCCGGCGGAAGAAATGGCGGACGTTACAAAGCAGCTGCTGGCCTGCGGCGCGGACATTGTGGAGATGAACACGCTGCGCAAGCGTCTTTCTGCTGTGAAGGGCGGCCGGTTTGCTGAGCGCTGCCTGCCTGCAAAGGTGTTTTCCATCGTTTTGTCCGATATTCTGGGCGACCCGCTGGATATGATCGCCTCCGGCCCCGCTTACCCGGACAGCTCCACCAGCGCTCAGGCAATGGCCATCGTGAAAAAGTACGGCCTGAAGCTCTCCGAGCGTGCGCAATCCCTTCTGGCGCAGGAGACGCCGAAGACCCTTTCCAATGTGGAGACCCACATCACCGGCAGTGTGCGCCAGCTGTGCGTTTCCGCGGAGGAAACGGCGCGGAGCCTCGGCTATGCGCCCGTGGTGCTGACGGACAGTCTGCGGTGTACCGCCCGGGACGCGGGCAGCTTCCTTGCGTCCATCGCCCAGTATAACCAGTCCAGCGAAAAGTCTCTGGCCTTCATAGCGGGCGGCGAGACGGTTGTCCATCTGACCGGCACCGGCCTTGGCGGGCGCAATCAGGAGATCGCCCTTTCCGCCGCACAGGAAATCGCCGGTTTCCGGGACACTGCCGTGTTCTCCTTCGGCTCCGACGGAACGGACGGCCCCACGGATGCGGCGGGCGGCTACTGCGATGGGGAAAGCCGTGCTGCGCTTGCCGCGCAGGGCGTTTCCATCCCGGACGTTTTGCAGCAGAACGATGCTTACCACGCGCTGAAAAAATGTGATGGCCTGATTCTGACCGGCCCCACCGGAACCAATGTCAACGACCTGTCCGTTCTGCTGATCCGCAGATAAGACCGGCCTGTTGACAAGCGCACCTTTTTCGGTATAATGAAAAAGCCAGATGCACAGACGCAGCGCAGACCGGGAACCCGGTTTGCGCTGCGTTTTTTAAGCAGAAACAGGAGAGGGGAAGCATAATGACGAAAATCGAGACAGAGCGCTAATACTATTTCCTGATTAAAATCAAAGATTTTAATCAGGAAATAGTATTAGTGTTGCAAATCGCTCATAATTCTGCTATACTTGTTAACAACGCTGTCAAGTGTTGGAATACACTCTGGCAGTATAGCTGCGATGGACCAAATGCCCTGCCGGATGGCGGGGCATTTTTTACATGTCGATATGGGGGATTCCTATGAATGCGCAAAAGCGTCTGATTATCATAAAGGGGAAGGACAAAACGGACTCGGTCGCCAGTTTCCGGTTTCATGATGGAAAGTGCGACGTTGTTTATACCAGTTCACCCGGCAGAATATATAGCTTTCAGAACAGAAATGTGGAGATTCTCCCCCTGAAAAAACAAATCGATCCGGCGCAGGTGATCGTTACCGCGAATGGACAAACGTTCGGCGAGATTGACGAGATTCTTGACTTTGGCGCGTATTACCGCATCATTCGCGCAGGGAGAAAGGACCTCTCGTTTCATAGGAGTGAGGTGCAGTTTCAGCGGAATTGTCTGGCAGATGGTAAAAACAAGGAAGCGTTCCAGTATTTTAAGGAGACCGCTGCGGCAATCAGTCTGGTGACGGATAACGGCATCAATATTCTGAAAATGCAGTATGACAAAATTCAGCAGTTCAGTGAGAACACTGTTTTGGCAAGCTATCTTGTGCCGCAGAAAGAAACCGAAGCACCTCGCAGGCCGGCAGCTGTGATCTATCCGTTTGGCCTGAATCAAAGTCAGAAGCTGGCGGTGGAGCGGGCGCTTTCCTCAAAAATCAGCATTATCCAGGGGCCGCCGGGTACGGGGAAAACCCAGACGATTTTGAATATTATTGCCAATGTTGTCAGAAGCGGGAAAACCGTGGCAGTCGTCTCCAACAACAATTCCGCGACGCATAACGTTGCGGAAAAACTGGAAAAGAAGGATGCCGTCTTTCTGACTGCGTTTCTCGGCAGTCTGGCCAATAAACAGAAATTTCTGGATACACAGACCGGCGTCTATCCGGACATGCACGACTGGGAGATGCCGCTGGAGAAACGACGTCAACTGGAGCTAGAGACGACTGCACTTTCCACGGAATTGAACGAAATGCTCAACACTAAGAACCGCATAGCGGAAATTGAGCAGGAATTATTGCGGCTTAACCCTGAGCAGCACTATTTTGAGGAATATTATGCGGCGTATGGCAATGTGCTGACGGAGCGTCTGGACAGGCTGCCCTCGCAGAAGATACTCGCACTTTGGATGGAATTTGAACAGCACGCGGAGCGTGAGACCCGTCTGGGACTTCTGCAAAAGCTTTCCATCGTACTTCGGTTCAACCGCGATGCGCTCAGGCTGTTTCTTTCTTCTCCGGAACAGGTCATTCCCTATTTACAGAGCCGGTTTTATGTTGTAAAAAGACGGGAGTTGGAGAGTGAAAAGCGGAAACTGACCCGGAAGCTGGAGCATTACGCGTTCGACGCGAAAATGGATGAACTTACGAAAAAATCCTTGCGGCTGTTCCGTGCAGAGCTGGCGGCGCGGTATCCCTGGAAAGGCACTCGGAAACGTTTTGAAGAGGGGGATTTCCGGCGGAACTCCGCAGAATTTACCCGCGAATATCCGGTGGTGCTCAGCACGACCTACTCCATCAAGGGGACGCTGAGCATAGAGCATGTCTATGATTATCTTATCGTGGACGAAGCATCGCAGGTCGATTTGACTACCGGAGTCTTGGCCTTTTCCTGTGCGCGGAATATCGTGATTGTCGGGGATATGAAGCAGCTGCCCAACGTGTTAACGGAGGATGACATCCGCACCAGCGATGATATTTGGGCAAAGTATTCTCTGGATGAGCGGTATCGCTTCTCAACCCACAGTCTGCTTTCCTCTGCGTTGGAAACATGGCAGAATGCACCCGTCACGCTGCTGCGGGAGCATTACCGCTGTCACCCGAAGATCATCAACTTCTGCAACCAGAAGTTCTATCATGGACAGCTGATCATCATGACGAAGGATCATGACGAATCGGATGTGCTGACCATGTATCGGACGGCTGCCGGTAATCATGCCCGTGGGCATCTCAACCAGCGCCAGATAGACGTCATCCAGCAGGAAGTGCTTCCACGGCTGAATCAGCAGAATTTCCAAAGCATCGGCATTATCACGCCGTATCGGGATCAGGTGGCGGCCATCCGGAAACAGCTGGGCGGCGCTTATGAGGTGGATACAGTTCACAAATTTCAGGGACGGGAACAGGACGCTATCATTCTGACCTCGGTTGACAATGTGATTACGGATTTTGTGGACGATCCCCATATGCTGAATGTGGCGGTTTCCAGAGCGGTTCATTCTCTGACGGTGGTCACATCTCAGGACCCCCGCAACGACCAGACCAACTACGGCGACCTGACACGATACATCGAATATAACAATTTTGAAGTCATTCAGAGTCAGGTCTACTCTGTGTTCGATATGCTTTATCAAGGCTATGCAGAACAGCGCAGGACGTATCTGAGAAAGCACAGGCGAGTGTCCGAGTACGATTCTGAGAACCTCATGTACTCTGTGATTCAGGAAGTACTGTCAGAGGAAGCGTTTTCTTCGATCGGGTGTGCAGTGCATGTTTCTCTTGCAGCGTTGGTGAAAGACTATGAACCGCTAACAGAGGAGGAACGCAGGTACGCCCGCAACCCATTGACACATATCGATTTTCTGCTGTTCCGTCAGATGGACAAGCAGCCCGTGCTGGCGATTGAAGTGGATGGGACGAGCTTCCATGAAGCCGGGAGCACGCAGGCAGGACGGGATGAGAAAAAGAACCGTATTATGGAAAAGTGTGGCGTCCCGCTGCTTCGTCTGCGGACAGACGGCAGTGGGGAGCGGGAGAAAATCAGAGACGCACTGGTTTAGGGTCTATCTGAAAACCGTCAACACGCCCAAACAGCGGGTCTTTTCCGTCTGCTGTGCACCATTTTCCCTTGCAATACACAAAGTATTCCTGCGGAAAAATGGCTTCATCAGACGAAAAATCCCTCGCTGTTGGTCATATTTCCGGTTTTCAGATAGACCCTAATTTGAATTTAAAGGTTGGTGATAAAAATGCCTCTGGAAATCGTTCGCAATGATATTACACAAATGCGCGTGGACGCCATCGTCAACGCGGCAAATGAAACCCTTTTGGGCGGGGGCGGTGTGGACGGCTGTATTCACCGCGCGGCGGGGCCGGAGCTGCTGGCCGAGTGCCGGGCGCTGGGCGGCTGCAAGACCGGCAACGCCAAAATCACGGGGGCGTATCGTCTGCCCTGCAAATATGTGATCCACACCGTCGGTCCCGTGTGGCACGGCGGCACGCACGGCGAGCGGGAACAGCTCGTCTCCTGCTACCGGACGAGCCTTGCGCTGGCGCAGGCGCACGACTGTGAGACGGTGGCTTTTCCGCTGATTTCCTCCGGCGTCTACGGCTATCCCAAAGATCAGGCGCTTCGGGTGGCGGTGGACACCATTGGGGAATTTCTGCTGAACAACGATATGACGGTCTATCTGGTCATTTTCGACCGCAAGTCCTACCAGATCAGCGGCAAGCTGTTTGCCGATATCGCCGAATATATCGATGACCACTATGTAGACATACACGCCGACGTCATAAGTGAACGCCGACGCAGTATGAGCATTTTCGGAAGCCGTGGAAAGTCCGTCTGCGAGGAAGCAAAGTCCATGCCTATGATGGCGCCCTCGTTCGTCGGCGGGCTGGACGATCTTCTGGCGCATCTGGATGCCGGTTTCTCGGAGACCCTGCTGAAGCTCATTGACAAAAGCGGAAAAAAGGACTCCGAGATCTATAAAAAGGCCAACGTTGATCGCAAGCTGTTCTCCAAAATCCGAAACAATCCGTACTACAAACCCTCCAAAACCACGGCCATTGCCTTCGCCATCGCTTTGGAGCTGGATTTGGACGAGACCCGCGACCTCATCGCCCGCGCAGGCTACGCTCTCAGCGCCAGCAGCAAGTTCGATGTGATTATTGAGTATTTTATCCGGCAGAAAAAGTATGACGTTTTTGAGATCAACGAAGCGCTGTTTGCGTTTGACCAGAGCTTGCTGGGGGCGTGAGGAATGAGAAGGATAGGAGTCCACGTTGCGAACGGCCGAATTGTTCGTCATTTTTGAAGGAGAAAAAGGGTGCGAGAAGTGGAGTATTATATTTCCAAAGATTCCTGTGGAAAAGAATACAAAACCAAGACAACGACCATCTGCGGGTTCGATGAAATCAAAAAAGAGATCGAAGAAAACGAATGTCTGCACGATTGGAGTTTGGAATATGTGGCCTACGATGGGACAACGGGACAAATAACCGCAAAATCCTATAGAAGGCCAACGCTATTTCACTTTTCTTTTGCCGGTATACAGGAGATTTCCATTGATCTTGATGTTCTGGTTCGGTGGATCATGGAGGTTGAAATGGTAAAGGGCGACAATGTTACGCTTACCTTTGACGGCGTCGGAATCATAATCACGGCAAAAAAAGTTGCGCTGAAAATCCAAACGCAGGAATTATGAATTTGTCGCCTGACAGGCGACCAAACCCTCCTTCCAATCCGCTACAATAAGCGCGTAATCAAACGAAGGAGGGTTTTCATTATGACAGAATTGGTTTTTATCCTGGATCGCAGCGGCTCTATGGCGGGGCTGGAGGCGGACACCATCGGCGGCTTCAACTCCATGATCGTCAAGCAGAAGAAGGAAGCGGGCGAGGCGCTGGTTTCCACCGTACTGTTTGACAACGAGAGCGTGGTCATCCACGACCGCCTGCCGCTGGAAAAGGTGCCGCTCATGACGGAGAAGGAGTATTTCACCCGTGGCTGCACGGCGCTGCTGGATGCCGTGGGCGGCGCGATCCATCACATCGGCAATATCCACAAGTACGCCCGCCGGGAGGACGTGCCGGAAAAGACGATGTTCATCATCACCACCGACGGCTACGAAAACGCCAGCCGCCGCTACAGCTACGAGACGGTGCGCGGAATGATCGAACGGCAGAAGGAGAAATACGGCTGGGAGTTCCTGTTTCTGGGCGCGAACATCGACGCGGCGAAGGAAGCGGCTCGTTTCGGCATCGGCGCCGACCGGGCGGTGAACTACAAGTGCGACGAGGCAGGCACGGCGCTGAACTATGAAGTCATCAGCGAGGCCGTGTGCTGTGTCCGTGCAGCAAGCCCGCTCAGTGCCGATTGGAAACGCCGCATCGACGAAGACGTAGAAAAGAGAGGAAGATAAATATGTACGGGGCAATTCTCGGCGATATCGTAGGCAGCCCCTATGAATTCGACTGCAACAATTACAAAGCAAAAGACTTTCCGCTGTTCAGCCAGCAATCCGAATTCACCGACGACACGGTTATGACTTTGGCGGTGGCGAAAGCGCTTATGGACACCCGCGGGCAGGATGACGCTGTCATCAAAGCGGCGTTGGTGCGGGAAATGCAGCGTTTGGGGTGCACTTATCCTGACCGGGGCTACGGTGTACGGTTCGGCGGTTGGCTTTATGAGGACGCGCCGAAGCCCTATAACAGCTACGGCAACGGCAGCGCCATGCGGGTATCTCCGGCGGCGTGGCTGGGAGGGGACATGGAGGAGGTGCTGCATCTGGCGCGGCTTACCGCCGAGGTCACCCATAACCATCCGGAGGGCATCAAGGGCGCGCAGGCCACCGCCGCGGCGATTTACCTTGCCCGCACCGGACATAGCAAGGCGGACATTAAAGCGTATGTGGAGCGGGAATTTAGCTACGATCTCAGTCGTACCTGCGACAAGATTCGCCCTACCTATCATCATGTAGAAAGCTGTCAGGAGACGGTGCCGCAGGCCATTACTGCGTTTCTGGAAAGCACGGATTTCGAGGATGCTCTCCGCACGGCGGTATCCCTCGGCGGCGACAGCGACACGCTGGCCGCCATCACAGGCAGCATCGCCGAAGGGTTCTACGGCGTGCCGGAGGATTTGAAGCAGGAATGCCGTCAACGCCTGACACCGGAGCTGACGGAAATTCTGCTTGCGTTTCAAAACAACGATTGAGTGGAAAAACGGTACGAACAGGAAGCGCTTCTCCAAAGTTTTCTTGCAAATAATGGGAGCAGGGAAGATTGAATGCGGTGGGTACTATGGCTACTTTACTGCTTCAAAGCTGCACATGAAGGGCTGCCCTGTGGCTGAACCTGATACTATTTCCTGATTAAAATCTTTGATTTTAATCAGGAAG
>OLXK01001465.1_pt1 | contig 16456 bp, 20 predicted proteins | sample 1674321 | NCBI WGS metagenome assembly OLXK01 (sample SAMEA103958162, study PRJEB25191) | human gut metagenome | reverse complement strand
TGATGAGTCCGATGAAGAGAGTGAGTCTGATGAATCACTTTCGAGCAAAGAGATCATCGATGCGATGTCTGGTGTATTGAACGAACTTGTTGATAAGGAGATGATCGAATCTGTTCAACAAATTCTGCAACGTATTTCGAAATCTACTTCGAAAAACGGTTCTGCAATCAATGCATACTCCGGCGTATTCGACCCTCGTTCGGTTGTTCGTGATGATTATAAGTACTTCGTTCAGCAAAATCGAATCGGCCATGTCAAAGCATTTTCGAAAGTACATCTCAATCTGTTCATTGACAGATCCGGTTCATTTAGAAGTTCGCAAGATACTGTGAACAAACTTCTGTATTCGTTGAGATTGTTCGAAAAGTCAAATCCGGACTTCACATTCGATCTTGTTACTTGCGGAATGGGCGAACGTCTTGAAACAAAGAAAGATCGAATCATGGAATGTCGTGGTGGCAACAAACTTGATCATGATGTGTTTGATCTTTTCAAAAAACTTCAATTTGCAGGTCAGACAAACTATAACATCGTGCTGTTTGATGGTGATGCGTTTTCCGATTACGACTGCAGAGAAGCAGTTAAAGCTCACAAGAATTTCGGTGCGTTTAATGCTTCGAATGTGACAATCATCTCTGATTACGATAACAAGTATGTGATTGAACGATATGCATGTTCTGCGAAAAAGATCTTCACATATGATTATGCAGATGAACTTTGCAAGAATGTGATGAACGCACTTCAGATGCTCACTCGTTGAGCATCTGAATGTGTAATTATTAACGAATTGTAAATTGTTCAAATTTTTTGAAAAATTTTTACGAAAAGTATTTACTTTCGAATCAATTTGTGATATAATATAATCAAGATAAGGGGAAACACCACTTCCACTTACAACACACATAAAGGAGAACAAACTCATGAAACTCGGAACATCCAACATCTACATCAAGGTCAATGCTGCGAACGAACTTTTCTTTGCTCAAGGCGATGAACGCTACAAGAAAGTTATTGATGATTCGCAGAAAGTTATTCTACGTTCGATCTACAACGTCTTCAATCGTAGAGTTATTCCTATGACTGACAAAATGGCGTATCTTGATTCGCAGATCAAGAAACTCGGCATTATCCGTGATGTATCTTCTACTTCGACAACTACGATCGATACGATCGCACTTGAATCTACGCTTCAAAAACTGATCGACTTCTTCTCTGAATTCTCGTTCGAACCGAACTACAGATTCGTGAATACGTTTGCGTATGCATGTCAATCTTCGACCGACACTGCAAAGAACTATGTCGCAAGATACTTCGAACTGACTGACTCACAGTTTATGACTTCGATCGTAGAAAAGATGAAATCGACCGAGTTCAAAGAAATCTGCAATGCGTTTTCTACGACTGCTCCTACGCACAAAGTCAATTCTCGTTTCAAGCTTTACTACGGCTCTGCAGGAACTGGTAAAACAACAAGTGCTATGCTTGAAGCTGAGAACAACTGCATGACTTGTCACTCTGCAATGCTTCCTTCTGATTTGATGGAAGACTTCAAGTTTGTTGATGGCAAGGCTGAGTTTGTTCCGTCTGCACTTCAGATCGCAATGACTGAAGGAAAGAAGATTGTGCTTGATGAGATCAATCTTCTGCCTTTCGAAAGTCTGAGATTCTTGCAGACGATCCTTGACGGCAAGACAGAGTTTATCTACAAAGGCAAGACCGTGAAGATTGTTGACGGATTCAAGATCATCGGCACAATGAACCTTGTCGTTAACGGCTGCACGTATGGTTTGCCTGAACCACTTGTTGATAGAGCTGAAGAGCTTCGTAAATATAGCCTGACCGCAAAGAACTTGGTCGGAGCAATCATCTGAATACATTCGTGTATCACACGTTAAAACGGGACAAAGCGGTATATATAAATCTATTATACTACTCATCCCGTTTAACGTGAGAACACTCTGTGAGGTAGCATATGAGCATATACTCTAAACTTTATACATTCCAACAACACATCGTTGACAAGTTCGCTGATCGTGAAAACTTCGGTCTTTTCGTTGATATGGGCCTTGGCAAGACGCCACTTAGCCTTGGCTTGGCTGAAGTTAATAACTGCACGAAAGTGATTGTCATCACTATCAATTCGAAAGCACTCGAAACAGAGTTTGACTCTGGTTCGTGGCTTTACTGGGCAAAGCAAAGCTCAGTTCCATATACAACGTTTACGAAATCGAGCAAACCGGTGTTCGACAAAACGAGGCCCGAGCTTCTTCTTATCAACTACGAATCGTTGTTCAGTCGTTCAAAAGACAAAACAAAACGAATGGAACTGAAAGACAACGTAAAGGCATTCATTGATGCTTGTGGTGGGCACAATGTTGCGATAATCGTAGATGAATCGCATAAGATGAAAAATCTCCAGTCTCAGCAAACGTTGGCAATAAATGCGATTAAACGGAGTTTGATGTTCCGAGCAAACAAAGTTTACACGTATTTGTTGACAGGAACACCCTTTACAACAGGCTACATCGATCTGTATTCTCAGCTCAAAACGCTCGGATATCCGGAAACGAAATCATCTTTCGTAGATCGATTCTGTATTAGAGGGCATGTTCCTGGTTTACTTGGTTGGCAGCAACCCATTGTTGGTTATACAAACATAGATGAACTATTCAACGTTATCCATGAGTATGCAATCACAGTAAAGTCTGAAAGCGTGGTCGACTTACCTGAAAAGATTTTTGTTGAGCATGCTCTTCCTGAAAGTGAAGACTTCAAAATGTTTACGAGTGAGTTTGTCAACAATGATGATTTACTCAAATACATGAAGCGTACGCAACTTCCACTTATTGCTGATGACATGCATAAGACTGAAGATGAACTTAAAAAGTCGTATGATCGCATCTTCTATCCTGGCGCGAAACGAATGAAAATGAACAATCCGTTTTTCAGAGATATCGGCTATGATATTACAAAACTTGATACGACTGGACCTTGGATCGCAGAAACTGCAGGTACATGTCACTTACGTGCTCGTCAATTGAGCATTGGCTTCCAAGGAAATGCAGAAGAATTCAGATGGTTCGATAAGCGACGTCTCATCGCGCTCAAACACTTTCTCGAAACAAATGAATCAAACTATGTTCTGTTCTACAACTATACGCCTGAATTATACGAGCTCTTCGACATCTGCACAGATCTTGGCTACAATGTTGATGTTTACTGCGGTGAAGTGAAGAGTCTTCGAAATTACGAGACATTTACAGGACAGTCTGATGCAGAACGACTTGTCAACAACAAGAACGTCATCCTTGCAAATTTTGCATCAGGCTCGACTGGTATGAATTGGCAGTTATACAGTCAGTGCATTATCTTCTCAATGCCTTTGTATTGTCATTACGAACAAGCGATTAAACGAATTCATCGTCTTGGACAAAAATGCAAAACAGTTACGTATCATGTGTTTTCGCAAGATAATTGGCTTGACAAATCTATGAGAAAAGCGCTTGAAGATTCGATAAATTATTCTGATGAAATGTTTGCAAGTGATTTCGAGAGAATTCGATTATTGTCTTCTGATGATACGGAAAGTTGAATATATAAATACTAATTTAAGTCTTTTGAGTTCAACATGAGTACTCTATGAATATCTCATGATACTCAAATGACGTTATGGAGTTTATAAGGAGACGAAAATGACACCTGAAAAACGAGTACAGAACGCGATCGTAGATTTTATGAAAGAGCTCATTGCTCGAGGAGAAAAGATCGACATTCAACGAAGACAGGCTGGAGGTTACAGCTACAAGAAGGGAATACCTGATCTATACGCGGTTGTATACGGCAGACATCTTGAAATTGAAGTGAAAGCACCGGGAGAGCAGCTTCGACCTATGCAAGAGAAATGGCGAGACAAATGCGTACGGCTTGGTATAGACTATGTATGCGCAGACTCGATTGATACATTCAAGTACTTCATGTTAATCACGTATAGTCTTAAATGATCAATCCGTTTACTTTTCATACAAAATTTTGAAAAACGGTTTACGACGTTGATCTCTGTTAAACAAAGAATAGTATAATAATAAAATATATATCTAAGCATACAAAGTTTAACAGAGATCAACGTGTGACCTCTGACGACATTTGCTTACTTTTTGACAGTTTTGAAAAATTTTTTGAAAAACTTTTTAAAAAAAGTATTTACTTTTGGAATAAAATGTGATATAATATATATAGGAAACCGAAGTGGAGGCGTATTATGAAAGTTTGGGTTCTTGAAACATTTACTTCTCCTGCAGAGATGATCAAAACTCTGATTGATATGATCGAGATGATCGAGAGTTCAAGAGATGCTTGCTCTGCAGAAGACAGCAAAGAATTTGATGAAGTTCTTGATCGTTTCGAAAACGACATCGAAGAAAATCCTTCTGGATTTTGGTCAGGCATTGAAGGAACGACAAATTACAAGCAATTCTGCAATGTTGCTAAAGATGTGATTGAACGAAATCCAAATTCGAAGTTCAGAGTTGTCGAAGGCGAAATTGACGATAAAGCAACAACTTGGACAGACTACAGGCTTGTGAGCGTGAATGATAGAGTTCTTAGGTATTTGCGTGCGACTCTTGGAACTCGTGAAGCTGACTGGAGTTCGAAATGTAAATACATTTGCAAAACTTTCGACAAAGGAGGAGACAGATGAAAGAAGCGTATGCACTCATTCTGAAAACTCAAGGAGGCTCGATCTCAGATAAATTCGAGTTCGATACTCTTGAAGAAGTAGAAGCTGAAAAGAAGTTCTACAAGTCGTACTACGGCAATCAATACTCATACAAATTGTGAAAGAAAGAAGGACTGTCACATGGAAGAATACAAAGTGAAGCAAATTCAGCCGAATCATGCAGATCATGTAAGTGGCTACAGAGAGAAGTATTTGCAAGAAATGCTTGACTACGAAGCTGTCATTGCACAGCCGAAATATGATGGCGAACGCATGCTCATTCATATCAATCATGGAGAAGTGTACTGCACATCTCGTAGACATTCAAAGAAAACAGATCGATTTATGGAAAATCAAGATAAGCTTCCTGATCTTTGCGAAGCATGCAAGAGCTTTGATCTTGACTATACTGTGATTGACTGCGAGTGTTATGCAAAAGACTGGTCAACAATCGTCGGAATTCTACATTCGCTCCCAGAACGAGCTATCGAGTTAAGCAAGCTTGATACGCCTCACTTCGCAGTTTTTGATTGCTTGTTCTATGACGGCAAAGACTTGAGACAGCTTCCATATTGTGACAGGCTCCTCTGTGTTGCCAAGACTGTGCATAAAATAAACTATGAACCCATGCACGTTGTTAAGTTTATCAATGAAGAGCTTAAACCTGATGACATGAAAAATCTTCATTATTTATCTCGAGTTGATGAATTCGATGTGGCAATGAAGAATGCAATCAACATGGGTTGGGAAGGCATTGTCGTAAAGTCTTTGCTTAGAACATATTATGATGTAGGAGCATCGATCAAGTGCAAAAAGTTTGAGACAGTGGATTGCGTCGTTTGCGGCTATGACGCTGGTAGAGGCAAATACTCTGATACAGTCGGTGCACTGCATATTGGTTATTATGATCCTGACTCCGACTCTATTATTAAGATTTCGAATGTAAATTGCGGAACTGACAAAGAACGCAATATGTGGCGTGATCATTGGGCTGAGCTCAAAAATTCTGTCATTGAAGTCAAATGTCAAGAAATTACTGAGAAAAGTTTACGACATCCTGTTTATATCCGTCTCAGAGATGACAAAGACTATAAAATGTGTACTCGGAGTACAATTTTCAAGGAAAGTTAATAAAGCATTTATTTTCAAATCAATCTGAGAACGAAGTGGGTTACGACGTTTATCTCTGTTGAACTTTGTTAGTATTGTTAATATAAACATATAGGTAATGAATTCTTGTTCAACAGAGATAAACGTCGTAACTCCTGCATTTGAAAGTAAATAAAAGACCCTCCCGGATTACTCGAGAGGGTCTTTTGCTGTCATTTTCGTATTTTACTGGAATGACACTCTACCACAAGTAAAGATCCAATCCTGATCTGCTGAACTATCAGCAAATTCCTGATCTGCAGGTTTCTGAATGTAGCAATCTTCACAAGAAGCGACCTTATTACCATTCGCATCACTCACAGAGAGTGTGCAGCCATTGTAATCTCCACCGTAGTAGATATTGCAAAGCTTGATGAATTTAATCACTTCGTCTGAGAGCTGATGCAAAGTCACAGTACATGTACCAGTTCTGTCAAGACTCTTATCATGCACCCATGCACCAGTTGCGAAACCTTTTGTCGACCAGAGATCAGTCTTTATGCTCAGTCTGATTGAACCAAGATATGAACCCTGTCCGCCAATTGAGATTGTGCCGAACATAGACTTGATCGTAGGATCAGCAGGTTCGATCGAAAGAATGTAATTTGCAAGTGAATATCTCTTCATTGTTGCTTACCTCCTCAAATCACTTCGCCGTTAATCGTCACAGCACGGATTCCATACTGATCTGCGATAACAACATAGATGGGCGGTGTCTTATGCAATGCTTTGTCTGCGTCGCTCAGTGATTCATACGGAAGAATCTTAACAAGGAAGCCGTTTTCGAGAGCAGTTCCTTTTTCGATAATCGTATACTGAGCATTGTTATACGTAACAATCATGTCATCATCAAGCCAGATTTTGTCTGTTGTCAGATAACCTGATGCCGTATATCTTGAAAGCTCCTGACTCATCACTGCATAAATCTTGCTTAATCCCGAAGCATTTTTGATTTTCTGTGTAAGCAGAATAATCAACTGCTCGGTCAAAGTCTGATGAAGTACAATGAGACAGAATGAATTGATAAGATCTGCTCCGTTTTTACAGTTACCGCCACAGTTACGAACTGTGCCTGCAAGTGTTATGTCAACATTCATGTTGTTTGTCATGCATGTTTCATAGTCCGAGTCTGTCAATTCTTCAGCTGTGAGATTTTCATGCGTAAACATATAGTCATACACAGAATCAGTTCGGTATACGTTCACATTGCTGAGATACGCTGCAATTGTCATTTCTGCGCCAAGGATGTTTGAATATTTGACTGCGAAATTCTTAACTGAATCGTCGTCAGTCTTATCGTTCGTTCTTGAAATGATGATCTTTTCATTGATACCATAAACCGAAGAATTTGCTTCTCTCGCAACGGCAATCTCTTTCAATGCAGCGTATGTTGTAGTAACATTCGCATTCGGAGCAGCATATGCAATGCAAATGTATTTGTCATCAAGTGCAGAAATTGCAGTGCCAAGTTCCTGAAGCTGAGTCTGTCCAATGATTCTCGCCTTAACACCACCATTCTTGAAGAACACATCAAGATACGCAAGTGTTGTTGTCATTGAAGTAAGCGTAGACTGTGCTTCGGAATAAGAACTTACTTCAACCGGAGTACTTGACGCACCTTCAGCCGTAAAAAGAACGATCGTTGAACGAGTTCCTACAACTGCTGTAGGTACATGCGCTTTGATATTTACATCAACAAAGCGTTTCATATCAATACCCATAACCGTTAACTCCTTTTCGTAGTATGAATTTCATCAAATGCTTCAAAATCAGCATCGATCGATGATTGTGTAAGTTCGACTTCACACGATACATTGATTTCGATGTCATTTCTTTGCCATACAATATTATTTTTGAACTCAGTAATACGCTCAGGTTCTGACACAGTCTCAACGTATACTCCTCTTGCAAGAAGTGAGTTACGAACTTTCTCAGTTCTAAATCTTGCAACAAGCATGTTCGCAACATTGCCAGAGTTATTGCCATAGAGTATTACTCGTAGCTGATACGCTCTGAAAAATGTAATCGAGTCATCGTCATTTGTTCTGCTCATATTCGTAGAGGACTCTCTTGTTTTGAGTTCAAACAACAATGCCGTATTTGCTGGTGTCAGTGACTCGAAAATACTTCCTGATAAGTTCGTGTCAAGAAATGCGCCATATTCTGTAGTTGCATCTCGAATAAGCTCTGCAGGAATACCACTTTGCGCAATTAACTGTGCACGCAAGATTGTATTGATTGATTCAACGTCTGTCATACAATCTTGCCTCCATTCAAGTACTGCACATAATCTGCAAGATCTCGATACGCTGTAAGCTGAATTTGCTTCAACGTACAAGATCTGCAGCCAAACTCGTCATAGTCACGAACAGAATCTACCATCAAGTAATTGTTCTTATAAGCAAGAACATCGCCAATGTTGATTCTATACAAACTCTTGCAATAGAAGTTATACTCGATCGTAGTCGTGCTTCCTTCAAGCGATTGCTCAAGTTTTGTACCTTGCGATTGAAGTGATCCTCGAATGCTTTGAGTTGTGAAAGTCGTGACCGTTTTACCGGCATCGTTGATTGACTTTCCTGTCACAACATACAAAGTATAATCAAACGAGAATTCTTCAATCGCATCATAAAAGAATGTAGGGTCGATAACATGATTTTGTGACATATCAGTTTGCCCCCGGAATTGGATTTGATGTAACAACAAAGATTGACGGTACTGCTTTCGTTTTATACAACGTCATGAGCGCAGCTCCATACGAAGTCTGATTCCAGAACATTGCATCGTCAGAACTCACCATCGTTTTGTCAATGTCGTATGTTTTCGAGAATTCTCCAACCGACATACTTGACAAAACTCCTCGTGTTACGCCTCCACCTGCAACTTCTGCAAGTGTTCTGCCCGAGGGAGCTTGCTGCTGTTGAGCAATAATCGTCATATAATGTGCGATCGCGTAGCTCATTGCAAGCTCCCAGTCCGAACCGAAAATCGAATGAAAGATCTTGTTGTTGCAGATAGTATAGAGCTTATTGAACAATGCTGTTCCTTGCTCAGTGGCGATGTATGCTGAGAACTGAGGCATCCAGACTGTAAAATCACTCGCAGTAAATGCAGGATTCTCTCGATCGATTTGAATACCTATAATCGCCATCTCAGCTCACCTCCGTTAATCGTCTTCGACTTCATATACTCCTGCTTGAGCAGCACGAAGTTCTTCGACATGTTCTGTCTCTTCATCAAGAATATGACTCAAGACTGAAAGTAACTGAGGATTCGATGTCTTCGCAATCATTTTACGATATCCATCAATTGCTTCGATCTCATCTTTGATGAGAAAATCAAGATCAACATCTGAGTCGGGCTCCGCATCAGAAATCTGCAAAGCTGTAAATGCCGCAGAAGTAGATTTTTTCGACGCTCGTTTCCAGTCTTTGATGAAGTTGCTTGGCCACAGCTTTTCTGGAACATCTTTTCCGTCGATCTTCACACTGTTAACCCAGATTTTACCAAATAAGTTGTTCGTGATCTGACCGTCTGTACTTCTATTCACGAGTTTTGCGATGAGCTTTCTGAACTGATCATCAGCTTGCTTACCTACATCTGCAAACGATTCTGCTCGAAATGTCCAAGTTTGTTTATTGAAGAGCTCTTGAATACGCATATACGACGCTGAATACATTCCTGTTATAATCGTAAATGCATGAGCTGCATCTTTTACTGAGTCGCCAAGCTGTTCTTTCGTTTTCTTCAAAAGATCAGACAAACGACCTGAGAACTGATACGTTGCGTGCGAATTCGACACATGCATTACGAGGCAGTTCGCAGTGCCAGTACCGCCAAGCGCAACCTTCTTTGCAAGCTTTTCGAGTGCTTCTTTTACACTGTTCGCTTTGATCTCTGCGTCATAACGCCAAAAATCAGGTCCATAGCCCTGAGATTTTGCGTATGTATCGATCCAGCGGATTGAGTACGTTTCCATGGCATCGAGCATCTTGACAACACGAATCGCATCGTCATGACTCTTCGCATCGACAACGTACTTGTTGTTCACTTTGAATCGCATAATACTCTCCTCTCTATTCGTTCAGCTCGACATGTGTAGCTTTCGCAAACGCATGCCGAGCCGAACAAACGTTTTGATTATTTCGTGAAATCCCAGTATGTCACAACGCCGAGCTCGGAAGAGGAAGTGTTGTAAGGAAGCTGGACTTCAGAAACCTGACCGACGAACGCAGAGGTATATGACATCTTGTCGATATTCGGCAGAGTGATGTAGTGCTGCATCGGATAGGGCATGTCGAGACGAACGAATTCCTTCTCTTTCTTATATGCCACAATACGACCGTGAGAACCAGCACCGAGTGTGTTCAGAGCAGGTCTTGAAGCGATCGTGATATTCACCTTTCCATCAGATTCATCAATGCCAAGGTTGTGGTCAATGATGAACTTGCGGAGCGTTGAAGTGTAGAGCGATGAGAATCTGCTTGTGAGGTCCGAACCAACAAAGGTCGGAACAAGGAAGGTGTCGGGCAGAATAGTGATGTTCATGTTGCTGTTCAGGAGGTATGTTTCAAACACGCCATTAAAGAACGCAACCACTGCGCCATCAGTCATGCCCTCGAAACCGACATTCGCAGCGGAAGCGCCGCTGTTGTCGATTGTCGTTGCAAGAACGTTTGCATCATTGAAAAGACCGGTTCCACCGTTGATACCAAGATATGCAACCTTCTGAACGAAGAGGTCCCAACCTGCGACGATCGCATTCTGGTAAATATCCTGAATGGATTTCTGAAGAGTGAGTTTCTTCATCTTCTCAAGTTCGATGAATCGAAGATCATATGCAACTTCGAAGGTGTAGACGTTCACTTTCTTCTGGTTCAGACCTGCATTCACACGAGGAATGTAGTTCGCATTGTTGCCAACGACGTTTCTGAACTCATCCATAATACCGGCCCAGTCAACAGTGTAGTAGGACACATAATCGACAAAGCCGCCGCCAACATCAATCGGAATATCGTTCGCATACGTAGTATAATGCTTCGGCTCGTAAAGAGTCGTATGAAGCTTTGCGAGAGTTGTACTCAGGAAAGCAAAGTTTGTGTCATGAAGTTTTGCATCATGAACGCCAGGTACCTTAATACCTCTATACATCTTATTGACGGACAGAGTCGTACCACGATTTTCGGGAGCAATGCTATCGACAAAGAAGTTCTTTTCGATAGTGCTCGGAGTAAATGTTCCAGTCATTTCTCAGTCCTCCTTAAACCTTGCAGATTTCGATCACGTATTCGTAATTTGAACCACTCGAATTCTCTTCGACGATGTCGAACAGACCGGTGCAGACATAGCCTGTATCAATGTTCGAACCAGCAGTAAGTGTGAGCACGCCGGCAGAAGTGATATACACCTTTGCGCCGGGAAGAATGCTAGATTTGAAGCTTGATGCTGCCTTAATGTCAACAGCAATGTAGCCATTGACGAGCAGGTTCAGAGCTTCACCGGGAACGGTCTCAACAGTCGTACCCGGGAAACCGTCAGCGAGCTTCACATTCGTTGCAAGAACGAATCCGGCAAAGTTTGCTGTCGTCACGGTTGAAGCTGCCTTTTTAACGTAATAGCCGTCGCCATTCTGAGTTGCGCTGTCCCACATCAGAGGATCGCCAAACTTGACTGCAGATGATCCGGAAAGGATTGCACCTGCAACATTGTACTTGTCTGACACCGTGGGATAACCAACCATGAACTTCTTGATCTTGTTGTTGATGATAAGTCCCATTCTTATTTACCTCCGTATCTTTTTGCCCAAGCAGTCTCAACGTCGATCGCATCTTTGATCGAGTCATTGGCTTTCTTTTTTCTTTCGATTGCGCCGAAAGATTTCTTTGAATCACGAGGTTTTGTTTCCTCGTCAGTATCAATGACCTCTTCGATCTGCTCGTCCTCGTCATCGACTTTCGGATCTTCGCATTCATCGTCGAGCTCTTCTTCATCTTCATCTTCACATGCATCAGCAGTGTTTTCGACAAGTTTCATGAGCTTCGGTGCGATCGCAGCAAGACCCTTAAGAGCCGAGATCTCGTCGTCAGACAGACCATTATCGTCATTGACGTTAGACGTTAACTCAAATGCAGGATCTGTTGTAGAAGCCGAAGCTGCCTCATCAAGCTCTTCTACTTCAAAAACGTCACCCTCTTCGTCTTTGACATGGAATTTCTTCATAGTCGAATTTCTCCTTTTCTTTTATTTTATATAAATATTATAATACACACCGTGATAAGAAATATAATCAAATATATATTTTATTTTCAGGAATATATCTGGATAAACTCTGAGATACACAAAACATTGAATAATATATTTTTATATATTCTCAGCTTAGTGTTCTCAGAGTTAAGCCTTGATAACTACAAGTCATTCTTTTGAATGCGCTTTGATAACTTCTATAATTTTTGTGAGCAACTTAGTCATCAAATCGTTGAATGATGTCACTTTGAAAATATTGTACCAAGCCTGATTTAATGCATAAATCGCAAGTGTGATAGCAACAATGAAGTTTAGCTCGAACTGACCTACAATGAGCAGATAGATAATCGAGCCGATGACAGACAGTCCTGCAGAAATTCCAACATAGACAAAGTGTCGAGTCTGCTCTTGCAGACCTGTGAATAGATTGCAGTATTTCATAATGCCAAGAATTGCGATTCCTGCAAAAGCGATCAGTGTAATCGGAAGACCAAACTCTGCGAAAAATGAAATGAATTCGTCCATTTAATTCCTCCTTTCCTATTTGACAAATTTCTTAGTATGTGCTTACACAGTCGGTGTGTAGAACTTACGAGTAGTGACTACGACGTCAATTGTTGCTTACGCTCTTGCCATGAGATGTTGTATTTGAGTGCTTTGACAGATGTTCATGCGCTATTCACAGTAATGAGGTGCTCTTAATCGTCGGTCGAATTGACTCATCTTACTCCAATCTATTGTGTTCATGATTTACTTCATTTCTTTCAAGATTTTCAACTCTTGTTTCAAGACTTGTCAAACGCATATCATGTCGGATAAGCGTTTCGTTTGTTGAGTCTTGTTTACGTGACATGTCTTTAATATCAAGGCGCATATCATCTGTTTTTTCACGAATGTACTTTACATCATATTTCATGCTCGCGTCAGACTCGCCATCATCGTGCTGAGCCTTTTTACGACCAACAAAGAATAAAATTATTGCGCATACTCCTGATACCGTTGCGACTACACCCGAGCAAATCGTAAGCAATTCCATTCGATCATTCTCCTTCGATGTAGAATTTTTCGTTTCTTGCTTCGCATTCAACAACTGAATAAACTCTGCCATTTCGAATATCACGAATACCCTTAGCCGAGCTCAGCCTGATTATTCCATTTGCAAGCACTTCACGCTTGATGTTGTTTGATTTACGAGACATGCTACATTCCTCCTTTATGATTCAAGTACCCAGCTCAACGTGCATTCCACTCCTGCGAATTATATAATCGCAGAAGTGAAGTGAACATCTTGTTTTTCAAACCTCGCTTTCAACGATGAAACCGTCAAACCCTGCATCTTTTAGTCTGTTAAGCATTTTTGTTGCGTTTCCTTTTGTGAGGTATGCTCCTGCCTGAACCCGGTAATAAAAGCCGGACTTTGCAATGTAGCACGGGAATCCTTTTGCTTCCAGTCTCAGCGCCAATTTTGTGGCATTCGCTTTGAAGAAGTATGCCCCCACTTGCACCCGGTATATTTTTCTCTTTTTTTCAACTCCGAAGCATTCTGCAATCACCCTTGCTTCCTCTAAGGCAAGCCTGTCAAGGTTCGCATCATCCAAGAGCCAATTGCTTTCATACACATTCGTATGATAGCCATGCTCAATGATGATTGCATGAGGACAACCGGAAGCGGCGGAATATCTCAGCACACCAAAATAATCCGTTCCGGGCTTTCCGGGGTAGTCGTTGTAGAATACGGCTTTTACACCGTTCCCCATAAGATTGCCAACCGTATCGGCCAGCTTCTGGGCTAAAGGCTGATTAAATGCCTTATCTTTTTGACTGTAACAAGCACACACGCCTTTGATGGAAGGGTCGTATGTACCATCAGGAGAAGCTGAAGGTGCGTTGCTGTGAAGGGAGAGAAGCAAGCTACTTCCGGATTCTCCTGCCGCTTTCCCCCGTGCCGAAAGTGAAGGGTCATCGCCGATATTTGGCCGGGTGTTAATCACCTCAAAGCTATAGGATTCAAGGGCTTTCTGTAATTTCTGCCCCAGCTTCCACATTTGCGTACCTTCCACATAGCTTGGGTTGTTCGGACTTTTGTTTGTGTTCTGGCCGTGTCCGGGATCTATGGTTATTTTCATATTTTTACCTCCTTTATGATTCAAGTACCCAAGTCAACACTCCGTTGATGGATTTGAGAACATAAGTCCCTTCGACTTGTATTGTCGGCAATTCGCTTTCGGGCGTATATGCGATAAGTTCCTGCTTATTTCCCGTCTGCTTGACGAGATATAGTCCGTCAGTAGAAGCATTGGAGGGAAGATTCTGCAACTTATCACGAAGATTTGCTTGATAGAAAGTTTCATGTCCGACAGGAATGGCAACATCTCTCGAACTTGTCTCTGCTGTTGCAAGAGCATCTACATATTCTTCAGTACCGAAATCATCAACAACTTGCGGGTCGATGAACGGATTTGCGGTTTCGGCAGTCGCTGTTTCTAACTCATAGACTAAGTATTTCCCAACTAATTTGGGGGTAAGAACATTTACAGTTTCATTAGCACCATCTTGAATAATGATTCCGCTTGTTGCTACATCTAATCGTTTTGAACATATAGCATAAATTGGTGTTCCGAGCGCTTTTTTATCTGCTATTTCAGCATAAGTAGTCATTGGATATAAATTAGAAGTAGCGTTTAAAATTGATTGCGTATCTACTCTTTTTAACCCATTGATATTTGCATAAAAACCGTACGCGCTGTTATATGTCCAGCTTAAAGTAGACAAATCCACAATTCCATACTTTCTCGTCACTGTTCCATCTTTCTTGTAAGTATCGCCGTCGAAATACAGATTGTTTGCGGAATCGAGTTTCGGAATGCCACGAAGTTCGACAGGAGAGAGCGGATAGTTATGCTCTATATATGGCTCGTATTCGCCATTACGGTAACCACTCCACACAAGATGAACACACGTATCGGTAGTATTGCCTCCTGTCACAGTCAATACGCCATTTCCCATTGGCGTAAATAATCCGCTCTCGTCAGGAGAAATCGTCTCTCCGGTTGAATAAGAAAGAGAAGTGTAAGTGCCTGTTATCTGATATGCATTGCCGCCGATAAGTTTTGCTTTACCTGTCTCATGATTGTAAGCATTAAATCCTCTCGTGATATGCGCATTCGTGCAAACACTCATCAGTTCACCTGTATTATACGCATAATACGGCTTCTGAAAAAATTTCTTGAACCATGCGGCACCTGCGCCTGCGGTTGTTTGTTCTAGAGAGTAGATGTGGTCTGCGATTGTCGAGCCGAACATTTGAGTAAGATCAAAAGATTGTGCATTCCGCATCTCCACAGTGATTGTCGAACCTGTAGCATCTGCACCGTCTTTTCTTATACCAATCATATAAGTTCTGTTATCAGAGTCTGCCTTTGCTGATAATATCGCAGTGTACGATGTAAATAAGGTCGTAAGTTTCTTACGAATGACGCCTCTTGCAGAATCGAACTTTTGCGTCGAGAAATATGGCGTCAAGAAGATGGCCTCAGCTTCTTCATTTGCTCTTGCATCGACAGTAACAAGATACTTATGCCCTGAAACAACTCCTGCTGAAGTGTCAGTATAATACACTCCTTCGCTAGACGTAGTCCCATCGCAAGTATATGACAAGACATTTTCAGAAACAGATATCGTGTTCTGTCCTACTTTAGACCAATGCAACGTGCTTTCAAAATTTCCATTCTGCACCAACTGATTCCATGCAATCGTTCCGCCAACAATCTCATCATTCAGTCTGTCGCCAATGTTAGCAGAACCACCTGCTGTGCGAAAGTTGTAAGGGACTTTGTCTGTTACACCGACTGTCGCATTCAACTGATCTGATGTGCCTGCGTTCAGACTTTGATATGAGCCATCAGTCTTTGCGACCTTGCTCACTTCGATTGTAGAATCTTTCACATTTCCTGCGCCATCAAGAACAGCAACATTGTTGTTTGCGCCATTCTCGACCTGCGGGACCGTGTAAGTATCAGGCAAGCCGGGAAATTGAATTGTTTTGAGCTTTTTGTTTGCCATTATTCAGTTACCTCCGTAATCACAATATTTCCTGAATCAGTATCTGTGAAGCCGATACCACCTGCTATACCTGCCCAAGCACTCGTGCCATCACCGAGTGCAGTTAGTACTGTTCCTGCAGCAGCATTATCAGAATCAACACCGATGAGAAGCTTATCGTTCGACTTAACAACATCAACATTCTTGTTGCCGTTAATCACTTTATCAAGTGAATCTGCATCGGCGCCAACATTCTGCTCGATCGCACTGAACGTTTTTTGACCAAACAATACATTCGTGAGTTTG
>OLXK01001464.1_pt1 | contig 16459 bp, 8 predicted proteins | sample 1674321 | NCBI WGS metagenome assembly OLXK01 (sample SAMEA103958162, study PRJEB25191) | human gut metagenome | reverse complement strand
GCTATAATGGGCGATAATAATCCAAATAGACTTTACAAATTATCTAAAAGTATAATTGATGATACGCCTGATGTTTTAAATAATATTTATTTTTGGAATAAATATATGTTTTCTGATTTATTTGATGATTGGAAAAATGGCTCTTTAAAAGAGTTCGAATCTAATATCGGAATGGATATTAAAGAGTCAGACGTTTCTTTCGATAAAGAAAAACTTACAGCCAAAGATATCGAAGATATTATATTTTATTGCAAACACGACGTTGAGGCTACTATAGAATTATTTAAAGAACGAGAAGAATATTTAAACGCTAAAATAGAATTGGCTAAAATGTTTAATATTCCTGTTTTTAAAGCTTTAAAATGTACAAACGCTAAATTATCGTCAATAATATTAAAAGCAGTTCCAATAGAAAGACCTTTAGAAACAAAATATGTATTACCAGAAAAAGTAAAAGACTATGTTTATAAAAATCTTCCTGAAGAAGTTATTAATTTATTTAAAACTTTAAATTTTGAAGAGAAATCGGTTAAATTGTTTGATAATGAAATAACTTTTGGTATAGGCGGAATACATAGCATTTTATCTGAAAATATATATACTAAAACAGACGATAAATATCAATTAATAAATGTAGACGTAACATCTTATTATCCTAATTTGTTAATGCATTTTAATTATATGAGCAGAAATGTTCCTGATCCAAAAGTATATAGCGATATTTATGTTTTACGCAAACAATTAAAAAAACAAGCGCAAGAAGAATTATCTGCAAATGGGAAAACTGATAAATATAAGCAATTACAATCAGCCCAAACAGGTCTAAAATTAATTTTAAATACTGTTTACGGTGCTACTAAAAATAAATATAACGCTTTATATGATCCTTATATGGCTGGAAGTTTGTGTTATACAGGACAGATTTTATTAGCAGCTTTAGCTAATAAACTATACAATAATATTCAAGATTTAAAAGTAATACAAACCAATACAGATGGTATATTAGTTAAAACTCCGAAAGAATCTATAGAAAAATTAAAAGCTATAGTTTCTGAGTGGGAATCTATGGTTGGATTTACAATGGAATATGATTATGTAGATGAGTTTTATCAACGAGACGTTAATAATTATATAGAAGTTACTGGAAATCCTAAAGATCCATATAAATTAAAAGGTAAATGGTCTAATCAAGCAGATATAGATTCTATAGAAACAAATTTAAACGCTCCTATTACTCATTTGGCTATTTTAAATTATTATACTAAAAATATTCCTGTTGAAAAAACTATATATGATTGTAAAGATATATCACATTTTTGTTTTACAACCAAAACAGGTAGAACATATAAACAATGTTATTATAACATAAAAGACGATTATATTCCAGTTAATAAAGTTAATAGAGTTATAGCTACAACTGATACCTCAAAAGGTTCTTTATATAAATATAAACCTTTAGAAGAATCTGAAAAACCAAATCCTTTTCTTGAAGATAAAAAACTTAAAGAATTTAAGAAAAAGGAACGCTCATTTATGGATAAATATCATTTACCTATAGGACGTATGGATAAAATAGCAGAAATACCTGAACATTGTGAATTAATAAACGATTCTTTAGAAGATTCTTATTTTAAAATATTAGATAAAGATTGGTATATAAGTTTTACTAAAAATAAAATAGTGGAGTTAACTAATGTATAATGATGATCAGTATGAAGTTATTATGAATAATAAATTTAGTTGATGATTTAATTCTTTAGAAGAAGCGTGCGATAAAATAATTCAAGTTTTAATATATATGAATAATGTAGACGCTTGTTTAAAAGGAACTTTTAAATCAACTTTTAGTCCGGGGAAAGAACGTATTGAAACTATTAAAAAATATGAGATAAATCCGGCTCATTACGGACCATATGTTTTGTTTAAAAGGTCTAAAGGTCGTTTAGATAAAGAATTAACTTTATATACATTTAAAAATATTATGGAGAAAAAATATGGTATCAAAAGTAATTAATTTAGGTGCTAATTTAAAAGAAATACAAATAATACCTTTAGGAGATTTTCATATAGGCGATGAGTTCTGAAATATGGAAGCTACTTTAAAAACATTAGAGTACATTAAAAATACTCCTAATTGTTTTACTATTTTAAATGGCGATATGATGAATAATGCTATTAAAACTTCTAAATCAGATTCTTATAAAGAAAAAATGACTATAGAACAAGAACAAGATTTTTTAATAGAGTTATTAAAACCAATAAAAAATAAAATCTTGTATATGGTACAAGGAAATCACGAATACAGAACTAGTATCACGTCTGGAATAGACCCGTTGAGATATGTTGCTAAAGCTTTAGATTTATTAGACGATGGTCGATATTCAGATAACTCATACGTATTAAATTTAAGATTTGGTACTAATAAAAATCTTAAAACTTTAAATAATTACATTATTTACGGTATACACGGCTCTGGTTCTGGTGGTAAACGAATGGGAGCTACAGTTAACGCTTTAGAAGATCTAACTAAAATTTTTCCTACCGCAGATTTATATATACACTCACATACACACGTTCCTATTACATATTCAGATAAATATATGAGTTTTAATACTTCTAATCATAAATTAGAAGAATCATATAGAACGTTTGTAAATACTAATAGTTTTATTAATTACGGTGGTTATGCTGAAAGATTTGGTTATAAATTAACAGATCAAACACCTTTATTAGTAACTGTTAAATTTATTCGAAAACAAGATAAACTAGAACCATTTACAAACGTTTTAAAATTAGAAATATAATAAAAAGGCAGATACTTAATTAAAAGTACCTGCCTTTTTTTATGCCTTTTTATATACGCGCGCGTTACTTACTTATTTATTAATCAGCTATCTTGTAATTTATTATTTTTTAAAAACCAAGATTTAGTTTTTTCAGTAGCTTTAGTATATAAGGCTCTTATAAGTTTCTTTTTATCTTCGTTAGTTGATTTTTTATAAATTGAAGAATTAATTAATTTAGTTAAATTCGTATTGATATATTCAGCTCTATATCTTTGATATTGTTCTAATTGTTTTCTAGGTAATTGATATTGTTTATTATTAACAGTTATACGTCCAGTAGCTTGCGTAGTTGTGGCTCCTACAGAAGTAACTTCTTGTTTAATGCTATTTGGATCTCTATATGTTATTTTTATAGGACTAAATAACGAAATAGCTTCAACAATCATAATTCCAATATAAGATAAATCGTGTTTTTTAGCAACTTCTCCTGTATAAGGATCTATTTTATTAGATAACACAATATCTCTTAAAATAGGAACAGAATCTGCTATATTTTCCCAAGCTCTTTTAAAAGGACTTGTTGATTTATTCTTCTTAGATTGTGAGAATATAGCGTTAACTTTCTTTAATACCGTAGGAATTAATTGTGTACCAAAATTAGATAAGGTGTTTAACATAAATTCTAACGGATCATCAGAATATTTAATAGCATCTGTTAAAGGTTCTGCTATACCATCTTCTAATAAAGCTTCTGCTAAAGAAGATACCGCATCATCAAAATTTTCGCCTTTAATTACATCCCACGTAGACGCTCCTAATATGATCGGAGACGCTACAGGATTAATATCGCTTAATCTAATTTTTAAACCACCCACATTTAATACTATACCCATATAATCTTCTTCGTCTTTATCCAAAACGCCCAAAGCTTTAAGTAAGAATCCAACAAAATACATAACAGTTCCGATAGTAGCTTTAGCAGCTCTTCTTCTTAACTCTATAGAGTTAAATCCTGTTATAGCTTGTGCAGCTTCGTCAGACTGATAATCTTTAACTTTAGCAGGATCAGTATCAAATGCTTTTTGTATAACTTTATTATAATCTTTTATTTTTTTAGAAGCAATATCTAAATCTTGAGCAAATTTATTTAATTTTTCTAATTCCTTTCTATTTTCAGCGTTATTTTCAGTTTCAAGTTTAGTTTCTAGTTCAGATATTCTAGTTTTTAATTCTTCTGCTGTAGAAATATTAAATTCTTGTAGTTTATCAAATATATCTGATATAACTTTATGCTGTTCTGCTGAATTAGTTTTAGCATCGGCTAAAGAATTAACCATTCTATTCCACATATGTTTATGAGTTATAACTTTAACAAATCCAAGAGGTGATAATTGGAACATTGCTACAGTCATATTTCACGACATATTAGCGAACGGTAATAAGATTTTTATTGGCAACATTAAATATGGATGTTTTTTAGACGCTTCTTCAACTATTTCTCCAACCTTATTACGATTTCTAAAGAATGTTTTCTCGCTCGTTTTATAGGCGTAATCCAAGAAGATATCTTTTATACCATATAAGCTTATATCAGATAAATAATCCATAGCAGCTGCAATATTAGCAATTTGATTACCGGTTAAATTATTTACATCATATGTAGACAATAAATCTCTATATGCAATAGCTTTTTCATCTAAATTTAAATTCGACATATTTAAGATACTCATAATATCTTCATAAATAGTTTTTATATTAGAATTTATTAAGGCAGCCATTATTTTTTGAGTTCTATTTAAAATAACTTTATTATCTGCCTTATTTAACCATTTATCAATTATATCTTTATACCAATTTAAAAATGATTTCTTTTTAACTATTTCGTTTGCAGTCTCTTGAACTAAACTAGTTTTTTCATTAGTTTTTAGATATTTATTTTTATGTTTAGCCTTTTGATTATGTATTTCTTCACTATAAATAAATGCGTTAACATAATTTTTAAGTTCTACTGGAATATTTTTAGTACTTAGTTTATATTGAATCTGTTTTCTATAACCAGCTGGTTTTTTAGAATCAGGTGTATAATAGGTTATAGTTCCGAATTCATCTCCTAACTTTTCTTCCCAAACACTTTCATTAATATCTAATTTTTTAACAAAAGCAGAATCCATCATAGTTAAGGCAAATTTATCGAAAATATTAACAATTTCGTTACTGACTATATTTTTAACCCAAGTGCTGGGCGAAGATAACATAGCCATATACTTCCAAGTGGCATAATTTCGATAAAATTTGGTCATTTTTGGCTCTTTAGACGCTAACTCTTTAACTTTATTTTCTATTTCTTCTTTTTTCTCAGTCAAACCTTTCTTTAAACTATTTTCTATTTCTTTCATAGGAAGAATTTTAAGAAGAGCTTTTTCAGCTTTGGTTAAAGCTATATTATTATTTTTCTTTTCTAAAATAGCTAAACCAGTTTCTATAATTTTTCTTGGGATATTATCGCCTTTAGTAATGTCTTGCAAAGTAGCTAAAATTTTATATTCTTCTTCAATTTCAGATTTTAATATAGATAATTCATCAAGCAGTTTGGCTTTTTGTAAAGTTAAATTAGCTTCTTCTTCTCTTAATTTTTTAAGTTCTTCTTCTTTACCTTCTACACCAGATAATTCTTTTATTTTATTAGATATAGCATTTAATTGTTGATTGATTTTAATTTCTTCATCAGAAGATTTTTTTATTTGTTCTGATTTTTCTTTAACAGCTTTAGCCTTAGCCTCTTTTGTTAATTTGATTTTTTCAGTTAACTCGTTTTTAGAAAAATCTAAACCAGTTTCTTTCTTAAAATATTCAACAATAATATCAATATCAGCACCAATGTCTTTTAAATCAGCTAATACGTCTAAAATTAAATCTGTTTGTCTATTTATTTTTTGATAGAATTGTAACAAACCACCGGATTGAGACGCTAAAGGAGTTATAATCTTTTTATAAACTTGTTCGTAATAAATATCTTGTTTTAAACTTAAAAAGTCTGTCCACAAAAGACCTATTACAGAAATATTATGATTAATATTTCCAAGATTTATATTTCCTGTATATAAATCAGTAACTATTTCAATCAAAACATCTCTTAAATCCGCATCTTCCATTATATCTATCATAATATCATACGGAATATTTAATTCTGTTATTTGAGTAGTTTCTGTAACAGGAGTGAATCTACCGTGTTTACCAACGTCTTTAGTTACTATTGTAGATCTTTTAATCATATCTATTAAAAGATTTTTAACAGCCTCTTTACCGCCTTTTTCTTTAGCTTCTTTATATTCGTTAGACCAGTTTTTAGTTTGATCTGTAGCTTTTTCAGCATATACTTGTTTAGCAGTATCTTTTAATTGAGTATTAGTATTTATATCTTTTTCACTAAAGTCTGGATCTTTTTTAGCATCAGAAATAACTTGATCATTTTTTTCTTTTTGTTCTTTTAAATAATCTTGTAATCTCTTAGCTTCTGTAGAAGCCAAAGCTGCTTTTTTAGCATTAACTGGTTTCTTCTTAACTTCAGTTTCTTTTTTAACTTCAGTTTTTTCTTTAACCTCAGTTTTTTCTTTAACCTCAGTTTTTTCTTTAACTTCAATTTTTTCTTTAACTTCAGTTTTTGATTCTATAGCCTTAGGAACATCTTTTTTCTCTATTTCTTTTTTAGAATCAGCCTTAGTTTTTAATTTATCTAATTGAGCTTTTTCCTTGGCTATTTCTTCTTTAACTACATCAGACACTTCAATTTTAGATTTTATATCGTCTATTTTTTGTTGATTTTCATCTAATTGAGCATCTTTAGTTTTTAACTGTTCAAAAATATTGTTTGGTATTTCAACTATTGGATCTATAAGACCTACTTTTTTACCAAAGTTAAAAATACTACTTAAAATGCTATTTATTAATTTATCCGCTTTAGTCGAATTATTATTATGTTTTAAGTATTCGTTTCTAACACTTTTTAACTCCGTATAAATTTCAGTAAGCCAAACTGGATCGGTATGAGCTTGACCATCTTCACCCTTATATATTTTTAAATATTTTTTCTTTTTTTCATCATTTCATTTAGAAACTTCTTTTAAAGATTCTGCAGTTAATTTTGTAATGGTTATTTCTTCACCAGTTTTTTCAGATTTTATAATTTGTTTTTCTTGTTCTAAATCTTCGTCATCAACCATTTGTTGATATTTTTTATTATATTTTATTTGGTCCCTTAGCATTGCATATCTACTAATAGGATCTATAAAATCTAATAAATTTCCTGAAAATACAGATTCTTCTGTACTGTCATATTCTTTTCCAGTTCCAACTTCTTCTTGAGTCGATTCTCCATCGTGTTTACCACTAATAGTAGAATCTTTAGATGTTTCTTCTTTTTTAGCAAAATGTTCTATAGAATTTAAATTATTTAATAATTGTTTAATATTTTCATAAGATAAAGTTTTAATATTTAAAAAAGGAGTAATTTTAGAACGATCAGATTTATTAGCTTTTTCTAAATCTATTTCTTTCCAAGATTTATTTATAAGACTTGCTAAAATCTCATTCTTCATACTCTCGTTATATAAATCTTTAATATATTTTAACTTTTCTTTGTTAGATTTTTTGCTTTCTAAGTCGGTTTCAAATTGAGATACTTTAAAAGTTAAAGCTTTAAAATCATTAAAATTATAAACAAGAACATTATCTTCAGTAAGAATATTTTCTAAGCCAGAACTATTTCTAAACACGACATCTTTATTTTCTTTAAAATAAGAATCCGGCTGGATATCAATATTTTTTCCTCAACCTAATATTTTCTTTATCTGATCAGTTTTTTCTTTATCAGTAAGAGATTTGTTAGATAAAATATTATTTATATCATTTAAATAGTTTATAACATTTATAGGAGATATAACTTCTTTAATATAAATATCGAAATCTTCCTTACTAGTAGGTTTATATACAGCGTTAGGATAAGCTATCTCTACTGCAGATTTATAAGATTTAGGGTCATCATCAAATTCACCATTAGAAAGTACATTTTTTATAAATTGCACACCAGCAACTAATCCTTGGTTGTTTGCATCAAAAATAGCTTTTGCCATTTTATAACCAAGTTCGTTAGATAAATCTTCAAACGTTAAACTGTTAACATCTTTACCTAATTTTTTAGCAAGGTCGGTATATAATTTGGTTTTTTCTGAATAACGAGACAGCGATGATAAATTTAAATTTTTATTATAAATATTTTCTATCTCGTTTGATCCTTGTATATTAGCAATAAAATTATTATTTTCGTTATCATTTATACTGCTAGATGATGTAATAACTTCTTGTCCTAAATCTATATTTATACCTTTAAATTTTCCGAAACCCTTAATTTTATTATCTTTAGTTCTAATAAAACCATCTTTAGAAAATAACCCCTGCGAACCGAAATTTCTTATATTGCCTAAACGGTCAGTTCCTCTAAAATTAGCCGCAAGTTCTCCAAGGGTGTGCCAATACATAAATCTAGCTACAGCCTTATATTTTTCTCTTTGTAAATCTTCTTTGGAGTAGTTTTTATAATTTGTAATAGAGTTTATGGGAATATTTTTCCAATAAACATATAATCTATCACCTTCTACTTTATCTGTAAAACCAGAAGATTTATATTGAGTAGATATTGCGTTTATTATCTCATCGCTAACAGTTGAACCTTTAGGTAAATCTTGGGTTTCAAGAATTCTATGTACTAACTCGTGAGCAACTGTCTCTAAATTAGATATACGATTAAAATCTGGAGTAAAATATAATGTAAGTATATTTCTCTTAAAATTAAAACCTATATTTATATATATTTTTTTCTCTCTATAATTATATACACCATCTTCAGATAAATTTGAATTAGCTCTAAACCCTATTTTAACATTTTTTAACGTTTCAATAACCGATTGAGGTAAACCAAGACTATTAGCATAATCTAAATTAATATAATCAGCCATAGAAAGTTCTATTTTTTCTAAATCTTGCTTAGTATAAGGTCCATTGCTGAGTTTTTTAATTGCGTCGTCACGATATGCATCTAAATTATACATTTGATAAACATCAAACGGCTTTAAAAACACATTATCTCTTGGATAATATACTATTCCATATTCATCGTATAAATAGTTATTAAGATTATTTAAAAAGTCTGGAGTACCATATTTATCGTATAAATACTCTACAAAATCTTTATTATAATATTCTTCTCGACTATAATCGATATCCTCTTGATCCCATACTTCTGAAATCATATTATCTCGTTTTAAATCTACGGTAGCTTGATATGCTAGGGCTTGATGATCTGACATATTAATTCTAGCATATGCCCATTTAGTAATTCCAGCAGGAGTATTAGGATTACGCTTCATAAATTCCGTGACAAAATCATTGTCCATATTTAATGAAGACGCTATATCGTTTACATCTTCTTTGGGTGTATATCTTAAAACACCCTCAGACATTTGAGATTTAATATATTTTATAAATTTCTTATATTCACCAGTTTTAAATTTAGACTCATTATCTATTTGTTCAAATATTTTTTTACTGGCTTTTTTATTTAAACCAAACATTAAAGCAGTAGTTCTAGGATCAGTAACAATTGCTTGTAATATTTGATCGTTGTTCATAGATTCAAAAATTGGATTACAATTTTTTAAAGAGGCTATTAATTCGGTGGATAAAACATCACTATTTGTTTTTAATATCTTATTAACTATTTTAGTAGCAAAGATTTGTTCTATAAACTTAGATCTAGATAAAGTTTCAAACGAATTTAAATCTATTAACATAGTTCCATCGTTTAATACCCGCGCTACAGTAGCGTGTTTATCTATAATATTTGTTTTTTTGTCTATATAAGACCCAAATATTATATCAGCTCCAGTAAACATTTTTATTACTTTTGCTAATTTCGTGGCATTATCATAAGATTTAAAAGTAGACTTATGTATTATTGGTACAAAAGTATCCTTTCCATTTTTCCTATTATTAATAGTATCTATTTCAGACTTATGAAGTTTTATAGTTACTAGATTATCTATATCAGGGTCTAAAACATCTTTTACTAATTTAGCGGCTTCAACCTTATCTTTAGCGGTTTCATTAGCTAACTGAAAAGCTTTATTAAATTTCTCATATCCTATCTTGGCACATAAAGAAGATAATTTACCCATCATATCTACAACTTTATTTACCGATTTAGTATCCGCTTCGAATGCAGCATTATATTGCTTCTGAAGTTTAGTGTCAGAATAAGTTCCAGCTTTTAATTCGTTCATAACTTTAGAATCTAAATTGTTTTCTATTCTAAAATTTTCAACGTTATTAGCATCAAAGCTCTTAAGACTTATAACCGCATCAGAATATAGTTGGTTAAAAGCAGCTGTTTGAGATTTATTTAAACCGTCTATTTTTTTAGTTTTAGCAATATGTATACTTTCTAATAATCCACCAGTAAGACCGCCTATTAAACCAGCATATAACGAGTTTTCAAGTATTTCAGCGAAATCTAATTTTTGATATGTAGGATCTAATTTATCTTTTCCTAGATTATTAAAATAAGTTTGTATAGGAGCAGATAACCATTCAGATACAACTTCTTCGCTTGCTTCGCCCGCCATAGCAAAAGCAATTCTACTGACAAAATTAGTTCCACCAGACGTAGCCTTAAAACCTTTAATTCCTAATAACGGATTAGGAGAGAATCGTTCAGTCAGCATCTCAATGCCGGTTTGGATTGCAGCGTTAATTGCAGCGTGGTTTATAGTAAGGTTTTCGTTAGAATTTAAAGTTTCTTCAACTGTAGAGCCAGCCATAGCTCCGTAATATATACCTTGTCCTATACCTCTGGCTGCAGCAGATCCACCTCCTGTTGCTATCATAGGAGCCATTTGACCTATACCGCTAGCTATATCTCCAACTATTTTTCAGCCATTCCACTTATTATCCCAATAAAGATAATCGTGCCCAATCTGATTTAATTGCTCCTGAATATAACCGGTACCAGTTAAATCTTTTTTTATTACATCTGTTATAGTAGTTGTACCAGAAATATTATCATATACCAAAGCACCTAATGCTAGAAAAAGATCAGTCACACCTTCTACAGTACTATATACACCGTTAACTAATTGACCTCCGGAATATAAGGTCCCTATAATAGCCTTTTCTACAGAAGAAGTATTTTCATATGTAACTCTTTTTTCATATGTTTCTCTAACTTTATCAAAATAACCGTCTATAGAACCATATTGCTGTTTAAAGTATTTTTCTGTAGTATTAAAATTTTTATAAAAATCTTCGTCGGATATATCTCCCATTTCTCTTTGGAGATATAAAAATTTATTAGAAATGTCTAAATTAGAAAAATCAAGATCCTTCATTTTAGAAAGATCTTGATTATTTTCTATTTTATCACTTAACCAATATTTATATGAAAAGCCGAGTTCTTCATCGTTACCTATATCGCTCATATAGTATTCAGAAGATTTAGCTATACTATTAATTTTATCCGTTACGTTGTTAAATTGTCTTTTAATCTCTAACATATTTAAATTCCTAAATTGTTTTTATAATAAGTCTACCTTTAACGACCTCTTCTCTTAGAGCGTTTCTTAGCGCGTTTTCTGTTCTCTAACATTATTTTATACGTTTCATCGTTAGGATTTACATAAAATCCGCCATTTGTATAAGCTACTTTAATCCCGTCTATTACAAATATATCTCCTTCTTTAAATTTTAAATTAGATTTGTTTTCTAATAAATTAACTTTATTTGTAAAATCATTATAAGTTCCTTGATTATAGCCATATTCTTTATAGGTATGTGTATATTTGTTTAATTCTTCTTGAGGCGCCTTGTTATAACTAGAATATAAATTACTAATATCATATTCTTTACCATCTACCGTATAAGTATAACCAGTATTATCAAATGTTAATAGTTTTTCTCTGGATTTATCTAAAGCATCACTAGTGGTAGATCCAACATATTCACCCAAATCTTTGCTGCCCGTCAAAAATTCATTTAAATATGGAGCATAATTATTAGTAACTAATTTACTATATTCTTTAGGATTTTTTCTAGCATAATATTGCATAAACTCGTCGTCATTTAACATACCAGCCATTAATGCTTTTCCAGTATCTGAAAGAGTTTTACTTTCATACTTATTACCATAGGCGTCTGTTTGTATAGAAGAATCAAATAATACATTCATTCCTTGTTCGCTTAAAATGTCATATTTACCCGTAGCATCTTTAGTTATAAACTCAGAATAGTCAGAATACTTACCGTTTTCTCCCATAGAAGATACTAAGAAGTCTACCATTTCGTTCGTTGTATTAGTTAAACTATTACCGATATCAGTAGCAAGTTCAGTTTTAATATTTTCTATCTGGGAAGTATAGTTATCTGTCAACCGTTGCATATACTCAGAATATTGCGTATTCAACGAATTTAAGTTCTGTTGAAAAGCCGAAGAAAGTTGTTTATTGTATAAATTTTTAGTACCAGACATTAGAGTATTAACTTTATTTATAGCCATCTGACTTTGTAAATAATTATTATAAGCCGAAGATATATCAACTTCTTTCTGCTTTTTTAAATTTAATAGACCAGATTCATACGCGTCTGTAAGCGTGGTAGTTATAGGAGATAAATCCGTGTCTTCTACAGCGCTTCTTGCGTAGTCATATCCTGTGTCACTTGTAATTCTACCGAACATTTTTGTGTTTCCTCGTGATTCTTTTTTCATACAGCATATCTATTAACAATCATAGTTAATCTGGCTATATGATCTATAGTTTCTTTTTTAGTTATATTATATCCATTGATTAAACTTGTTACAATAGCCCAAGTCATACTAAATAAATATGTTATATATCTGAATATATTTTCAATAGACATATTAATCTGTTTAAACGCTATTAAAGATAATAAAGTCGCCCAAGCTATACTAACTACAAAAGCCGATACCTGTTGAAAAATCTTTCTGATGGTTCTAAAATCTTTACCAGATATAATTTCAAGTCTACTGCTTCTGGTCATTATCTGAGTTATAGTTACTAAAGGAACTTTTCTAGCAACTTTACGTTCCAAACGAGATTTTAACTTCTCAAATTTAGCATAATTTTTTTCTGTCTTTTTACCTAACTTATTAGCTATTCACGCTTTTCTATTTTTTTCATTTAAATAGTCTAAGAATATTTGAAGATTTTCTTGGTCTGAAATATTTTCTTCAACCAAATCAGCATAGGCGTGTTTAGTTGGAGCTAGAAGTTCTTCTGCTCTATCTTCTCCATTCTCATACCAAAAGAATCTTAAAATGATTAACATAATAGTTACTATAGCAGTTTCTATTGTAAACGACTCATTAGAAATATCGTTTATCCCTAATACTATAAATACTATCGCAAATAAAACCCCTGATAATAAACCGGTCATTATCGCGGCTAATCATTTTTTTATTGTTTGTATTGTCATAAATTATTTTCCTAACAAGATCTTTTTTAATTCATTTAATTGTTTCTGTTCTTCTTTGGTTTTATCTAAAGATAGTTCTCAGGCATCTATAGGAATTGACACTATATAAGAACCAAGTAATATACTAGATATTGTAAAAATTTGATCTCCTAATACTACAAATATAAGAGATAGTATTCACGCAATCGATAAGTATTTAAATAATGAAGGTGATACCAGTCAATCTTTTACTTTATCTTTAAATACCATCAAACACGCTCCAGCAACAAATATACTAGATATAGTTATTCCTTTAGGAGTAGTGGAATAAAACGATTCCAAATTAAATCCCGTATATACTCCTATAGGAATTATTTTTATAACAAGCGATATTATTTTTAACGCTTTTTCTTTAGTCATATTAGTTAACCACTATATTAGACTTTTTTTCTTGTGGAATCTCTATCGCTGTTTCTTGTTGCTTTCCTTCAGTTAAAAGCTCGTTAAGTTTTTTAACTGATTCTAACTCTTCTATTAACCGTTTCTTTTCCTCTAACAGATTTTGTAGATAATCGCTATCGTTGTTGAAATTTAATTTGGTTTTAAGAATATTAAATTTATCTTTTATCTCACTAGGTAAAGTAGAATTTTCAACTATTAAGCTAAGCATTTCTCCAAGAATTATATCTTGAGTTTGAGATTTAAGTAGTTCGTTAGTTAAATCTTCTTTAACTTTAGTAAAGTCGTTTTGTAAATTACTTATATTAGCTTTTAACTCTGCTTTAAATAGATTTAAAGGAGAATTTTCTTCTTTTCCAAATATACCAGCTATTAATGTTTTTAAACCAGAAAACAGTTTTCCTAAGCCAACGGTTTTTATTATAACAATTAAGCCTGATATAAATGTTGCTACCGCAATTATCGGAGTAGCGTATTGACCTAAGATGTCTTTAATTCAAATTAATACTTCGTTCATTTAAACCTCTTATAAATTAATGATATTTTTTAAATCGTCTAAAGGTTTTTTTCCTTTGAGAGCTCTATATTCTTGTTCTAGTAAATAAGCTTCTTTTTGAAGATTATATTCAGTTTCGTCTGGAGTAATACCTAGATATTTACATCTTTTAATGTGTAACAATCTTAATAGATACTCGTGAAGAAACCAATCTTCTATTTGTTTTACTCTAATTACGTTGTTATTCATTCATCTCCTACGGTCTATGATAATACTACTTTAAATGTAAGACCTATTAAATTTAATTTATCTATAATATCATATCCGTTATTGTAACCATCGTTGTCTAAATTTGAATTATCATACGTATAAGTAATATTGTCGTCTTTGACGATTTTATTATATAACGTTAATGATGCAAAATCGCATTTTTGACATCTCGGTTTAACTCTAGCGTTAGATACGTAATCTATATGTCCTTTATAAGAACCGTTCAACAACATAGATTTTTTACGATATGTTTTAATATCATAAAATAATTCTAAATTATTTTTATAATCAGTTCCGGGACCATATATAAGTTTATGATGTACAGAATCATACATCGTTTCTCTTTCTGCGTCAGCAAACAACATACTCATATCTACTATTTTCTTTAAATAATTTATGGTTTGTAATATTAACGGAGGAGTTTTCCAATATCACTCTATTCGTTTATAAGAACCTTTGTCACTATTTAAATAATCTTGATAACCTATTATATCTGACGCACCAAAATTACTATCATTTCCGTTACCTAAGATTCCATAATATGATGTAGTTAACATATATAATTTATTACCAGATCAAATATATGTTAATACTTCGTCAGCGTTTTCTAAATCATATACTTTATCATATATATAATCTATAGACGATAACGGTAATTCTCAGTAATACCACGCGTTAAATCTGTTATCTAAAACTCATATTTTAGTTATATTATTTTCAGAATAATAAAAATATGTATAGAACCTATGGTTATGCGTTTTTATATTTTGTTTGTCTTTTATTTTAATATATTTAGAAGTTATTTTATCTGTTACACTATAGAAAACGCTATCTGTTTCTAAAATATTTTTATTTTGTCCTAACCCATATATACCATAATTATTTATAACCAACGGATTATTAGTGTAACTAGTTACTATCGTTTGCCCAACAGGCACGTTTCCTAATTCTGTTTTTAACGTTTGAACGTAATATAAATCTGAAGTTTCCTTATCTTCTGTTACCGTAAAAGCAGAATTTTCTTTGAATATACCCAAATAACTATCAGTTATTTGCATAATTGAGGTTATTGGGGACGAATCTCCTATGTCGTCGTAACTATTTTCAGGTATATATAATCCCGTAGTGTCATACGAGTATCTTATTATGTTTGGTTCTGAATCGCTTCTATAGAACCAATATTTGTCATCGAAAATAGACACCTTAGAAAAATCGTGAGAATAGTTAACATCGTCTGTATAAGATCTTTCTATATCTATTAACTTATATGCTGACGGTTCGTAAGTTATTGTTATAAAATTTTTAGTTGGTGAGGTTCCTGTAGTCTCGTTAATTAAAACTATTTTATTATTAGCAAAATAAGTTTCTTTACCCAAGAATTCTTTATATAACTCTGATGTAAATTTTATATTATTTGAAACACCTTCTCTTTTAGTTATATCAGATGTTAAATAATATTGTCCGTTTGCATAATAAATAACTTTTTTAATATTATCTCTTAAAAAATATATATGACCATTAGAAATATCCGCTAAATTATATAATGAGTTTTCATAGTGTAATAAATTTTCATCATATTTAAAATTAAATATATCTCCCCAAGTTCCGTCTTGACTATTTAATATTTGATTTTTTGGGCAGGACGTATTAATTTTTAAGAAAAATGTATCGTAAGTAAAAATTAATAATACCCCATCATTTATAAATTGATATTCTTCTAAGACTCCATATTTTTCAGGAGAAATATATACTCCATAAAACGAACCCTCTGTTAATTTATAATTTAGTGAAGTATTCTCATCAAGAAGACTTAATTTACCATCTTGTAGTATATAATTATTGTCGTCATAAATATAGAAAAATTTATTGTCATAATAATCTATATTATTATAAAAAGGATGTTTGTCAGAAAGAGAATAATTTCTAATCA
>OLXK01001455.1_pt1 | contig 16518 bp, 14 predicted proteins | sample 1674321 | NCBI WGS metagenome assembly OLXK01 (sample SAMEA103958162, study PRJEB25191) | human gut metagenome | reverse complement strand
TCAGCATTTTTGCATCGGCAAGTGACCTAAAGAAAAGAAAAGCATAAAAAGAGAAAATACAAATCCGTAAAGTGCGAAAAATCAATGATTTTATAAGAATTTATATTTTCTCTTTTTCTCCATACTTTCTGCCTGTTTTCATATTTTTTTCGTAATTTTGTCCCCATATTGTCCCCCGAAAGGGATGCGAGGGACAAAAATATGTCCCCCCGAAGACAATGAATCACATCTCTCATTAAAATAGGAACAGGCTATGACTAAGAAAACAACAATCCAGAAAGAACCTGTAAAATTACGGGAAAAGAAGTTGGCAAACGGTAACGTGAGCTTGTATCTCGACATCTACAGAAATGGGAAACGTCAGAAAGAGTATTTGAAACTTTATCTGATCGATGCCACTACTCCGCTGGAGCGTGAGCAGAACAGACAGACATTGGCAACCGCTCAGGCTATAAAATCCAAACGCCTCATTGAAATGCAGAACGGAGAGTATTCTTTCACTCGCCAATTCAAAGAAGATACTCCTTTTTTGGAATACTATCGGAAGATGGTTGAAGAAAGACACAAGAATCCTGAATCTGAGGGAAACTGGGGTAACTGGAGAAGCTGCTTGCGTTATCTCGAAATCTATTGTGATGAGAAAACCACATTCAAAGATATTACTCCGGAGTTTATAAACGGCTTCAAGGATTTTTTGAACAATGTGGAAAAAGATACTCACAAGCGTACCGGTCCACGTAGGGAAAGGGATGTGTTTCAAGGCTTGTCCCAAAACTCAAAAGTCTCTTATTTCAACAAGCTCCGCGCCTGTATCAACCAGGCTTACGATGAAAGAATCATACCTGTAAATCCTTTGCGTGGAATCGAGGGATTCAAAGCCGCAGAAGTAAAGCGTGACTATCTGACCTTGGAAGAGGTAAAACAGTTGGCTGCTACTCCTTGCCGCTATCCTATTCTAAAAAGAGCTTTCCTCTTTTCATGCCTGACCGGACTTCGTAAAAGCGATATTCAGAAACTCACATGGAGCGAAGTTCAAAAATTTGGAGATTACACGAGAATCGTCTTCAAACAAAAAAAGACTGGCGGACAAGAGTATCTTGACATTTCCTCACAGGCAGAAAAATACCTCGGTGAAAGAGGCAACCCGGAAGATCCCGTCTTTACAGGATTTACATACGGAGCTTGGACTTCATTGGAATTACAGCGTTGGAGCCTGGCTGCCAATATCAATAAGAATCTGACCTTCCACTGCGGAAGACATACCTTCGCTGTGCTTATGCTTGACTTGGGTGCAGACATCTACACAGTATCAAAACTATTAGGACACAAAGAGCTGGCGACCACACAAATTTATGCAAAGGTGCTTGACAAAAACAAGCAGAATGCCGTATCATTGATTCCAGATATTGATTAAATCCCGTGTTTATGACAAGGCAAGAAACCGTTATAAAGATAACGAAGATTACCCGAATCGTCGGTGAAATGAAAAGTCAATTGGATTTGGATGATGAAATCGAATTTGAAGCACTTGACTCTTCGTGGATGAATATCGGGAAATGGGCGAATGAGATCTATCAATATATGGAACAAGCCCCCTCTCCTCTTTTGGCAAACCTTATAACAAATAACGAATTTACCGTTCCTGTCGTAAACTATGTACAAAGTCATAGGCTGGAAATTGATTCTGCATACGTCAAGGTAATTGACTGTTATGCGAACAAAATGCAAGCGTTGCTGTCACTTTGCGAAAGGCAAGAAGAAGAGGTGAAAGGCGAATATAAAGATTTGATTGAGCCTTTAGCCAATGAACAGGTGGCTACATTATTACAAAGAGCCATACGCACAGGTCTCTTGGATGAACACTATCAGCCGATGCCGCAAACGAAGCCGCTGCAACTGAAAGTGATAGCCTATGCTGTATCTACCATCTGCAAACTTCCCAGCACCTACATCCTTTTTGAAAAGCAATGGAAAAGGGAAAATGGAAAGCGATTCAGCACTTGGCGTGTTCCGAGATACAATACGGGACTTTACGAAACGACCAAAGCCCTCTACCAGGAAGTTGACTTTACTGAATTTGAGCCAACGCATCAGACAGAGACATTCTACACACCACAAAGTAAAGAAGATATAGCGGTGCTATATCGAGATTTAGTGAAATACGGATACATCGCACCTGACACTGGCTTGAAAACATTTGTCGGCATTTTCAATAAAAAGACATTCAGCAAGCCGGTAGAATGGATTAAAACGCAACGGCAGTTGTCCTTTTTCGTATATCAGGCATTTTACAAATTCAACAAGAAGGATTTGTGGGTAAAAGGAGAATGTTGTTTCAGCATAAACGGACACACTCCGCACAAAGCTTGTTTTGTATCAGGTTACAGTTGGATTAAGCGAACCGGATGGTTGGATAGGTATGATGTTAAATTAAAGACTATCTGTGATAAGTTCAACCACATTGAAAATACGTTCAATGAAGAAACTTCTGATGAACGGCTCATTCATACGAGCAAAGTTGTATTTTACAGTCCGAATAACGAAGATGAGATACATTCCATGTTCTCCGCCCTACTTGACGGTGGATATATCTCCTCCGACACCACATTTGCCGCATTCAAAGGTATTTTCGATGAAACGGTATTTGAACATCCTATAGTATGGATGAAAACACAGACTTCACTTATGTACTTTGTATATTTGGCCTTTAAGCAACACAATCCCTATGATGTATGGGTAAAGTGCGTAAACTGTTTCCGCTTGCAAAATGATAAAGTACCTAACAGAGAAAGTATGGATAGTAATTTTCGTTTTATAGTCAAAAAAGGATTGATGGACACATACGATATTCAACTAAAAACCATTGCAGATAACTATCTTAGCACTCAAAACAAAAACGCCATCAACGCAAAGGTGGCAAACAACAATACTTAAAATAATGTTTTATGTCAAAGAAATTATCTTTGCACCTCTCTCTTTTTGAAAAGAGCGATGCGAGGTTTCCAATGGACTCCTGCGCAGACCGGTAAAGAAGGGCTATTCCGGTTGGTTGATCAAGCCCAAAAGTCTTACAAAGACGAAGTCACCACACGGCAAAAAAGTTACAGGCGATACGTGCTTGACTTTACCCATTCCCATCGGTTTCACGATGCGAATGATGCCTGGAGCAAGAATGAACATCTAAAGAATTACCACACGGTAATAGAGCTTCTGGGGAAGCATGAAATTTTGATTCGCAAACATTTCGACCATGACCTATTGGACGAAAATGGGATCATAAAACTTCTGAACGAATTTTACGCCATTGACCTGTCGGAATCCACTACCGAGTCCGACAACAGCAGTCCGGGAAATCATATTCAGACCATTCAGAATACCAACATCAAACCTTTACTTGACAGACATACTCTGGACCTCATTGTGCAGCTTGCCAATGAGGTCTGTTTGTTTAAGGAAGTTTTGGATGCAGACAATGTTGCCATTTGTTATGCGGCAAACACATTGCAGACTGTGACTTCAAGAAACAACAGCAAATTGGTTTTATTGTTGGATAAACTGGCTTCACACGATGTGATAACCTATAACTGGCAATCGGTAATTGCCCAAAAACATCTTGTCATCAGTTCTTCAAGGAAGAAATTACTGACCCAACACGATATGTCATCAACCCTCAATCGGATAAAAGACGCCACTCCCAACGCCATAGATAAGCAGTTTTTGGCAATCATAGACAAGTATATCACTCTAATCAAAAACAGAGAAGTATAACAAAGGAATAACAAATTGTTGAGAGTTGTATTGAGAATTGTGTTGATACTCAACAATCTCAACATAATCAAGCGAATATACTCATCTACCTTTGCCCTCCGTAATCGATTACTCACGGAGGGCATACCTCCCATTGTCAAATTTAACAGCATCAATCAATGAGACATCGAAGAACAACAAATGAAAATAAGATGCTCTCCAAAATGGAGAACATGATTTCGATGATGGCAACGGAGAAACCTTTTGAACGGCTCCAATCGTTAGAACAAAAGATCAACGAAGTGGATAAAATCCAGACCATCGAGAATTACATTGCACAATTGAAAGAGCGTATTTGGGCAGTCAAGGAAGTGCTGACTACCGCTGAAGCTTCTGCTTATCTCGGTTTGTCCGAGAGTTATATCTACAAACTCACTTCTCTCAAGCAAATACCACACTACAAGCCAAACGGCAAATTGGTGTATTTCAACAGAAAGGAACTTTGCGAATGGGCAATGAGAAATCAAGTACAAACAATAGGGCAACCTGCTGCTATAACAAGAGAAGAATTATGAATAGAAAAGAAATAGACTTACTACTCTCCCGTATCGAAGGATTGAAATCATTCCTCGAAAACAACTCCTTGGAAAATTTTCAGCAGGAAATCCTGAATGTTGAAAATTACCTGAAACGATTCGGTTCTTTGGCCGAACTGCTATCCCATCTTGAAAATGTGGAAAAGATAGCTTATGCCGCAAAAGAGTTTCTCAATATAGACGAGGTAGCCGCCTATCTACAAGTGTCCAAAGGCTATGTCTATAAGTTAACCATGCAGAAAGAACTTACCGTGTATAAGCCGAATGGAAAAAACATATTCATTCTCAGGGATGACTTGAACCGATGGATAAAGCGCAACCCCTGTTTCTCCAATACAGAAATAGAAAGGCAAGCCAATATCATCGCTTACACATTGGGACAAAAAAGTAAGAACAAACCAACAAAAGGAGGAAAAAAATAATGCAACCTGATATGATACAACCCAACAATTATCGGATAGACGAAGCCAAATATAAGTCTTTATTAAAATATATACGGCTGAGTGTTACCGAAAAATATGAGTTCCCACAGGAAATCGTACAAATAGACGGCGTTACCATTGCCACAATCGGAAATTTCAGTGCTTCCACGGGCAAACCCAAAAGTAAAAAGACATTTAATGTCAGTGCCATTGTCGCATCTGCTCTTTCCGGAAAAGAGATTCTAAAATATAAGGCAGAACTGCCGTCTTGCAAGAATCGAATCCTATACATTGACACAGAACAAAGCAAGTGCCATTGCCACAAAGTCCTTCATCGAATCCTCAAACTGGCAGGATTGCCTACTGACCAGGAAAATGACAACATCCAATTCTTGGTTCTGCGAGAATACACTCCCGACCAAAGGAGAGATATTATACGATGGGCACTCCACGAAGAGCAAAACATCGGGCTCGTAATCATTGACGGCATCCGTGATTTAATCCATGACATAAACAGTCCCAGTGAATCTCTTGACATAATCAATGAACTGATGAGATGGTCAAGCTATTACGAACTGCATATCCACACCGTCTTACATCTAAACAAAGGGGATGACAATACCAGAGGGCATATCGGAACAGAACTGAACAATAAGGCCGAGACTATCCTGCAAATATCAAAAAACAATGAAAATGGAAAAATCAGCGAAGTAAGAGCCATGCACATAAGGGACAGGGAATTTACACCTTTCGCATTTGAAATCGGAGAAGACTCTCTCCCACACCTGGTAAAAGAACATCAATTCAAAAAGAACAAAATGGACAGACTGGCTTCTTATATAGATATGACCGAGCAGCAACACCGAACCGCCTTGGAAGTAGCCTTTGAAGAATGCGCGGAATATGGCTATCAATCTTTGCTTGAAGCTCTTAAAAAGGGATATGAGAGCATTGGGTATTCAAGAGGAAGAAACACATTGGTAAACTTGTGTAAGTTCCTGTTGGAAAATCATGCCATTACAAAAAACGGTCGTACCTACTCCTATAATAGTTCATTCCATCTCTAAGCAGTATGGTTTAGTTTGTGGGTATATATAAGTAAACCATACTAAAATGAATATAAAAGAAGCGAAACAGATACGGCTCGTGGAATATCTGCGGATAATAGGACATTCTCCGGTCAATACGCGTGGCTGCCAGTATTGGTACCTCTCCCCATTGCGAGAGGAACGTACCCCCTCGTTCAAGGTCAACGATAATTTGAACGAATGGTACGACTTTGGTCTCTCTGCCGGAGGTGACATCATAGAACTGGGGAAACACCTTTATCGGACTGGCAATGTAAGTGTGGTATTGCTCCGCATCAGCGAGAATGCCATTGGCGTACCTTTTCAACAGTTACAAAGCCGGAGTGTCCGTCCCGGTCCTATCGAGGAAGAAATGGAAAACGTGGAAGTAAGAGAACTGAGCCACCATGCCCTGTTGTCTTACCTCCGTTCCAGGTATATCAGTGAGAATATCGGCAGGCTGTATTGCACGGAAATTCATTATGAGCTGCGCAAAAGACACTATTTCGCCATAGCCTTTGAAAACAAGACCGGCGGTTACGAGGTGCGTAATCCTTATTATAAAGGATGTATAAAGGTGAAAGACATATCCGTCATCAGGTATAACAAGGATATAATCCAAAACCATGTCTGCGTGTTCGAGGGCTTTATGGACTTCTTGTCTTACCAAGAACTTCATAGAAAAGGAGACGATCATGTCTGCATCGACAGACCTACCGATTTTCTTGTGATGAACTCAGTCAGTAATCTGAAAAAGTGTCTTGTGGAACTGGAACGGTACACCGCCATCCATTGCTATCTTGATAACGACCTTGCCGGACGAAAAACAGTCGAAACCATTGCCGGACTTTGTGGCAACCGTGTAACTGACCATTCGGAATGTTATTATAACTACAAAGACCTCAATGACTATCTGAGAGGTAAAAGGCGTTAGTCTTTGTCTTCCCTCTGATAGAATTATATTATCCACGAAAGGCTCTCCGCACAGGAGGGATTTTCGTGGATATGTGTGTAAGTAAACCTGGTTATGGATTTTTCCTACTATCTATTTGGCTATAATCTCCCAATAGCCGGTCTTAGTAGAACCTACCCTTTTAATAACATTCAATTCCTGAAGCTGCTTCATTGTTTGGGCGACCCACCTTCTTGAATAACCTGTCAAATTAGCAAGGTCTGTCATGGTTACTTTGGGATTGATTTGTATTTGTTCCAAAATTTGTAGTGCAGTTTCTGGTGCAGTTTGTAGTGCAGTTTGTAGTGCAGTTTTGAGTGCACCTCGCCTTGATGCCTTCACGGAAGCATCTTTGTTGGCTATGTCAGCTATTATATTTCCGGCAGCTTCGTGGCAAGGAATCGTGATGCGGAAGAATGTGCGGTCTTCATCCGTGACAACGGTTGCACGAGGAGAGCCATTATTCTCCAACACATTTTGTATGGTCGGAATACCCGTAGAACGCCCTTCGGTCATATCCAGTTCTTTAAGATATTCACCCAAGCGACGGTTGCGGTAACGTTTTGAAACAAGAATCTCACAACGGGAAATGTCAGCGGCAGATATACTTCGATCCGGACCACCCACATTTTGAATGGTAATACTATCCGGCTCTACTGTTATTACGACAGGTTCCCATTCCCGATAGTCACGATGATAAAGCGAGTTCGTGACACTTTCTTCCAATGCCTGATAAGGATAAGTATAGAATTTCCTGCTGCGATAGTCATTCTCCGGTTTGATGATACTCTGCATCACGAGCATACGCTTCAAGTATTCCAAAGTACGGTCTATAATCTGCGGAACAGAACCTGTGATGACTGCTCCTTCGTAAAGGTTACTCGGATTATTCAGCCTTCCTTCAGGGAAATAGACAATCTCCACCTGTGTCCGCTTGAAAAATTTGCTTGGATTCTCACAGAACATCATGGCCGCCACGTTTCTCAGCATACGGTTTTCCTTCGGGCCGACAAACAAGTCCATCTGCTCCAGAATCTCTTGCAGTGGTCTGATGTTAATCTCGCTTGCCAGTTTGCTTCCGACTTTCACCAGGTATTCACGCAAAAGCAAAGTGGATATGTCTTCCAAACGAATGTCAGGGTTGCCCCTTTCATCAAATGGCACACGACTGGCAAGTTCGCGAAGTTCATCCAGCACCTCACCTTTGGCGATAATGCTGCTTGTTCCACTGCGGATATAGAAGTATTCCTTGGAACCGTTCTTTGCCGTTACATTCTCCGGAACAGAATACGGACGGTTAATCCCGGCAGGGCACCATATTACGAGTACAGTCTTGCCGTCCACTTCCTCCATGCTTGTCCGAGGCATATAGTACGGGGCTATCTTGTTATTATAGCCGACCATATCCTGAAGGATGTCATCAATTTCTTCAATGGGTATTCCTTCAACAGGCCGAATGGCAACTCCAGTCTTGTCGTCAGTGTCAACGCCTACCACGATATAACCGCCACCAAGGTCGTCAAAATCATTTGCGAAAGCGCATACGCTGTGGTATATGCTCACCGGATTCCAACCTTTCTTAAATTCAATCCGATTGGACTCTATCCTCTGTTTGTTCAGCAGGTCGTCTATGTTGATAGCAAGTGCCATAATTATTTATCCGCTTAATGGTAATTGTCCTCTGTTCGTCTTTCAAAATATATATGGCAGTTTTGCGTTTTCGTCTTTTATTACCACAAACACCTTGAAAATCTGTTGCAAAGTTAATGATTTTGCACGAGTTGAGCAAAGAAACGAGTGATTGGTTTAATAGTCATTGATGAATAAGAGACTTTCATCATATCTTCTTGTGGAAATCAAAAAAAGACGTAAGGCCAAGCAAAGTGGTCATCTTTCATCCTCGTCTCAATCCGGCTCGTATTTCGGTTCAAAAATGCGCTTAAAGTATGATATTTGAGTATGATTTTAGATTTTCTCGGAATAATCTTTAATATTCAGCCGCTTTTCGCGAGGATATTTCGTAGTATGAAATTATTGTACTTCCTTTGCGTTCATATTTTAATCATATTCTAAAATCAGACTACAAGATATGAAAGCATATTTCATCTTCGCCATTGCGCTGACCGTGGCATACATCATCTACTACGCTGTGATGATAGCAAGAGACCTTTATGGTAAAAACGGGGAAAAGATAAAATCCGGAGAAGAAGAATTTGACGTGAGCGATTTTGACGAGGAAGAAAGCGTCAGCGTGGTGGAGAACGACAAGGGATTCAATATCGGTGACAACGAGTATGAGACACACTACATCGATGAGACACAGAATGTGTCGGAGGAAACAAATCCCACAGACGAAAAGCCAAAACAGGATGTCATCGAGGCTCTGAACAACAAGGTCAAGGCTAACATGGAAGAGACACAGGTCACCTTCTCCAATCCTTATAACTCCGCAGAGCTGTACAAGCTGATGATTCAAAATGGCATTGGAGAATTGCATCCGGACGGAGGTGTAACCACCAAGAACGTAATTGATGAACTATGACCCGACACAATGGCAAAAGAATACTAAGCGCACTGTGTACGCTGCTCCCTTGTTCCGTCTTCGCCAAAAGCGGCGGCGTGAACTACTCGTGGGGAGCGGACGCGCTGGCTTCCATGCACGACTATGTGGTGACGATGATGCTCTATGTCCAGTACATCATTTATGCGGTTGCAGGAGGTTTTGCGGTCATAGCCGCATTCCAGATATATATCAAGATGAACACGGGCGAGGACGGAATCACCAAGCATATACTCACGCTGGTCGGAGCCTGCCTTTTCATCATCGGTGCGACAATAGTCTTTCCGGCATTTTTCGGCTATCGAATTTAGAAAATCACGAGTGTAAAACAATCAATAAAGTTCAATTAAAACAAGACAAGTATGTTTGAAAAAGTAAAACGATTCGCAAAGAAAATCGCGACTTCAAAGAAAACGCAGATGACCTGCCTGATGGTAATGTGCGGTGTGACCGCTTTGATGGCACAGACTACCGCAGGAGACTACTCGGCCGGAACAGCGGCACTGACCCAAGTGAGCGAGGAAATCGCCAAGTATGTTCCTATCGTGGTGAAACTCTGTTACGCCATTGCCGGTGTGGTAGCCGTAGTGGGTGCGATCTCGGTATATATCGCGATGAACAACGAGGAGCAGGATGTCAAGAAGAAGATCATGATGGTGGTCGGAGCCTGTATCTTCCTTATCGCGGCAGCCCAGGCACTTCCTCTGTTCTTCGGACTCTCCTAAACCGCAGGTATCATGAACGGGAAAGAGGAACACTATCCGGATTATCCATTGTTCAAGGGGCTGCAACGTCCCCTTGAATTTATGGGTATTCAGGGTCGCTACATCTATTGGGCGGCAGCCACGATAGGCATCGCCATTGTCGGCTTCATCATAGCCTACTGTGTTGCAGGATTTGTCCTTGCCCTGATCGTCCTGTCCGTCACCGTGACAAGCGGTGTGGGACTGATTCTGTTCAAGCAGCGCAAGGGATTGCACAGCAAACGGCTGGAACGTGGGGTGTTCATCTATGCCTACTCAAAGAAAATGTAACAGAAAACCATTTGACCATGAATGGATATATTGAATGTTGAACGTGGGTGGGCTTGACCTTTCAATAGGTCAGCCTGCCCTTAATTGTAAACAGCCGAATGATTATATATGTTTTCATAGTCTTCATTGCCCTTTGCGTGGGCATGGCCGTGTCGGTCTATGCCTTTGGAACGGGCGGCAAGCGGAAACGCATCTTTCAGGACATCTATTTCTCCGTGGAAGAAGCGGACGGGATTGGTGTGATATATACCAAGACCGGAGAATATTCTGCCGTGCTGAAACTGGAGAACCCGGTACAGAAATATTGCGCCAATATCGACTCTTACTATGAGTTTACGCAACTTTTCACCGCCATTGCCCAGACTTTGGGAGAAGGCTATGCCATACACAAACAGGATATTTTTATCCGGAAAAAATTTACGGAAGAGAGCGACGAGAACCGTGAATTTCTCTCCACATCCTATTTCCGTTACTTCAACGGTAGACCTTATACCGACAGCGAATGTTACCTGACTATCACACAGGAAGTCAAGAAAAGCCGTCTGTTTTCTTTTGACGGCAAGAAGTGGCGAGACTTCCTTGTAAAGATACGCAAGGTTCACGACCAGCTGCGTGATGCCGGCGTACAGGTGAGATTCCTGAACAGGCAGGAAGTCAATGAATATGTTGACCGTTATTTCGCCATGAACTTCCGTGACAAGGTGGTCTCCATGACAAACTTCAAGGTGGATGACGAATGTATCTCCATGGGAGACAAACGGTGCAAGGTGTATAGCCTTGTGGATGTGGATAACGTGAGCCTGCCGTCTGTCATCCGTCCCTATACCAACGTGGAGGTCAACAACAGCAGTATGCCGATGGATCTGGTGTCGGTTGTGTCCGGCATTCCCAATACCGAAGCGGTGGTGTATAACCAGATGATATTCATTCCCAACCAAAAGAGGGAACTGGCCTTGCTTGACAAAAAGAAGAACCGCCATGCGAGTATGCCCAATCCCGGTAATCAGATGGCGGTAGAGGACATAAAGCGCGTGCAGGAGGTGGTGGCAAGGGAAAGCAAGCAACTGGTCTATACGCACTACAATCTTGTAGTAGCCATGTCCGCGGACACCGACCTCCACAAATGCACCAACCATCTGGAAAACCAGTTTTCAAGGATGGGCATCCATATTTCCAAAAGAGCCTACAACCAGTTGGAGCTGTTCGTCAATTCCTTTCCGGGCAACTGTTATGGTATGAGTCCCGACTATGACCGTTTCCTTACCTTGGGTGATGCGGCAGCCTGTCTGATGTACAAGGAACGCATCCTGCATAGCGAGAAAACTCCTTTGAAGATATATTACACGGACAGGCAAGGCGTGCCTGTGGCTATCGACATCACAGGAAAAGAGGGCGCGGAGAAATTGACCGACAACAGCAATTTTTTCTGTCTGGGTCCTTCCGGCAGCGGCAAGTCGTTCCACATGAACAGCGTTGTGCGCCAGCTTCACGAGCAAGGGACGGACGTGGTAATGGTAGATACCGGAAACTCATACGAGGGACTGTGCGAGTATTTGGGTGGAAAATATATCTCCTACACGGAGGAATGCCCGATTACGATGAATCCTTTCCGCATCAACAGGCAGGAATTGAACGTGGAAAAGACAGGTTTCCTGAAGAATCTCGTGCTGCTGATTTGGAAAGGCAGCCAAGGGACGGTCACCAAAACGGAAGACAGGCTGATCGAGCAGGTCATCACCGAATATTACGATACCTACTTCAACGGTTTCGATGGTTTCACTCCACCCCAACGGGAGGATTTGCGCAAAAGCCTTTTGATTGACGAGCGAAACAAAAGCGGCAACCGCGCTGAAAGTGAAACGGAACTGAACGCACGGATAGAAACTGTCATAGACGAGATAGAACGCAGGAGAAAGGAACTGAAAGTGGAATCACTGTCATTCAACACGTTCTATGAGTTCTCCGTACAACGCATTCCCGACATCTGCAATGAAAACAGTATAACCGGGATAGACATTTCCACCTACCGGTATATGATGAAAGACTTCTATCGAGGTGGCAACCACGACAAGACGCTGAACGAGAACATGGACAGTTCGCTGTTTGACGAGACCTTCATTGTCTTTGAAATCGATTCCATAAAAGATGACCCGCTCCTGTTCCCCTTGGTGACACTCATCATCATGGACGTGTTCCTGCAAAAGATGCGTATCAAGAAGAACCGCAAAGTCCTGGTCATTGAGGAGGCATGGAAAGCCATAGCCAGCCCTCTTATGGCAGAATACATCAAATTCATGTATAAGACCGCCCGAAAGTTCTGGGCTTCAGTGGGCGTGGTCACACAGGAAATCCAGGACATCATCGGGTCTGAGATTGTCAAGGAGGCTATCATCAACAACTCCGATGTGGTAATGTTGCTTGACCAAAGCAAGTTCCGTGAACGCTTTGATACTATCAAGGCGATACTCGGACTGACCGATGTGGACTGCAAGAAAATCTTTACCATCAACCGACTGGAGAATAAAGAGGGGCGTTCGTTCTTTCGTGAGGTCTTTATCCGCCGTGGCACTACCAGCGGTGTGTATGGTGTAGAGGAGCCGCATGAGTGTTACATGACCTATACCACGGAACGGGCTGAGAAAGAGGCGTTGAAACTCTACAAGGCTGAACTGCAATGCAGTCACCAAGAAGCTATTGAACGCTATTGTGCCGACTGGGATGCTTCCGGTATAAGCAAGTCCCTGCCGTTTGCCCAAAAAGTGAATGCAGCCGGGAAGGTATTGAATCTTCATCAACCAAAGACAAAACAACAATGAAACGATTCGCTCTCATAATAATGACAATAGCCACGATTTTCGCACAGCAAGCACATGCCCAGTATTACAGCGTGAACTTCGATGCGAAAACCGTGGCCGCTATGGTTGCCGCCTACGGTACCGGAACCGGTGCAGAAGCGTATTATGACGAGCAGGTGCAGAATATACTGAAACACTACAAGGCTTCGGAAGTGGCCACTGCCGGAATATTTGCCAGCAAGTTCCTGGAGAGGAAGGCACTCACTGATTTGGGCATCTGGAGCAGTGCCACCGAAAATTACTACTACCGCAGGATTTATCACATGGTGGCGCACAAGATTATCCCGAAGACATGGATTGTCGCCAAGCTGATGCTCCGTTCTCCACAAACCGCACTCCATTGGTGCAGTTATCTGATGAAAGTGTGCGATGACACCAAATCCCTCTGTATGCAGTTCGAGAGCGTTGTCACCAACAGCACACTGTCTTTCTCCGATATCGCCTTTCTGGAAATCAATGAAGAAATCGCCTCCATCTTAAAACTCTCCGAAATAGGCAACGTGGACTGGCAACGGCTCTTTGATGACATATCCAAAGTGCCGGACAACTTCACCAAGGAAAACCTGAAAGCCGATTTGGACAAACTTTACCGGATGGGAGCCGGTCTTGCCACTTCGGGAATCACCAATATCGGGAACGCCTTGTTGCAACAGAACTCGTTTCACGAGCTGATGAACGGGAAGGTCAGCAAGGTCATTGACATCTACGAGCATTACAACGGACTTTTCGAGCAACTGGAGAACAATGCCGGACAGACCATACTGGGCATCGTGGGTGGTGAAGAAAATGTGGCAGGATTGTTCAAGTTCAGCGACTACAACCTCACTTCGTGGATTACCGATTATCTGGACGAAACAGCCGGGAATTACTACACCCAGCGATGGTACATCGCGAGGCGTGACCGTGGCAGTGTCTCCCTCTGCGACTATTATCCCCCGACAGATGACAAGAGCATCCTTGAAGGTGGTGAATGGACCCGCTTCAAGACAAGCGATCCGAACTTCTATCCCAACGCATCGCAAAAGGAGCAGGCCCTTTCCAATTCGGAACGCTATGCCGGATGGTCAAGGAACAGGGTGCAGCAGCTTAACAATGTCAATGACGGCTTCAGTTACACCATCAATTATTACCAGTCCAGCTATATCATTAAAAAAGGAAAGAAGCAGACCAAGAAGGCATACGCCTACGAAATCCATGTCACGAAAAGCTGGAACAACGAGGAAATAGTCTATGAAGACGTGTTCGATTCCTATTCCATGGATTTGAACACATTCAAGGCTCAACTTAATGCACATCTGTCTGAATTTAACGACAACGAAGACGGCTATGTCTATTATATCGCTTCCGACAGCCGGAACTATTACCAGGCAACCAATGAAGAGAAACTGAAAGGATGCGAGACGGTAACAATCAGTGTCACCTGTTCGGACGGTGCGACACTTGGGCAGGGAACAACCCAGTACAAGTGCCGGAAATGCGGAAAAACGCTGAACGCCCATTCCAAGGAGTGCGCGATGAAGACTACAGCCGAAAGCGAGGAACTGGATTTGTCTGAACTCGATGCCATGCAGCGTGAAGCGGACAACAAGGTTTACGCGCTCCAGTCACAAATATCCGCATTGGAAAAGGAAAACGAATCGCTTATCAAACAGATTGCCAATGCCAGTGTGGAGGATGCCGTTCCTCTCCGTCAGAAATACAATGAGAACAAAGCGGAGATAGACAGGTTGAAACCTGAACTTGCCGCGTGGCAGCAGAAACAAGAGGAAATCGCACAGGCAAAAGAAGAAGCCCAAAGCGACAACGATGTGCAGACCGATGACTATTACCGGATACCGGCTATCATGCAAGACTGCAAGACTGCTTACAATATCACCTGGCAGGACAACGGTTCCTGGAACGGCTACACCTATGTCCGAAAAGGCACGATTCCGAATATCAACGGCATCATCACATTCAAGGCGACACTGAAAATCGCCCGAAAGCCCAAATACTTCCTTGGCATCAAGATTCACAGGGCTATCCTGCAAATCTCCTGGGACTTGACAACGGAGTATTCCGATACCCATGTGGTGGAAGTGATTACACTTGACCCCGACATGAGCGACAAGGAAAAGACGAAACTGGTAAATGACCGCATAGCGGAAATCGCGAAAGAATATCCGAAGTGCAAGATAACGACTGAATATGCCCGTACTGCACCGCAGGAGGACACGAAAACAAACGATATGTATCACCTGCTTTGGTCAAGCGACCGGCTGGAGATAGCCCGTGAAGTGGATTCCCGGCTCACGAAGATTTACGCCGACTTGGTATCATTGGAAAAGATGATGCACTACAGGCGTAGTATCATTGACGTGCTGAAAGATGTTCTGCCACCCGTTGACGATGATCAGGGGCGCAGACTTTCCCTCGTGGAGGAATGTCACGACCGTTGGATGGAAAACGCACGAAACAGAAAGACTAAGGAGGGCAAGCGATGAAAAGAGGCAGGACATATATACTCGGACTGTTGATAATGCTGCTGGCACCCCTGTCCGCAAATGCGCAATGGAGTTTTGATGTGGGGACGGTTGAAGCCTATATCAATGACCACAAGCAACAGCGAAGTCTCTTGCTGGCTCGCTCCACCTTGGAACACAGCAATAAACTCCTGCATGAATACAGCCGTAAGGAAACGGTGGGTTATAAGGAGCTGAACGTGGATCTGGACAAGTACACCAGAGCTTTCGATGTAATTGACGTGATGTACCAGTCCCTGCGCACGGCATTGAATGTACATTCCACCTACAAAGGGGTCAGCGAAAGAATATCCGACTACAAGGCGATGCTTGAAGATTTCAATGAGAAGGTCATCAAGCGGAAACACATAGAGTTGGCGGACACGCTGATATTATCCATCAATGCCGGAGCCATACGGATGATAGCCCAAGAAGGAGAATACCTATATAAATCCGTGAGCGATTTGGTTCTGTACGCCACAGGTGCGGCGGCTTGTTCCACTTCGGACTTGCTGATGGTGCTGAACAGCATCAACTGTTCTCTTGACAATATCGAGAAGCATTTGAACCGTGCCTATTTCGAGACCTGGCGGTACATACAGGTTCGTATCGGCTACTGGAAAGAGAAAGTCTATCGTACCAAGACCAAACGGGAACTTATTGACGATGCTTTCGGACGGTGGAGACAATCAGGTAAACTGGATTATTGATAACTAAAAATAGAGAAATTATGAAATGGATTTTTACAACGATGCTGTTAGTGGCAACCATTGCGGCAAACGCC
>OLXK01001444.1_pt1 | contig 16641 bp, 8 predicted proteins | sample 1674321 | NCBI WGS metagenome assembly OLXK01 (sample SAMEA103958162, study PRJEB25191) | human gut metagenome | reverse complement strand
TCCAGTATTATCTGCGCTTTTGGCTTAGCATCTGCCGCACCTCGCTCGCCGTATCAGCACTTAGAATTATGCGGTATTGCCTTTACAACTTCACAAGTATCTCCCCCACACCGGAATCCGATTGCCCTTCTCCCCTATCCCCCAACCGCGCGTACCGTTCATCTTCATCCGCTCCCCCCACCCCAAAACAAAAGGCATGTGCCCCCCCTTATCTCTATCATAAGGTGGGCACATGCCGTTACATTATCATGATTTTATCACGCCAAAGTCATCAGGCAATGCAGCCATCAGCAAAGCTGTTGCGCTTGGCTTTCTCTTTCTGCTGGTTGCGCTTGGCGATGATTTCTTTGCTCAGGCCAATACGGTTGGTCTTGAAGTGGAAGAACGGGCGTTCCGGTACGGTGAAAATCTCCACCGGACGCATGTAACGTTCCGGCAGGCAGGCATTGATCTTATCGCGCACATCGTCCAAGGTGTAGCCATCTTTGAGCTGGACGTACAGGTACGGCAGGAAGCAGCCCTCGTGCTCATCATCCGGCACGATAACAAAGAACTCGTCCTTGATGCCCTTGATGTCGGCATCAGCCACGATGTTCTCCAGCGGCTGCACCATCAGGTCGCCGCCGCCAAAGCGCGGGGATGCGCCTCGGGTCATCGTGTAGAGCACACCGTCCTCGGACATATAGCCGATATCGCCGGTGTGCAGCCAGGTCTTGCCGTCTGCGTGGACCTGCAGTGCCTTGGCGGTTGCTTCGGGGCGGTCATAGCCCAGCATCACGCCGGGGCCCGTCATGCAGATCTCACCGGGGGTATTGTAGGTCAGCTCTTCCTGGGTGCCGGGCTTGAAGATGCTGATGACGCTGTGGATCATCGGCACACCAACGTTGCCGTCACGCACCGGGAACGGAGCCATGGGCAGAGTGGCGTTGGAGCCGGCCTCGCTGCTGCCGTAGCCGGCAGTAAAGCGCAGGTTGCAGTTATGCTGCTTGAGAAACTCCTCAACATTGCGCAGCTGCTTGTTGTTGAATGCCTCGCAGCCGGCGCCGATGGCCAGCATGTGGGACATATCATAGTCAGCCGGAAGACGCTTGCTGCGGCGGATAACCTCCACAAACATGGGGATCAGGGGCCAGTTGTTGGGGCGGTAGCGCATCATTTCCAGGTCAACATCGTACACATCCACAAACGGATCCAGAATGAGCAGCATACCGCCGGCCAGGGGCAGCAGCATCATGGAAACCACAACAGCGATCAGAGCCGGGGGCAGGATGGTCAGCAGCCAGGTGGGGCGGAATTTATCCGAAGAGCCATAAAAGTTCATCTGGGCCAGCACGCCGATGATGCTGTGTGCAGAATGGATGACCTGCTTGGAAGGGCCGGTGGAACCGCTGGTGTAGGCGCGCAGCAGCGGGCGGTCAATGTTGACAGGAGCGGGCACAAAGCCGCGGAAACGCTGGCCCATGTTACAGAAATCAGCCCACATCATGGTATCAGAGCCACGGGCGGGAACATCCGGATACAGGGCATCCAGGGAATGCTGCAGGTAAACCGGCATAGCGGCGCGGTCGCCGCTTTCCAGAGCGGGAACGATAACATAGGTATTCACGTTGGTCTGCTCACGGTAGGCTTCGATTTCGGCCTTGGAGAAGAAGTCGTGAACAAAAATCACCTTGGCATTGGCTTTCTGAACAGCTTCAATGTTTTCTTCCAGGGTGTTGTCACGGCACAGCAGCGAAGCGCCGATGCGCTCGGCTGCCAGCAGCAGATAAATGAATTCCGGCACAGAACGCAGGAACACGGGGATCTGATCCCCCTGCTTGATGCCAAGCACCTGCAGAGCGCGGGCGGTGGCGTCCACCTTACGGAACACGGTACCCCAGGTGATATCCACGCCATAGTAGTGCATGGCAATCACGTTAGGGTCTGCAGCGCGCACGGAGAGGTACTGCTCCACGGTGCAGGCCGGAACCTGGATACCACGCAGAACATCCGGATAGAACTTCATTCAGGGGCGGTCAATGCTGGGCTTGCCAGTCAACATCGCGTTTTCATTCATTGCAATTTCCTCCAAATGTCTTTCCCTTATAGTTGCAGGGAATTAAATTATCCAAATCAAATCACGCCAAACCTTTATGGCGCTTTCCCCTGCTGTGCACATCGTTGCACAGCGTCGCCGAACCATAATGCTATAATTATCTTCGGTGCTGAACATAGTATACCATTCCTGTTTACGGAAAGCACGAGAATCCCATGGCACAAATTTCCAGAAATTGATTCCGCATGATTCACTTTTTTCACATGGATTTTCACGCTTTGGCATGGAGTTTTCTTGCAATTTCATTTTCCTCGGTGCAACAAAAGCCCCGGCTACCGTAGTAGCCAGGGCTTTATGTTTATGCGTATGTATGTTGTATTTTTAGATTTTGTTCATCCAGCTCTCTTGCAGTTCTTCCATTTCATCACTTTTGGCGCGGGTAATCAGATGGATTCCCTGCAGGACATGATGGATGTGCTCCGCAATGGCGTTGCGCTCTTTTGTCACGTTCTGGTCATCCAAATTCCAGACCTGATCAAAATATTCACTCAGGCGGTCTTCCATCACACTGTTGTTGACCATTGCAATCCGGTTGATGGGGCAGTTGTTATCCAGCCGAAGATACGATGCAGCTCCAGAAAGAAACATATTGGGGTCCGCCACATACTGGAAATCGTTCACAATGCGGCCGCTGATCAAGCGGAATTCAAGTTTTTCACGCTGCTTGCAAAGCTGCAGCACATAGCTGATGCACCGGCTGCGCTGATCCGGGGTAAGGCTGACCTTGTAACTGAAAAAGTCCAGCTCGCCGGAAACCGCCATGGAGGAAAATGCAGCTTCATAAATCAGGATGCGGATGTTTGTTTCCTCCACCACACCTTTGGCAAGGTTGTGTACGCTACGCAGCTCCGCAGGGGTAGCACCCAAAAAATCTTTCAGCTCGGCCTCGTGGGCGGTCAGGATCTCTTCAAACAAGTCATCCGGCAGCAGAAGCTCATTCAGGTGGCCGAACATCCACCGCAGATTGGAGGCCAGCAGCGTGTGCATATAGTCGTACTGGCTGATCAGCTGGCGCATGCTGGTATCGCGGAAAAGCTGGTCATCCCGCACGCAGAGCTTGGAGAAGTTATCATACAGGCTTTCGCAGTTCTGCGTGTCCTCGGTAGCGGTAACGGCGGCGCAGCGGCTGTGGCTGACCAGCAGGCCGGTAATGGCAAAATCGCCCTTGACCACAAACACCGCGCGCCCGGCAGCCGCGGTGCTGCCAAACAGCTTGAAATGAATATGGCTGAAGTTGGTCAACACGTTGATAATGAGCGCGGCATCATAGATGGGGTCCCATTTTTCGCGGCTGATATCGATCATCAGCTTGAAATAGACGTTATCATAGCTGCGCTGGTCCACCAGCTGGCCGTTTTGCAGGTTGGCAACTTTCAGGCGGTATTCGCGCGCCATTTCCATCAGGTCCATCACAGCCACAATGTCCAGCTGGCTGACGCGGCGCAGCACGGGGTGCGCCATTTTGGTCAGGTATTGCAGCATGTTCAGCTCGGCCCAAAAGTCCGTATAGGAGCCAATGCGCGCCTCGCCGCTGTCCAGCTCCTCTTGCAAATAATCATATTCAGCAATCAGGTTATCATAAATGGCGGCTTTCAGGTCACTGGGGATGCTAACGCTGTATTCCCGCAGCAGCAGGTCACGGCCATCGTCGGTGGCTTCATCCACCACGCAGGCACTGATGCCCTCCATCACGCGCTTTTCAGTCTTTTTGGCAGGCAGCATGCGGCCGCTGACCCATTTGCTGATATAGGAAACATCGTATTGCAGGCGCTTGGCCAGGGTATAGTTCTTGACCTCCGCAACTTCCAGCAAATGCTCCAGCAGAATGCTGAATCTATTTTTATCTTCCATTGCACCAAATCCTCTTCACCCATTTAGTTTGCACTTTTCTTTTATTCTATTATACAAGTTCCATATTTCGATTGCAAATTCAAATGATAATAGGTAAGGAGAAAACGAAGAAAATATATTAAAATCTTTCACAATTCGCGGCCGCATTCTTTGGCATCCATGCCAGTTTGTTGTTTTTTTGTTGTTTGAACTGACAAAGTTTGTTTGTCCTGCTTGTGATATCCTCCAAAAATTATACTTCGCGCGCCATATTTGCCAAATTTAGCCGCAGCTTTTTAGTAGGTTTTGCCCTTGCACCGGCCTGATGTGTTCGCCATGTTTTTGTGTGTTGCCTTTATTATGCGGGTAAGGTAAATTGCGATTTTTTAATCGTGTACTATTGGGTGGGGTCACCCCGCCCTACTGATTGTTTAAGGGTGTGCTGCCCATTATAATTTGTTCTGTAGGGAACGGTCTTGACCGTTCCGAGGCCTTGTCCGATTGGTCGTGATGGGATTTGTGGCAGGGCAAGGTGCCTGCGGGCGCAGTGACTGTTCCAAGGCGTTGGATTCGATTGCTTTAGGTTTGCGGCAAGGAACCACCCCTCAGGCCGCTTCGCGTCCAGCTCCCCTCCAGGGGAGCCACCACAATCATAAGGTAAGATACTGGCTCCCCTTAGAGGGGAGCTCCGGCGAAAGCCGGTGAGGGGTGGTTCCTCGCGCAGAGCCTGATAAATGAGATTTGTGACTGGGCTCATCCGGCGGCCAATGGGCTGGCCGCCCTACCGTACAGTTACCAACAAAAGGCCTGTAATTTATACGCTCCTCCGGGGCGTCGGGGACGCCGCCCCCTACGGCATAGCAAGGTATATTGCAATTTTTAAATTGTGTATTGTTCCCAGTATTTCGGCGGGGTGGGGTCCCCCGCCCTACTGGCCCGGCAAATATTTCACTGAACCTATGCCCACAAATACAAAAATGCCGCAGCAGACTGTTACATCTGCTGCGGCATTTCTATTTAGGGGTTAATGGGCTGGGTTACAGCTCATTGTTCCGGCTGTGGGATTACTGCCGAATGCCGGTTTTCTTATCGAAATGATAAGTGCGGCCATCGATGACTGCATCGCCCTTAGCCATGGTGCCATAGATCGGGTCGAAATAGTAACGCTTGTCAGCGCTCCAGCCCTTGATCATGTGGCCCTGTGCATCGTAACGGACCCACTTGCCGGTACCATCGGGCCTATCAGCCCACTGGCCAGCTTCGGATTCCTGATAGACATCCTTGCTGGTGGCTTTCTTGCCCTGATCAACAGAGTCCAGCCAGTACCAAGCATCGGAAGCCGGGTCATAGATTTCCTTGCCGCGGCCATCCAGGCCCTGGCGAACGCCCTTTTCGTACCAGAAGTCAGCGCCTTTGATGGTCAGCCACTGGCCGTCCAGAGCGATACCGGTGTACTCGTCAAATGCGCAAGGTACACCGTCAATATCGCCTGCGCCCTTAGCCATAGCGCCGGTGATCAGGTCAAAGTAGTAGGTGCCCTTATCGGTCGTCTGCCAGCCCTTGACCATGTGGCCGTTCTCATCGTAACGGACCCACTTGCCGGTGCCATCGGGCTTATCAGCCCACTGGCCGGCGGCGGATTCCTGATAAACGTCCTTGCTGACGGTCATTGCGCCGCCCTGGACAGCATCCAGCCAGTACCAGGCGTCGGAATCGGGATCATAGATCTCTTTGCCGCGGCCGGTGGTACCCTGCTTCACGCCCTTTTCGTACCAGTACTTCTTGCCGTTTTCTTCAACCCAGCCGTTCTTCTCGCCGTACTTGGCGGTGTAGTCCTTGCCGTTGAAGGTGACAGCAGCGGTGGTAACGCCGCTGGTCTGCTTTACAGTTGCATCCACGAACTGTGCGCTTGCGCAGTTCTTATCGGTGCAGGTAAAGACAGCCATTGCGGTAATGGTGGTCTTTTCAGCAGCACCGTGAACGGTGCGCGTTTCGGGTTCAGTAGACGGTACCTCAGTCGGCTCCGGCACAGCAGTCGGCTCCGGCACAGCAGTCGGCTCCGGCACAGCAGTCGGTTCCGGCACAGCAGTCGGCTCCGGCACAGCAGTCGGCTCTGCCGGCTTTGCGGTCGGAGTTGCGGTCGGAGTTGCAGTCGGAGTTGCGGTCGGAGTTGCAGTCGGAGTTGCAGTCAGTGCTTCAAACACAGCGCTAACGGTAACATCAGCGGCAGGCATCTTGAAGGTTGCCTTGCCATCGGTCAGGGTCAGCTTTTCGGTCTTTTTATCTTCGCCGATCTGATAGCTGTAGGTCAGGCTGTCAGCCTTGAGCTGGTAGTTATCAGCTGCCTTAACGGTAACGGTAACGTCGGTGCCCTCAACAGCTGCGGTCGGGTCTACGGTAACAGTGCCGTTCTCAGCAGGAGCTGCGGTAACCTTGTATTCCTTAACAAACTCTGCGCTGACGTTGACAGGGTAAGCAGGCATTGCAAAGGTGTAGGTGTTGGCTTCGGTGCCAGCTTTCACTTCAACGGTCTGTTCCTTGTTGTCGGCATCGGTGTAAGTAACCTTCAGGCCATTTTCCTTCAGGGCATAACCGGCATCCGGGGTAACCTTAACAGTAACGGTCGCGCCCTCAGCAGCGGTGGCCGGGCTGATTTCCAACTTGCCGTTGGTGGTTTCCGCCTGCTTGACCTCATAGGTCTTAGCGTTCTTTTCAACGCTGATGGTCACATCGCCGTCCGGCATGGTGAAGGTGTAAACAGTCTTAGCCTTTTCGGTGGTAGCCTGGGCTGCGGCTTCGTCCTGCGCTGCTTCCTGAACTTCATTCAGAGCAACAACGGTATCGCCGCTCTTTGCGGTAACGGTAACGATATCGGTGCCTTCCTTTTCTACGGTCAGGGTAACGGTATCGTCCTTGATGTAGGTGTTGCTGGTGGTGCCCAGGGTCAGGGTAACGCCTTCAACTGCATCGGGCAGGGTAACGGTGTGGGGGGTGCTTTCGGTTGCGGTATGGCAATCAGAGCACAGGTACACATTGTTGCCAACGGACTTGGTTTCCAGCTCGTCCAGAGCCCAGGTATGGCCCTTGGGCAGTGCGCCGTCAGCGTACTTCTTTTCACCCTTGGTCAGGCCGTACTTGGTGGTGCGGTCCTGGGTGTAAGCGGGGGTATCGCACCATGCTTCAACGGAAACATTGGTGGTTGCGCCGCTCTTCAGGTCGCTGACCATGTCGGACATCGGCATGGTTTCAACCAGGTTCGCGCACCACATGAACTCTTCGTTCTTGTTCTTCTCGTCAGAGCTGCCCATGTTCTGGTTGTAACTCGGGTTGTAGTTCCAGGACTCGTTCTTGTAGCTCTTACGGTTTGCATAAGAAGTGCCGGAGGCATCGGTCTTGACTTCTGCCTTGCCGTCCACCAGTTCCTTATAGGTGTTGGACAGGTTGGTGCCGACAGAAACGATCAGCTGATCCTTGGTGGTGTTGATGCCGGTGATCACAGTCTGGCCCTGCTGGGTGGTGGTAGCAAAGCTGTAGCTGTCACGCAGGGTCAGGCCCGCCAGAGGATGGTTCATGAAGGTGTCCAGATACTTCACACTGCTGGTATCCTGGGCGCTATCCATGATAACCATGCTCATGCCGGGAAAGTGGGTATCGGGAACCTTGTTGCCGTCCTTATCCTTGGTCAGCTTAATGCCGCCATAGACGGTGTTGTATTCCTTCACTTCTTCCACTGCGCCGGTGGTCGGGTCCATACGGTAGATGGCGTTGTTGACGTTGAAGTACAGCTTGCCATCATACAGTGCGGTAGAGTGTACCAGTGCGGGGTAGATCCGCTTTGCAGCAGCGTCTGCCAGGCACTCGGTGTTCAGGTTGTTTTCAACCTTGGTATGCTTATCTTTTGCACTGGTATCGATCTTATAGATGGTGCCAGCTTCGGCCAGGACCTTGGCATTGCTGTCGTCATCATTGAAGTTGCTGCTGGTTTCCTTCAGATCGTTGTAGTACATCAGGATGATATCAAACGGGTCATCTGTCTTGGTAAAGCTGCTCATGCTGAAGCCGCCGGGTCTGCTGCTGGAATCCTCTTTGCGGATATAGTAGTTCGCATTACGCGGACGTGCTTCCAGAGTATCGGGGCCCTGGTTCTGCATCTTCTTCATGAACTGCTGCATCTGGGAGTTGTTACCAGAGCTGCCGGAACCAGAGCTGCCGTTGTTGCCGTTCTCGGACTGCTGGCGGCGCATGTTGTTATACAGGTTCTGGTTGGTCGTGGTATCAACGTAATAGAAGTAATTATTGTCGAAGTAGATGGGGCTGCAGATAGAGGTGAACCAAGTATCCTCGTAGCAGGTATCGGTGTAACGGGTCTCGTTCTTGTTCTCCGCCTTGGTGTAAGAGTAATGCGGCTTGCCGTTGTTCAACACAACATTGCCGTCATCATCCACATCGGGATTCTTGTTCTTGGTGTAGGTGTAGCCATCGTACAGCGAGTCAATGTAATCATAGTACTTGCTGTAACGGCCTTCCAGACCGGAGGGAGAAACCAGGAAGTTGACATGGCGCATGTCGCCTGCGTTCTCAACGCGGGTCTGGGCCATGCACTCGGTGTTCACGTCATCATAGCAGACGTCAACATAGTACCAGTTCTTGTTGGCTTCGCCGGTGGTCATCGTAGCAGAATTGCTGTCGCCCTGCAGCTTGTTGACCTTGACTGCGTTGAAGTAGTGGACGTTGTTGAACATGCCGCCGCCGAACGCATTACCGGCAACACTGGTATCAGAAGTATCGCAGTAATACAGGATCTGGGCAAAGTCAACAACAGCGTTATCGCCTACTTCATCGGGGGTCTTCCAGCTGCCGTCATCATTCTTATAGATGCTCTTGTTGTCAGGCAAATTCTGGACCATGTAGTTAAATGCAGCTGCATAGCCCAGGCAGATGCAGCCATACTCAACGCCCTTAGCGCCGATCTCGCCGCCCAGCAGGGCGCCGAAAGCAGTCATCTGGATGGGATCGTTGTTGCCGCCGCCGGTGATATCGCCCATGGAGCCCATATCGAATTCTGCAACCTGGGAGATCCAGTCGTGCAGGATCAGCAGCTTGGTGACATAGTCAGCGCTTTCCCCCAGCTTGGCAACCTGTGCCAGGCCTGCATCACGGATGGCTTTCAGAGCTTCGCCATAGGTCATAACGTAAGACATAAAGCCCTGCGGAAGGAACTGCAGCATAAATGCCATGGTGGTCGGCGGGACATCATCGTTCGGATCAATGCTGCACAATACCTTGATTGCGCCCATGGTGCCGGTGATGCTGCCATCCTCGCCCTGCTTCTGAACGCCCTTGGAGGTCCAGAACGGAGCAGCCACGCCGAAGTACTCTGCTTCGTCCTGGTTGAACTGCGACAGCTGGAAGTAGTAGTAGTTCATCTGCGCAGTCGAGACATCGTAAGTATTGGTGACCTGGTTGCCCTGGTCGTCCACATACACGGCAGTCTTCTGGCTGTCGTACAGCAGCAGGCTGTTCTTGCCCTTGTTGTCGCCGCTCTGATAGGTGAAGTTCACCTTGCTTGCGTCAACCGGGTTGTTCTGCATATCGTACCAGTTGCCGTCCTTCATTGCGGACACCAGGGTAACGCCGACGCCGCCGGAGGTGGTATCCAGGGTCGGGGTGCCGCCCACATTGATGTAGACGGAATTGTTATTCTGGTCTACCACAACGCTGACCGGCATGGTCATTACCGGCTGGGTTTTGATTTCTTCGCCGCAGACAGCGCACTTGAAGGTGACGCTGGTGCATTCCCAGTCAATGGTAACGGGAGCGCCGGCAGAAATTTTGCCGGTTTCGCTGTCATAGAACAGCTGGGCGTTGCTGTAGTCAGCTTCCAGCTTGCCCTCGACCTTCTTCATTTCCCAGTTGAAGGTAGCAACAAAGTTGCCATCTGCATCCTTGGGCACGGCATGGCTCTGGCAGGGCAGGGCGGCAATGTCGTCGGTGCGGGTGTTGGGTTCTTTGTACTCTTTGCCAACCGGGCTCTTGTCAGCGGGCACGCTGGCAGAGTAAACGGTCTTGCCGGCAACGCCGGGCTTTGCCTCGGTGGTATCCTTGGTTACGGTGCCTTCTACCTTCTGGTAGGCATCGCCCTTTTCACAGGTATACACAGCGGTGTAAGCCCAGCCGTCATCGGTCTTGGTCCAGTAACCATCGGGGGTTTCCTTCCAGGTATGGGTGTGGCCATCCTCCGGGTTGGTGTCATTCCAGTACCATTTCGGCTCGCCATAGGTATGGCCGTCTGCAGCGGCGCTGGCCGCAAAGGTATCGGAGTTTTCAGCAACGTAAGCCTGTGCGTAGCTGTCAGCCTGCTACGCAATCACTTCATCATCGCTGTTGGTCATGGACTCCATCGCAGAGGTCATGCCGGAGCTGCCGGTAAAGGTAACGGCGGTCACAACGCCTGCGGCGTTCGTCTCATAGCCCAGGTCGGTAACGGCGCTGGACAGATGATACGTTTTGATGGTGGCAGCCATCACCGATGCCATCTCGTCCTTGTTCAGGCCATAGGCTTCGGTGTTGATCTTGCCGGCTGCGGCGTTGGCGTACATGGCATCGGCCAATGCATTTTCCAACGCTGCAAGGCTCATGCCTGCCTTGCTCTGTGCAGTCGCTTCCAGCTTGGCATCGTCCTGCTCCAGTTCATGCACTTCACCCTGGGCAGCCAGCGTTTGGGCTGTCTGCTTGATCAGGTCTGCGGTGCTGGTGAACTTGGGCAGGGACTGCACAGCGCTGGCCGCGCTTGCTGCGCTAGCTGCAACAGACTGCGCTACCGAAGAATCAATCTTGGTAGTTTCGGCTGCTGCGGGAAGCGCCACGCTCTGGGCAACCATGGCTGCTGCCAGCACGGATGCACCAAAACGCTGAAGGTTTTTCTTCATAGTTTTATCCTCCCTTAAGTGTTACTACTTTCCCCTTTTGTGTGAAAAGTGGTACGGCAGATGTGCGGCACTTTGCAGGTGTTAATTGCAAAACGCCTGGTTGTGCTCCCCTCGGTCTGGCGATCCCTTGCCGGGCTGCGGCCTGCTTTTGGGGCTTTTGGCCCCGGCACAGCGGCTGACAAAACGTTGTACCGGCTGCATGCCTTGATCCCGCAAATGATAACCATTCCGACACATCTAGGTATATACATTATATCACAGTTGCCAGAATTTGCATAGTTCATTAGAGCGGTTTCTATCTAAATTTTTGTCCTTGAATCAACTGAAACCTGTTTTTCGCACATTATTTGCGTTGCGGTGCGGTGGCTCTTTAACGGTATTTATTAACATTTTTGAATGGTTTATTTCTGTTTTTATCAAATAATTGAACATTTACCCCGATAATGTTCTTTGCAATCTCTTAATCCAATCACCCGGTATTGTTATCGCGCATTTTTTGTCATTTCGGTTTGGCTTGTTGTTGAGAGATTTGGCAGAGATTGGAGGTAACTTGAAGGGAAAATTGGAGGTTGAGAATTGCCCATTATAAATTGCACTGTAGAGAGCGTTCCTGAGCGTTCCGAAAACTTAGCCCTTGCCCCTTAACCGCAACCTGAAATACACCTTCCCAAGGTAGGGCGGTGTGAGTGCCCTCTTCTGCTCCACTTTTTCAACGTTCCGAATGGTGTCCTCTCCCCTATCTACAATTCCTGATGTTTTCATGATGCCTTCCTTGGTCTTCCACACCCGGCCTTTGCCCCGTCCCATAAGTCGTACACAACAAAAAGGCCCCTGCCTTAACAGCAGGAGCCTTGAAAGCTATATCACAAGCCGAAAATTACTTCTCGATCTTGGAAACAACGCCGGAACCAACAGTGTGGCCGCCTTCGCGGATAGCGAAACGCATGCCTTCTTCCATGGCAACCGGGGTGATCAGCTCAACGTGCATATCAACGTTGTCGCCGGGCATGCACATCTCAGTGCCTTCGGGCAGGGTGATGATGCCGGTAACGTCGGTGGTACGGAAGTAGAACTGAGGACGATAGTTGTTGAAGAACGGGGTATGACGGCCGCCTTCTTCCTTCTTCAGGACGTAAACATGGCCATCGAAAGTGGTGTGGGGATGAACAGAGCCGGGAACAGCCAGAACCTGGCCACGCTCGATCTGGTCACGGTCAATACCACGCAGCAGAGCGCCGATGTTGTCGCCAGCCTGAGCGAACTCGAGGCTCTTGCGGAACATTTCCAGACCAGTGATGGTGGTGGTCAGCTTCTCTTCCTTCAGACCAACGATTTCCATCTGATCGCCGACATGAGCAGTACCACGCTCAACACGACCGGTAGCAACGGTGCCACGGCCGGAGATGGTCATAACGTCCTCAACGGGCATCAGGAACGGCTTATCAGCAGCACGGTCCGGAGTCGGGATGTAGCTGTCAACAGCGTCCATCAGCTCCCAAATGCACTTGTATTCCGGAGCATCGGGATCCTTGGAAGTGCTCTCCAGAGCCTTCAGAGCGGAACCACGGATGATCGGGGTGTTGTCGCCGTCGAAATCCTGGCTGTCCAGCAGTTCGCGAACTTCCATTTCGACCAGGTCGAGCAGCTCTTCGTCGTCAACCATGTCGCACTTGTTCAGGAACACAACGATCTTGGGCACGCCAACCTGACGAGCCAGCAGGATGTGCTCACGGGTCTGCGGCATCGGGCCATCGGTTGCAGCAACAACCAGGATAGCGCCGTCCATCTGAGCAGCACCGGTGATCATGTTCTTGATGTAGTCAGCATGGCCCGGGCAGTCAACGTGGGCATAGTGACGCTTCGCGGTGTGGTACTCAACGTGAGCGGTGTTGATCGTGATACCACGAGCCTTCTCTTCAGGAGCCTTATCGATGCTGGAGTAATCCATGAAATCGGCATCGCCCTTCAGAGCCAGAACCTTGGTGATAGCGGCAGTCAGAGTGGTCTTGCCGTGGTCAACGTGACCGATGGTACCGATGTTGACATGCTCCAAAGAGCGGTCAAATTTTTCCTTTTCAGCCATTGGAAGTATCCTCCTTTAATTCAAACAGATAAAATAGCCTGTTGTAAGGCTATCATACTAGATTTTTCAAGAAAAATCAAGTATTTTGCGCGAATTTGTGCAGAATCAGCCCTTATTGCGCTCGGTCATGATCTTATCTGCAACACTCTTGGGAACCTGCTGGTAATCAGCCGGCTCCATGGAGTACTGGCCACGGCCCTGGGTCTTGGAACGCAGGTCAGTAGCGTAACCGAACATCTCGGACAGAGGAACCATAGCGGTGACACGGGCAGTGCCATCGGTGGATTCCTGGTTCTGGATCGCGCCGCGGCGGCTGTTCAAGTCGCCAATGACGTTGCCCATATACTCGTCAGGAACAACAACGTCAACCTTCATGATGGGCTCCATAATGACGGGGTCAGCCTTCTTCATAGCATCCTTGAATGCCATGGAGCCGGCGATGGAGAACGCCATTTCAGAGGAGTCAACTTCATGATAGGAGCCGTCCCACAGAGTGACCTTGACATCCACGACGGGATAGCCAGCCAGAATGCCGGACTTCATCGCGCCCTGGATACCATTGTCAACAGCGGGGATGTATTCCTTCGGGATAGCGCCGCCAACAATACCGTTGACAAACTCATAACCCTTACCCGGGTTGGGCTCAATCTTGATCTTAACGTGACCATACTGGCCCTTACCACCGGACTGACGTGCGTACTTGGTTTCCTGGTTAGCATCCTTGCGGATGGTTTCACGGTAGGCAACCTGAGGTGCGCCAACGTTAGCTTCGACCTTAAACTCGCGGAGCAGACGGTCCACGATGATTTCCAGGTGGAGCTCGCCCATGCCGGCGATGATGGTCTGACCGGTTTCTTCATCGGTCCAGGTACGGAAAGTCGGGTCCTCTTCAGCCAGCTTAGACAGGGCAATACCCATCTTCTCGCTGCCAGCCTTGGTCTTGGGCTCGATGGCAACGCGGATAACCGGCTCGGGGAAGTTCATGGACTCGAGGATGATGGGATGCTTCTCATCGCACAGGGTATCACCAGTGGTGGTGTTCTTCAGACCAACAGCAGCGGCGATATCGCCAGCGTAGCAGATGTCGATATCCTTACGGTTGTTTGCATGCATCTGCAGGATACGGCCGATACGCTCGTCCTGATCCTTAACAGAGTTGTAAACAGTGGTGCCAGCCTCAACGGTACCAGAGTACACGCGGAAGAAGCACAGCTTACCGACATACGGGTCAGTCATAATCTTGAATGCCAGTGCAGAGAACGGCTGATCATCGGAAGAAGTGCGATCTTCTTCCTCGCCAGTCTCCGGGTTGGTGCCCTTGATGGCCGCAACGTCGGTCGGAGCAGGCATATAATCAACGATTGCATCCAACAGTTTCTGAACGCCACGGTTCTTGTAAGAAGAGCCGCAGACAACAGGAACGATCTCGTTGGAAATAGTAGCCTTACGCAGAGCAGCCTTGATTTCTCCCTTGGTCAGCTCTTCGCCTTCCAGGTACTTCATCATCAGCTCTTCGTCGGTCTCAGCAACAGCTTCGATCAGCTTGTCATGATATTCCTGAGCCTGTTCTTTCAGGTCTTCAGGAATTTCCTCAACGCGCACATCATTGCCCATATCATCATAGTAGATATCGGCTTTCATGTCGATCAGATCGATGATGCCGCGGAAAGTGTCTTCCTGGCCGACAGGCAGCTGGATAGGCACACCGTTGGCATGCAGACGATCATGCATCATCTGTACGCAGCGGAAGAAGTCAGCACCCATGGTATCCATCTTGTTGACGTAAACCATGCGGGGAACCTTGTACTCATCAGCCTGGCGCCAAACGGTTTCAGACTGAGGTTCAACGCCACCCTTTGCGGCCAGAACGGTAACAGAACCGTCCAGAACACGCAGAGAACGCTGAACTTCAACAGTAAAGTCAACGTGGCCCGGGGTGTCGATGATGTTGATACGATGACGGTTCTTTTTGAACAGAGCCGGATCGTGCTGGGTCTCGGTGTGGCTCCAGTAGCAGGTGGTTGCAGCGGAAGTGATGGTGATACCACGTTCCTGTTCCTGCTCCATCCAGTCCATCGTGGCAGCGCCGTCATGAACTTCGCCGATCTTATGGTTAATACCGGTGTAGTACAGAATGCGCTCGGTGGTGGTGGTCTTGCCTGCGTCGATGTGGGCCATGATACCGATATTTCGGGTCATTTGCAGGGATACGTCTCTCGGCGTTGCCATGGCTTAAACCTCCTCAGTAAGCAGATCAATAACGGTAATGCGCGAAAGCCTTGTTGGCTTCTGCCATCTTGTGGGTATCTTCGCGCTTCTTGACAGCGCCGCCAACGTTGTTGGTAGCGTCGATGATCTCGGCGGCCAGGCGAGCGGACATGGTCTTTTCACCACGGCTGCGGCTGTACAGAGTCAGCCAGCGCAGGCCGAGGGTCTCGCGGCGGGCGGGGCTGACCTCCAGGGGAACCTGGTAGGTGGAGCCGCCGACACGGCGGGCCTTAACTTCGAGGCTGGGCATGATGTTTTCCATGGCCTTCTCGAACATTTCGAGAGGATCGTTGCCGGTCTTCTCTTTGACAGTCTCAAAAGCTTCGTAAACGATCTTCTGAGCGACGCCCTTCTTGCCATCCAGCATGATGCTGTTGACCAGACGGGTGACGAGCTTGGAATTGTAAATAGGATCAGCCAGAACTTCGCGCTTTGCGATTTTACCTCTTCTGGGCATCTTTCTTCCCTCCTTCACATTAATGATATCATCGGTACTCGAAAGTTAAAGAAAACTCCCGTTATGCCACAAAAGGGTCAGCTGACCATTTTATGGCGAAAAGATGTTTCCTTACTTCTTGGCACCGGCCTTGGGACGCTTTGCGCCGTATTTGCTGCGAGCCTGGTTACGGTTTGCAACACCCTGAGTATCCAGAGTACCACGGATGATGTGGTAACGGACACCGGGCAGGTCCTTAACACGACCGCCACGGATCAGGACAACGCTGTGCTCCTGCAGGTTATGGCCGATACCAGGAATGTAAGCGGTAGCCTCGATGCCGTTGGAAAGCCGTACTCTTGCTACTTTACGCAGCGCGGAGTTGGGCTTCTTGGGGGTAGAGGTACGGATCGCGGTGCAAACACCACGCTTTTGGGGAGAATTTTGATCGGTCATTACACGCTTCTTGGCATTCCAGCCCTTCAGCAGTGCAGGCGCGGTCGCCTTCTTCTCTACGGTTTCTCTGCCCTTGCGAACCAGTTGGTTAAAGGTTGGCATGGTTGTCCTCCTTTCATCAAAAAGTATTTATTCATGGGCACAAACCCGGAGGGTTTCCGGGTTGTGCTTGCATGACGGATTCAGCTTGCGGAACAATGCCCGCCCAGTTAAATATTTTACCAAATTCCCCCCGGGATTGTCAAGCGGTGATTTGGATATTTTTCACCAACTTTACAGTCCCGTTTTGGGGAATTTGACTTTTTCTTTTTGCTTACATCACTATGGCGTTGGTACTTGCCATCAGCGCCTCCAGGTTGGCCTCATCGGCTTCTTCCTCGGCCTTTTCCTCCTCGGTGTAGGTCACCAGGCCCGTACCGGCGGGGATCAGCTTACCGATGATGACATTCTCCTTCAGGCCGGCCAGCGGGTCAACCTTGCCCTTGATGGCGGCTTCGGTCAGGACACGGGTGGTCTCCTGGAAGGATGCGGCAGACAGGAAGGA
>OLXK01001431.1_pt1 | contig 16806 bp, 12 predicted proteins | sample 1674321 | NCBI WGS metagenome assembly OLXK01 (sample SAMEA103958162, study PRJEB25191) | human gut metagenome | reverse complement strand
TATTTTAAAAAGTTACATAAGGGAATAACTCAAAAAAGGAAAAAAGGTTCATACGGAGAAGATATAACAAGAAAAAACCTCCTTGCAATTCTTTGCAAAGAGGTTACTGAATTGTACACCCGATGAGAATCGAACTCATATCGTCGGAACCGGAATCCGGTATTCTATCCATTGAACTACGGGTGCGTCTGAAACTTGGACGTGCAAAAGTACAAAATATATTGTCTTTATCCTAATAATTTGGGATATTTATCTATCAAAATAATATTTTGCTCATTAATTTAAGTATAAAACAATCAATTTGATTATATTTTCGGCTAAATATATAACAATATCACAAATAATTTCTATATTTGCAAGCAATTAAAACAATTAGATCTATTTTACAATGAGTTACCTAATTAAACCAGCTAACTATAAAGCCTTGCTTGATTTAAAACAAACAGAGTTAGGCATTAAGCAAATAAAAGAGTTCTTTCAACAGAACCTGTCGTCAGAATTACGTCTGCGCCGTGTCACCGCCCCGCTATTTGTATTGAAGGGAATGGGTATCAATGATGACTTGAGCGGAACCGAACGGGCGGTATCTTTCCCTATTAAAGACTTGGGAGACGCACAGGCCGAAGTTGTCCATTCACTGGCAAAATGGAAAAGGCTGACTTTGGCCGATTACAATATAGAGCCGGGTTATGGCATCTATACAGACATGAACGCCATCCGGGCTGACGAGGAATTAGGTAATCTCCACTCGCTATATGTAGACCAGTGGGACTGGGAGCGTGTAATTACCAAAGAACAACGCACGGTTGATTTCCTGAAACAAATAGTAACCCGTATTTATGCAGCCATGCGCCGCACAGAATATATGGTATGTGAAATGTACCCGCAGATCAAACCCTTCCTGCCACATGACATTCATTTCATCCACTCAGAAGAGCTTTGCCAAATGTATCCCGACAAAACTCCGAAAGAACGCGAACATGCTATTGCGCAAAAATATGGTGCTGTATTTATTATAGGTATAGGATGTAAACTGAGTGACGGTAAAGAACATGATCTGCGTGCACCTGACTATGATGACTACACCACAATTAATCCGGAAACCGGACTCCCCGGCCTGAATGGTGACTTGTTGGTTTGGGATAAAATATTAGACCGTTCTGTTGAGCTTTCCTCTATGGGTATCCGTGTAGACAAAGAAGCGTTACTCCGCCAACTGACACTCAGCGGACAGGAAAAGCGTAAAGAATTGTACTTCCACAAACGCTTGTTGGATGAAACTCTGCCTTTATGTATCGGCGGTGGTATAGGACAATCACGACTCTGTATGCTTTATTTACAGAAAGCCCACATAGGTGAAATCCAAGCCAGTATATGGCCCGAAGATATGAGAAAAGAATGCGCTCAACTGGGTATGCAACTTATTTGATTATAATCTATCAGCAATGAAAGAAGAGGATGATTATAAAAAGTCATCCTCTTTTTATTTGTCATTTTTACAAATTACCCCTATCTTTAACGCACATTTTTAATAAAAAGAAAGCCTATGAACGTACAAATAGAAGAAAGCTGGAAACAACATCTGGCACCCGAATTTGAAAAAGATTACTTTATCAGACTCACTGAGTTTGTAAGAAGCGAATACCAGACTGCCACTATTTACCCACCGGGCAGATTTATATTCAACGCCTTCAATCTGTGCCCGTTTGACAAAGTGAAAGTCGTCATTATCGGCCAAGACCCCTACCATGGTCCCGGCCAGGCGCACGGACTCTGCTTCTCTGTTAATGACGGAGTACCTTTTCCTCCTTCCCTACAAAATATTTTCAAAGAAATACAAAGCGATTTGGGTGCTCCCATCCCCACTTCAGGCAATCTGACCCGCTGGGCGAATCAAGGAGTATTATTACTCAATGCCACACTGACGGTCCGTGCCCATCAGGCAGGCTCTCATCAACGACGGGGCTGGGAGGAATTTACAGATGCCGCCATCCGTGTACTGGCAGAACAACGTGAAAATATTGTATTCATCTTATGGGGATCTTATGCACAGAAAAAAGGCGCCTTCATAGACCGCAACAAGCACCTGGTACTGGCTTCCGCACATCCGTCCCCCCTGTCAGCCTATAACGGTTTCTTTGGCAACAAGCACTTCAGCCGTACCAACGAATATTTGCAAGCGCACGGGCAAACACCGATTGAGTGGTAGACATAAATAAAAAACAGAATAAAAAAATGAGAAATGGTTGCGTGTTGTTATCAGAAACCATTTCTCATTTTTTTATTCCCAACTTCTTCCTAGTACCAATTCACCGCACTACCCGTATTGCTTCGCTGATCCCATTTCAAAGCATCGGTCAGCATACTGGAGTTAGCACGAATACTGAAGTTATAGGAAGTAAAGGGACCGAATACCAAGCCACAGCTCATATTGAAACAGTGCAGGTCACGGCTGATATTGACCGTTGTCATTGACATCTCTTTCGTATTAAAATCATACCCCGAAGAATAATTCACATTCCAGCGGCTACCCAACTTCACATTACCGGAAACATTCAATGAATGAGTCACCGAATAAGGATATCTCATCGTCTTGATATTAATCTGCTTGCTTCTGTCCTCACGAATACTATAACTATAACTCAAGCTCAATGACCATGGCATCTTGAAAGCCATATAGCCATCCGGATCTATAGCCGCCTTCTCTGTCTTTCTCAAGCCGGAATTATCTTCTTCCTCCTTGTTTTCATTGTCATCATCACTGTACTCATCCAGATTTTCATTCTTCTTGTCTTTATCCCCCTTACTGTCCTTTTCATCTTTCGGCCCAAACCACTTTTTCCACGAATCATTATTCAATGTATACGAGAAAGAACCGCTATACCCCTGAAAACGACCGAAACGTCCGTATGACCATTCTGTACGATTGCCTTCCACTACCTTACCATCTTTATCAAACTCATAAGCATAAGTAGCAAACTGGGCGTTCATATTAAAAGTATAGCTCTTGGTCAGTTTCAAGCGCAGATTCATACTCAAATTTCCCCAAGGTTTCTCTTTAGCCGCCGCATTATAGGAAATACTGGCTCCCAACTGGTCAATCAAGCTGATTTTCTTCACTCCGGTAGTATCCGCATCGGATTTCACTTTCATTTCCACATTATTGTCTATAGAGAAAGTAAAATTCTCGGATTTACCACTGGGTGAGAAGGAGTAAGGCAAACCTTCATATGGATTATAAGTCTGAGTACGTACTTCTCCATCCGTATCAGTATAAGTATACGTTCCCACATATCCATACCTAGACGTACTGAAATCCGGCGCATAACTCATGCTCACCGAAGGAGTAAAGACGTGACGGATCATTTCAATCTTGTCGCCAAACAATTTCTTCCACGGTTTGTAGAAACCATACATCTTGGTATTCACCTGCAAGCTCAAATCATAGTTATACACACGGTTGAAACCATTGATTGTATCTCTCCGCACATTATTAGGTGCCGACGGATCATAACTCTGCTCCACCTTGCGCATATACCAGCGCTCGGTATAGTTGAAAGAAGGCACAACGTTGATATATTTAAACAAAGTGAATGTAGCGCTGATAGGAATCTTATGCTGCATACCATTAGTCCATTTATTCAAACCCTGCTTCAGAATCAGATTATCCTTGGTATTAATCGAGTTCGTCATCTGGCCGGTATATTGGAGTGAGATTTTCTCATACCAACGTTCATCACCTACCGCTTTCTTACGCTTGAACGGATAAATACGGTTCAATGAAATATTCAAATCCGGCAACGTCACACTGATAGAAGAGTCACGCGTATTCTGAGAGATATTGAATGTACTGGACAGATTCAATCCTATTTCGGGGAAATTGCGCGAATAACTCACACTAGACGTCTTGGTGTTATTTGAATACTGCTGCGGGTTGTACAAACTACTCAGGTTACGCTGGTCATAACTACTGGTCGCAAAGTTCACATTCGCCGAAAAAGAGCTGTTAGGGTTAGCCTTGGCATCCTGTCTGTGACTCCATGCAATTCTGAAATCTTTTGTAACCATATAGTCCGGCATATTCTTCTCACCGGTTTTCGTTACCAGATAACTGGCATTGAAATTACCGCTATATTTATATCTCTTGTTATAATTAGACTGCACGGACAGTCCCCATGAACCTTTCGTAAAGATCTCACCCAACACTTTCAAATCCATACGGTCACTGATGGCGAAATAATATCCCCCATCACGCAAATAAAAACCACGATTCATTTCATCACCGTATGTAGGCATAATGAATCCTGACGAATAACTGCTGTTAAACGGAAAAAATCCGAAAGGAATAGCGATAGGCAACGGCACATCCTCCACCACCAGCTGGGCAGGACCGAAAACCACATTTTTCTTAGGACGCACTTTCGCCATGGAAAGTTTCAGATAGAAGTGAGGATGTTCGTGATTATCACACGTAGTATATCGTCCGTGACGCAAATAAAGTTCATCATTAGCACCTTTCTTCGACTCCTCACTGGTAACGTATCCTTCCCCCTGCTGAGTAACGATATTATTAATGAACCCCTTCTTCGACTTGAAGTTATAACGCATGATTTTTGACTCATACGGAGTCTCGCCATCCTTAAAGACAGGAGTACCTTTTTCCACGCCAGCCGAGTCGGGAACACCACGGGCATACACCGTACTGCTATCCATGTTCATTGTAATCACGGCAGAGGTCAACTCTATTTTCTCATAGTTCACCTTACCGTCACCATACAGATGGGCATATCCGCCCTCAGTGAATACGATAGAGTCATTTGCTTCATAAATAACAGGCGCATCCAACGGCTGTTTCTTTTTAGGTGCAACCGTATCGATAGACAACGTATCTACCAAAGCACTATCTACTTTCAGGGAATCATTACCGGATGCAGAATTCCGCTTTCTGCGTTGAGCACCTGTACTTAAAGAAAGTGACAGGCATGCAAATAGTAGTAGGAATGTTATAAATCTATGTCGTTTTAGTGGCGTCATTCACAAATCATTTACGCTTTTGAGGGGCAAAATTAAGCATTATCCGCCAATAATGAACTATTTAGCGGATATTTAATTTATTTTTAAGGCTTACAAGAAACATTCGCACCAATGGTTAAAACGGATTATCCCATCTTCCCCATAACGTGAAATACTCTTTAACGCCTTCTCCACGCTCTTTTCCCTGTCCAGATGCGTCTTTGAGAAAAACTTGTCGGCAAAGCAAATAACCTGTTCTTCCAGCGAAACCGGAACCATATTCCGATGAGGAACAGGCAACTGCTGGTCAATAATACTTTGCAAAGATATACCTGCCCCCGTATGTCTCTCACAGACCAACGCATGGCGCGGGAATCCTTCTTTCCGCATCAGATCAGCCCCCAAATATCCATGACAAATATAAGAATAAGATCCGAAACAACAAATACCATCAGCATCTGTCATAAAAATACCGATATCGTGCAGCATTGCCGCTTCTTCCAAAAATTGCTTGTCCAGATTCAATTCCGGATGCTTGCCGGCAATCCATAACGCCTTATCGGCCACCGAACGGCTATGCGCCAGCAGGATATGTTTCAGTTCATTATCTTCAGGATAATATTTATTAATGATAGCAAGTGCGTCCATTCTCAATTAAATTCTTATTTTTGTGCAATATTACAAAATAATCGCCACATATCATGAAAACAAAATACATTTTCCTATACTGCCTCTTGTTTATCTGCAACGCCGTGACCGCGCAAAAGGTTATCACCGGAGCCGAACAGATGGACCGTCTCTTACCTATATTAAAAGGGAAGCGTGTGGCATTGGTTGTAAACCAAACCTCCAAAGTAGGAGAAACCCATCTGTTGGACACCCTGCTTGCAGCGCATATACAAATTAAAAAGGTATTCGCTCCCGAACACGGCTTCCGGGGTGACGCCGATGCCGGAGAAACCATCAGGAACGGAAAAGATACCCGCACGGGAATACCCATCCTGTCCCTTTACGGTAAAAATAAGAAACCTACAGCCACACAGCTACAGGACATAGACCTGATTGTGTTCGACATTCAGGATGTAGGCGCCCGTTTCTATACCTATATCAGCACCATGCAGTATATAATGGAAGCTTGTGCCGAGAACCGGAAACAACTGGTCATCACAGACCGGCCCAATCCTTGTGATTACGTGGACGGCCCTGTGCGACAGAAAAACCAGAAAAGTTTTGTGGGTATGCACGCCATCCCCATTTTACACGGTTGCACTGTAGGCGAGCTGGCTCAAATGATCAATGGCGAAGGCTGGCTGCCCAACGGCAAAAAATGCGCGTTGACCGTCATCCCCGTGGAAGGCTGGAAACACGGACAACCCTATTCGCTTCCGGTAAAACCCTCTCCCAACCTGCCCAACGACCAGGCAATTGCCTTATATCCTTCACTCTGCCCGTTTGAAGGTACAGCCATCAGTGTGGGCAGAGGTACTCTTTATCCTTTTCAAGTAATCGGTTCACCGGATATCCGCATCTCCTCCTTTTCTTTCAGACCGGAAGCCTTGGAAGGCTTTGACAAGAATCCGATGTATAAAAACCAATACTGCTATGGCAATAATCTCCGCCATATCACCGCCCCGAAAGGATTCTCTTTAAAATACATCATCACCTATTATCAAGCTTATCAAGACCTTGGGAAAGCGGACAAGTTCTTTACCCGCCCGCAATGGTTCGACCTGCTGATAGGGAACCGTACCGTAAGGGAACAAATCATGAAAGGAGCCAGTGAAGAAGAAATCCGTGCAGGATGGCAGAATGAACTGGAAGCCTACAAAAAGATGAGAGAGAAATACCTGCTTTATGAATAATATTTCCTTCCAAGCTGACAGCTTTCGTCAAAAAAGGAGACAACAACCCAATCTATTCAGGACACGCAGCACCATTCCTCTGCATCCACCAAGCCCCAACCACAAACGGCTTCCCAACCGCCAACACATGGAATCCGTTTCAATCTTCTTTCCGGAAGGCCTGCATACCTTTCTCACCACCCCGATGATATCCGTGTCCTCACATTCCTCATAAAAACGGCAGACGCCATCCCCCTGCATCAGATAACGACTGTCTCTTTTTTGAATAATCCGATGCAATACATACCGGTCTGTCTGCCGGAACAGAATGACATCAAAAAGTTTCAACTCCTCCTTATCATACGGCCCCACCACCACTTCATCCTTCCCATTTCTCAGTAAAGGCATCATGGAATTGCCTTTCACCCGGAACTTCACACTCCTGCCACTTTTGATTTCCGACTCCACCCACGCAAAGAAACATTCATTCGCTATCCGCTTCATACCCATCTCCATATAAAGTACGACATACTAATTTCACCGCCTCCGCATCGGGCAAACACTCCAGATGATAAACAGGAATGGATGAAACCATCTTTTCCAACAGACTACAAACCCCACAGTATAATTCCTCCTCGTATGCAAATGCAGGAGGAGCAGACGGATGCAAAGCTGCATAAGCCTGCAAAGTGTTCAATCTCCGTATCTTATTATACGGTGCTTGTGACAAACGTACACATCCGGCCAACGGATAACATTCCGCCTTATAACAAGGAGTCTTCCCACTCCACGGGCTGCCATATACCCACACGCCCCCCTCTTCATAACGCACAATGGGACTGTCATCATTCAGCAACTTACTTCCTGCTATATTTTCCCTCCACAAACGAGTATGGGTACTTTTGCCGGTTCCGCTTTCACCTAAAAAAAGAACCGCTTTCCCCTTATAAACAATACAACTGCCATGCAAGGCAACCGTATCTTTCCGTACCGTCATCAGGCCATACCCCATCCATAAGGCAAACCTTAAAAGACGGGGAGAATAATTACCATATAAACAGATACCTCTCCCGGTTCCACCCATCGTCCGGAGATAAAGCGACGGTTCTCCCTGCGGAGCCAGTTCCAACAAAAAGCTATCCCCACTCACACCGAAAGTACCGGTTACATCTTCATATCCGAACCCATAGGACTTTCTCTGAAAAGCCGGAAAATCCCAACCGTTTCCCTCCCAAACAGTAAAATCCGGCAACCAAGCACCCTCATATACATCTTTTGCCGAAACCAGATCCGGTTGCCAAACAAAAGGCTTGAAACCGCTGATACCATCCACCGCCTCCATCAACCTTTCGTCCGGCAATGCGAAGCAGTGGCCACCTATTTTATAAATTCGATCCATTGTCTTTTCCATTTAATCTGATTACACGATGACAATACGCCAACGAACTTTCCTGATGGGCTATCGTAAGAACAGTCAGCCCCCTACACTCCTTCATCAGACTGAGAAGCATTTCATTGACAGCCCGTTCAGTCTCATTATCCAATGCAGAAGTAGCCTCATCCAGTAGAAGCACCTCCGCTTTCTTATACAAAGCACGGGCTATGCCTACCCGTTGTTTCTGACCTCCCGAAAGCCTTCCTCCCCCTTCACCCAAAGGAGTATCCATTCCTTGCGGCAATTCATCCACCCAAGCATCCAATCTCACCAGCCTCACTATCTCCGCTACCCGTTCCTTATCTATAGACCGGCATCCCAAAGCAATGTTTTCCGCCAAGGTCCCATCCAGCACAAACACTTCCTGTTGCACATATCCCACCCTGCGATGCCATTCCTGCCTCGGCACATCGGCAAGCGGCCTGCCATCTATCCGAATAGCGCCTTTATCCGGAGTGATAAATCCCAAAAGCAGATTAAACAAGGTAGATTTACCCACGCCACTCTCACCACAGATACCTACATATTCCCCTTTACGAATAGTACAACAAAAATCCTTTAGAACCTCTTTACTTTCAGGATAAGCATAGGTGAGGTGTTCTATCCGTATCTCTTTTTGAAAAGAAAACGCTTCCTGCCCCCATGATGGAGAAACTGCTTCCATCCCCTTATCCCCCAACCCTTCCTCTATAATCCGCAGAGAATAGACCGCATTCTGTACTTGTGTCCAACCACCTAAGATGCCGCGCAAAGCGGGTAACAGCCGGAAAGCCGCCACAGCAAAGACACCTACCAGCGCTTTGATATCCCCTGTTCCGAAAACGGTGAGCAAGGTCAGCCCCGATATGACCGCCATTTCGGAAAGGCAAAGAGGAAGATGCTGTATCGTTTCCAGTTTCAAACGGCTCTCACTGATTTTCCTCACCCTTTGGGCGAATGCCTGCTGAAGAAAAGGAAACGCCGCATTCAGTTCCAATTCGGCATACCCTTTCATCGTTTCCGTGACCAGCCGGGATTGCTCACGACGAGCCTGCTGCTCCTGCTCACCATAACGGCGCATCGGTTTCCTGATCCCCCATCCGTAAATCAGCATGAAAGGCAGAAAGGCAATATACAGCATCAGTACCGTCAACGGAGCGTAAACCAACAAAGCTGCCGTCACCCAAAAAACAAGCAGCAGTTCTCCTGTCATGCGAAGCAAGGGGGAAAGAAGGTTTAAAGAAAAAGCATAACAGATATAGTTCACCTCATATCCCAGCCGGATACTCCCCCTGCTGCGTATAAACAATAATCCCCGTTGATAGTAAGAAGTAAAGAGAGAAAAGCTGAGCCGACGGTAAAGAGACATCAGAAAATGGTTTTGAAAACGTGAAAGCCCCGCTGCCAAAGCGTTTTTCACCAAAATAAAGACTATTGCCACCAGACAAAATAACAGGGCGGCATCTTTATCCCTCCCGTCATCCAACAGAAAAAACAAGACAGGCAACAGGGCAGCGAGTCCGGCAAAGTCAAGTAATGCGCAAAGAAATACGGCACAAACCACCCTTATCCCCATTTTCCTTTCATCAGGCAACAACAAACGGCAGATTCTTTTCAACATAAACCGCTTATTTTCGTTCCGTCTGGAAGATGGTATGGGGAGAGCGCAGATGCAACAGAATAGAATTTCCAACCCATTTGCACAGTGAAATGCGCAACACGCTGTTACACACACGATGAGTATGCAGCATACGTTTGGTTTTATAAACCAGAATGCTCCATTTATTCTTCGCCGGAACAAACTTAGTATAGGGTGGCCGGATGATTTCCCACAAGATTTCCTCCGCCAACCCTTCTCCTCCATATACAGGAACGGAAGTTCCTAAATAATCATTACAAAGGTGAGTCATTGCCAGCATCATATTTCTAAAACGAATATCCGTCACTTCCTCAGGAATATGCAGGCCGTATCTATTCAGCAGGCAAGCCCAGTCGCAAAGATGATGAAGTGCCAGGCCGCGTGCATAATGCTGGGCGGCATGAAAAGCGAGAAATACGGTATTAAAGGTGGAAGATGGGATTAAAATGGAGCATTTTCCGTCCAATTCCGCCGATACGGGTTGTAGCAGTTCTTGAAGGAGCTTATCCATCTTCACCGCTATACGGTATGTTTCCGAATTAATGAAGGTTTTATGATTCTCTATCGGAATACCTTTATAGTAAAACATACTATGCTTTTCGGAGTGTTCAAAGTCTACCTCTATTCCTTTTTCTTCCATTAACCGGTCTGCCAGCCGGTTGGCCTCGGCATCACTTTTCCGGGAATGGTCTGCCGAATAAGTGAAGATGTCTATATCTCCCCCTTCCCTGTGCGAAGGAATGGGATAATAGGTGGAGAGGCCCACTCCTTTCAACTGGACCGTGGTAATGCCATGCGTTTTATAAAAAGCTGAAAGTTCGGCTATGGTATGGCAGTACCGCAGGTAGCGTTTTTCATAGTTCTCTACCGCCATCGCCCAGTTTAACTTCAAAGCCTTCGGAGGTTGCAAACAGGCCGGCAGGGTTTGTATTCCGTCCCATGCCAAAGCCATCACTCCCTGAGTGCAAGCTAGTTTGTAACACGCCTGCCAAAGGGCAGGAGATATATCGGTAAAAAGGATTTCACTAACCGGCTTTGTGCTGTTCAACGCGGATCGGAGCAAGGCAAATAGCATTTGCTCCGGTTTATCGAGTATTATATCCATTGTTATATCAATCAAGTAAGGCTGAACATTTTTTTAGTGCATCTGCCCAAATCACCACATCTCTTTCGGCCTGCTCTTGAGAAATATGATAAGATTCCACCAACACCAAGGCTGCCTCTTGTAAAGTGAAATCCTTTCCCGAAAGTCGTTTCCAAAGTAAGCAAGCGGAAAAATTAAAGGAAATAATACGGGTCAAATCAGTATCGGGAACACCTTGGTTCACAATTATTGTTTCTCCGGCTATGGAGCGGAGTTTGAAATGGGGATTAAGTTTCATAATCTTCTAATCTTAAAAAAAGAAAGCCGCCCGACCTTTCGAGACAGGACGACCTTCTTTTATTACAAATCACTTTCTGCCATGACTAATAACATGATAGCAAATAATTCTCTTATTTTATATAACTATCCCAACCGGTTCCTTTAAAAGAAGGAGTACCAGTCACGTTAATGATAGAGGAAGCATCTGTTATCGATGAATCAACAACCAAATTGCCGTTAAAAGTACCACCCTCAATATTCAATTCCATAGGTTCGGTGTTTCCGGTACTTTTTGATAATTCCACGTTACCATTAATAATACTAGTACCTTTAACAGTTACTTTAACTCCGTCAGTGTAGGTTGAATAGCCGCAAACATCAAATGCATATGCACCAGTTCCGGCATTAATCGTAGTATTGTTAATCAAAATATTACCACAATTGTTACTCAATACATATAAGGCATTTAGCCCCTTCACTGTCATAGCATCCAACGTCAAATTACAGTAGTTCTGAATCATAATTTTATCATTATCACTTGCCAGTGTTCCGTTTTTCATAGTAACGGTAGAACCTTTCAACAATTGACAACTGTTCGTTTCTGTGCCAGCCGAGCCAACGGTCGGTTTAGCAAGTGTAAGCACATGGTTGTTCAAGTCCAATTCTACAGATTGTCCACTTTGCGTTTTAAAGCCATTACAAGTAGCGTCTCCATTCAAACGTATCTTCACGTTAGCATTACCGCTTAAGTATAAAAGTGCGGACGGATCGGAAAAAGTACCACCGGTAACAGCCAGCGATGCACCTGCACCAACCACATAGATCTTGCCATTCAGTGTTCCACCACTGATAGTCATCTGTCCCAAGTCATTGGCTGCACCATTATGACCTTCATTATCCACCACATACTGAGCGGAACCAGTCGTATTGAATGTACCTCCTTTGATTTCAGTCACATGATGATTCTGTACGGTTGCCTGAGACATATTGGTGAACGTACCGTCGTTGATGACAAGCCGGGCTCCATCATCATTTTTAATGGTATTAAGACCTCCGGCAAATGTACCACCGTTTATGATAAGTGAAGGATTCTGATGATTGGTACCACTTACATATCCATTTCGCGGATTCGTATTGGTATAATCATAATACCCATTGGCTATCATCGAAGAATAATGCCCGTTTTGCGATATCTCCACATTTGGATTAATCGTCATCTCGCCATGATTCAGAATATTATAATAGCTGTTACCACCTGAACTTTCTGAATTCTGACCGTTTTCCTTACTTCTAATATAGGTTCCGCCATTAAGAATTACTGTACCGTTATTATAGATACAAGCTTTCCCGTGACTTACATTATCCACTGTACCATTTCCGTTAATGGTCAGTTTACTATCCTTGTTTACGGTAAATGTATCACCAGATTTGTTGGTAATTTTATGACCGTTCAAATTGATGATAACTTCCTTTGTTGCGGAAATAGTAAAATCTCCCGCCAAGTCTGTGGCAAGAGTATAAGTTCCACCATTTTTTGCGACATTTTGCAAGTCGGCTACGGCAGCATCAACTACTTCAAATGCGTCATTACCGGACAGATTGGGTAATTCAGCCCCCTCTTCTTTATAAATAATGACAGTTGAAGTGTTACCGCTTTCACGACTGATGGCTGTTACTTTGGCACCACTCTTCACTCTTACATTACCGGCTTTTACCTTCAATGTATTAACCGTAATCCCTTTATCAAGAACCAATGTATTTGCAGCAGTAGTTGCCGTTACTTCATCATAAGTAGCTGTTTCGCCATTGGCAGCCAAAGTTACGGTAGAAGAAGGCAGATCTATCTCAAATTTAGGCGCAGTATCTAATTGCGGTACAGATACCAACACGTTTTCAGGTGCTGAATTACCACTAGCGCCAGTGCTCGCTTCTTTTATAGCAACAGTAGCAGTAGTAGAAATATTCTCAAAGGATATGCTGACATTTTCTGCCGGTGTATTTTTTTTCGGTATTGAAACTGTAGGACTGGTTTCAGTTGGAGCCACATCAGTCACAGAAACCGAATTAGTTGTTGCTAAAGCATCGGCTACCGCTGATACACTTTCAACTGTTGTCGGTACACTTCCGGATACTTCGTCCAACGTTATAGTTGTGGTATAACGTTCGTTACGTTTAGCATCTAAAGCTTTTGTCTTTAAAACTTGGCTTGTAGAGCCATTACCAATGGAAAGTTCCAAGGCAGGATACTCGGCTACAGGCAGCGGGAAATAGAATGTTTTACTGGTCACGACGTCACTGCTGGCAGCAAAGTTTATAGTTATGGAAGAGGAATTTGACGTTTCTGTGGTTGTCAATGTAGGTATACCTTTGGAGAATGTTATTTGTGCATTTCCAGCAATGGCTGGAACAGTAGTTTTTCCTTGAGCGGTCATAGAAGTCAATTTCGCCCAAGTATAGTCCTTCGGGATATTATTGACAGTTACGCTCATCAGGGCACCTGCATTTTTAAATGCCAGGACATTCTGTGCGCTCTCATTTATTTGGCAAGCCATAAGAGCACTGCTGTTTTCTCCTTCCTTATAATTATAGGTATCCTTCAACGTTAATGATATTTTACTTCCATCATAAGAAGCATCGCTGCCATAAGGATAAAAAGCAGCTTTCTTTACAGGATTCTCACCTTCCAGTAACCCTGAGAACCCTGCGTTCTTGGTTCCGGCTCCACTGGATAATGAATAGTTAATGTTAGTGTAAGTAGAAGAGCTTCCATTCGTTACAAAAATGCCAATCTCGTCACCTATACTCCAAACGACAGAATTGCCATTCATAGCAGTACGCGATTCAGCATCTCCCATAGTGGCACATACTTCATCAACGCCACTTTTCGCCACGCCCAAATCTTCATTGGAACAACCGGTTATTCCTAATCCAAGAACAGCTAAAGATGTGAACAATATCTTTTTCATACGTGTATGTTTTTAAATTATTTATTTCAATTACCAAGGCTGCGGGTTATAGTCTTCTGTTCCACCACTTACTGCAAATCCTTTTTCGATAATCTCCACTTTAGGAGCCTCATACATTTCCATATTGTTTGTTTCCATAATTTCCATACAATAAATTTAGATTATAATTTTTCAATGATTCTGTTCAGACATTATACGCCCCAATTATACCATAGAATATTTTTTTATGAAAGATGCTATAATTGCCGTCTGTGGGCAGAAGACTCCTGGCGGTCCGGTGACATATACTGTGTCTCCGCAACCTCGACTTGACAGATAACGGGAAATAAGGATTCGCATTCCCGCTTGCAGTGTTGTTTTCATACGTCTGTAAATGTTAGATCAGTCTATCTTGTCAAAAGACTTTGCCTAACTCCCCCTCCTCTGTTCGGCGGTTAATAAAAAAAAGCGTGAGGGCTGTATCTTGTTTATCTTATCGTCGGGCCTTCGCATTGCCTTGTACCTAGATAAACAACAGCCACCCACGCCATTAGGTATATAGATGCCACAGTAATGGCAGGTATATAACACAGACGTGAGCGTTGTTGTTATCATCTTCAGGTACAGTTCAAAGTTGCGAAGTTTGACGATAGAAGATAATTTCAATAACGCTTCTTAAAATATGTAACGTTCTACTACGCCATAGTATAATAGTCGGTACAAATATAATAATTTCTTAAATAGGAAAAACGTTTCTTAGCGATTATTTTTAATAATTGCTACAACAAGCATTAAAAACACTTCTGTATTTCACAATAAATCGACTCAACATAACACCAATATTAATAGAAAGTTATAAGCAAATATACCCTCATGCTCTCACTAAGAAGTTAACATATTGATAATGAAATACTGAATGAATGATGATAGCATATTTCAAAAAGTATCTTTGCCCTCATGCCCTCATTCTACAGAACAAATAAAAAGAGTATATATATCTGATAACCAACAACATAAACACATACAAAGTCTTTTTCAAAAGTTTGTCAACCATCGCATTTTGAGCTTTTTCATCACAGTATACTCTATTTTACAAACATCCGATTACATTTTCATGCTGATAAGTTCTACTCAACGTACTTTCCTATTTGTTCTTTCTATTATTCGCTATTGCTTACTCAATAGTGTGACTAACTCTAATCACAAACGTGACTAAAGTTAATCACAAGTGTGATTAAGTCTAACCACAAACGTGATTAAGCAATTTCCCATAGTAAAGAACTGCAATATGAATGACCGATTATCATATAATGATCTCTATATAAACTATCAAGAACTCCCTAAAATGTAGTAGTTACCGTTGTTTCTCCTAGCAAAATATGATAAGATTCGTGTATATAAAAGGGATCTTGTAGGCATTATGCCATTTTTCTTCACCTAAAACGGCAAAATAGACTCTTTTCTCATCTGAGTGATTTTGAAATGAATTCAGCTATATCACATTGAATATAAACATATTAAATAATAATCAGTATAATTAAACAGTGAGAGCATGAGGGCAAATTGTTTCTTCAAAAATATGCTACCATCATTCATTCAACACTCATTATCAATGGATTATATACATAATGAGAGCATGAGGGCATATTTGCTTATAACTTTCTATTGGTTATCTCCTTTCTTTATTCCTTGATATTACGGATATGACTGACAGGCACACCGCCCACAACCGTATTTGCCGGAACCTCTCTTGTCACGATCAAACCTGCTGCAATGACAGCATTGTTTCCGATGGTTATTTATCGGATAAATGAAGAATAAGTGCTTTGTTTCTTATTCTATTTATCAAATGTTACTTGTACCATTAGAATGAAGAAGGCTGATTAGTATGAATGTGAATATGCTGCATATAAATTTTCAACCAAAACAATTATGGATTGCCGATGAAAAACTTAAATGTCTAATACATGGTTTAGATTAAGGAGAGGATTTTTCCTCTCCTTTTTTCCTTCCGATACGCCCCATTATCCCTATTTGTTACCAAATGGGTGGGAATGGTGCAATTTAGAAGATATTGTGTGCGAATTGAAATACGGAACTTCAGAGAAGTCTTTAAGTGTGGGAAAAATAGCTGTCTTGCGAATGGGGAATATTACTAATGTCGGTACAATCGATTATTCTAATTTAGTGTATTCGTCAAATAATGAAGATATTAAGCTGTACTCACTTGAAAAAGACGATTTACTGTTCAATCGCACAAACAGTAGTGAATGGGTAGGGAAAACGGCAATCTATAAGAAAGAACAACCAGCCATATATGCTGGCTATCTTATTCGCATTAGACCGATATTGATTTTTTCAGACTACCTTAATACTGTAATGAATAGCAGCTATTATCGTAATTGGTGCTATAATGTAAAAACGGATGCTGTTAATCAGTCTAATATCAATGCTCAAAAGCTTTCGCAATTAATGATACCTATCCCACCCTTAAAGGAACAAGAAAGAATTGTTGCTAAGATAGAACAAATAAAAAAATACATTGAAAACTTATAGATTCTTAATAGTTTCATATAGTTTTGTAATTTTAT
>OLXK01001428.1_pt1 | contig 16836 bp, 13 predicted proteins | sample 1674321 | NCBI WGS metagenome assembly OLXK01 (sample SAMEA103958162, study PRJEB25191) | human gut metagenome | reverse complement strand
ATGTATTTTCTTGCAATAGAGAATATGTCTGTGATTGCCGAAGCTGATACAATAAGAGTATGATTATCAATACACTTGTTTAGTGCATTATATGAATCTTCAAAAAACGGCTCTCTTTTACATAGAATATCTATAATCACATTTGTGTCAACTACTATCTTCATCGCTTAGAAATCCTTTCATTTTTTATATTTTCAATCTCTTCGTCAGTTAATGAAGGCAATATACCAACTAAATTATTTAACGATCTTTTCTTTGCCTGCTTTGGAGAAATAATACGGGCAATCTCTATTCCTTTATTTGTAATAATAATTTCTTCTTTGCTTGCCATAGTTAAATAATCACTAAGATGACTTCTTAATTCTGTAGTATTGACTTTCATAGCGCTTTCCTCCTGTACATTAATTATAATATATATGTACATAGTAAACAACGGCAATGTACATTCTTTCAATTGGTTTTGTCGGTTTGCAATGAAAATTAATATTGATATAATAGCTATTAATTATGAAAGCGTCAAAAAAGAACAAAGCCAAAGAAATACACATATATGATGGCCATATTTTCCTCGACTTGTTTAAAATGTTGAATAAGTCCTTTTCACGTTTTATTTGTTCCATGCATTAATGTTCGTCCTAATGATTCTAGTAATTGTTTTCCATTTCCTTTTTTCTGGCTATTTCCCATTCAAAATCAGCTGATTCATTTTCTAGATATTGTAATCATCCGATCTACTTTCTTTTCAAGTTTGATATTATATGATCTGCACTTTTTTAAATGACTGCAACTATTTTGTAATGAGCATGTTTCTGTTCAATTTCAAGACCATCCAGTAACCATGACAACTGCCTTTTATCAATCAGCATACTCGCTTCTTCTTTTGATTTAGACCATTGGAAGCGATCCTTACCAATCCGTTTTTTTTTATGAAGCCAGAATCTATTTCCATACCATTCTAAAACCTTGATTGTTGTCTTTGTTCGGTTGCAGAAGATAAATATAGAAGGACTGAAAGGATCAAGAAACATTTGATACTGAACAATATTACTACATCCATCGATTGATTTTCTTAGATCCGTGGCTCCAGGAGCTAAATAGATATCTTCGATTTTAGAAAGATCCAGCATGATTCATCCTCTGAATAAACTCAAAAACCAAGTCCATGTTTTCTTTTGTCAGACAGAAAGAAACACCCTTGTAACGAACAGTACAATCATTACCATTTCTAGTTTTATCATCTAATATATTCACTTTAACAAAATCAAAAGTATCTGGCTCATCCTTGTGTACATTGTGATCTTAGCCATGTAGTTAAATCACCATCTCCTTACACAAAGATTATGTCATGACTCTACTATATTTTGTACCACCTTCGAATTTGACGCTTACAAGCTAATTCATCTCATGACTAAAATCACGAGTGTTCTTAGATTGCATTATAAAAGTGAACCCTTTTTAATTGGTTGCCCCATTATTAGGTTCACTTCACTATGCATATCCTAAAATCTATGCTTCTACATTCAAATATTTTAAGCCACCATATTTTACTTGAAACTTATAAATATTACACTTCAATTGAAGCCATTCCATATCCGTAATCGCATTCTTTCCAATACATTCTATAATCAAATCTTCAGAGGCCTTTAAACAATCCAATGTCTGCATCCATTTATTATAATTTTTACTATTTGGTTCAACCGCCATATCTATGAGCTCATCATACTTCACATTAATAGCCTTATATATCAATCGAATACAATCAATCGTAGGCTTTTCAATTGTGTCCATATAATCAAAAAATCTCATAATAAATCATCCTTTCTTTTCTTTTTTTTATGATTTAATAATACACCTTGAAAAAACGTTTGTATAGAAAAATACCCAAATACATGGGTATTCATTGAACTATATTTTTCTTTTATTACGCTTATGAAATGATTTAGAAACATGGCGAACTCCAAGTACAGGAGACAAGAAAATGATAATTGGATAAATCTCCAAACGACCAATCAACATCGCAAAAGATAATACGATCTTACTAAAATCAGAGAACATGGAGAAGTTGCCCATTGGACCACACAAACCATATCCAGGACCCACATTTCCAATACATGTAATGACGGATGTGATGGTTGTTTCAAAATCAAAATTATTAAAGGAAATCAAGAAGAATAAGATGCCAACAATTATGATAAAGCTACAGAAATAAGCCATGATCTGATTGACAACCTCTGTATCCACTACTTTACCATCCATTGTGATGGCCTCTACTTTTTGTGGGTGTAATAACTTTTGAATATCCAGCTTGATCTTCTTTACAATAATCAATAGACGACTAATTTTTACACCACCACCAGTCGAACCAGCACTTGCACCACATACTGTTAATAAGAATAATATCATCTTACTAAATTGTGGCCATACACTATAATCACAACTTGAATATCCTGTTGTTGTAATGATGGAACCCACTTGAAAACTCGCAAGACGAATGGATTTCAATACATCAAAATTATACATAGACAAAATATTGATTGTGATACAAACAATAGAGAATAAAATCACCCCTAAATAGGCACGTAACTCTTCATTTTTAAAGACTTGTTTAAAATCTTTAATTAAAAGGAAATAATACATATTGAAGTTAACACCAAATAAAATCATAAAAATCGTAATGATGATTTCATAATACGAATTATTGTAGGCACCAATACTTGTATTCTTAATCGCAAAACCACCCGTACCTGCTGAACCAAATGTGTTACAAAGCGCATCAAACAATGGCATTTTACCAATTAAAAGTAAAATTACTTGAATGATCGTAAGGCCCATATACATTGTATATAAAATCATAGCCGATTGACGCATACGAGGCACAAGCTTACCAATGGTAGGCCCTGGCGCTTCTGCACGCATAATATGCATATCACGATCATTGGATTTTGGAAGTAAAGCCAAAATAAAGACTAAAATTCCCATACCACCAATCCAGTGTGTAAAGCTACGCCAGAAGAGTGTGGCATGCTTCAAATTTTCAACTTCCGTTAAAATACTCGATCCTGTCGTTGTAAATCCACTCACGGCTTCAAAGAAACAATCCACAAAAGAAGGAATTTCACCCGATAAATAAAAGGGTAAACCACCAAAGAAAGATACAACGATCCACGCAAGTCCTACCGCAATCATTCCATCTTTCGCAAAATAGTTATTGACTTTTGCACGTGTACGCGTTAGCGCATATCCTAAAACTAGACAGATTCCAATCACAATCAAGTAAGAATCATACAACCCCTCTTGATAGATCAAATCCACAATGACCGGTAAAACCATTAGGCAAGCTTGTGCAATTAAAACCATACCCAATACGTTACCAATCATGGCCCAGTTTAACTTATGTAAATTGTGCTTAAGATAGTAAATCATTGATATCCCTCAATCCTGCAACTTTACTAATAATAATAACCGTATCTGACAATTGAATACGCGTATCTCCCGTTGCCACTTTGGAAACACCCTTATGCGTTACATACGTAATGATGATCCCTTTACGAATATTTAGATCCTTAATTGGCACATCAATAAAACGACAATTGTCACGCACTCTAAATTCTAAAGCTTCAACTTTATCATTGACAAGTTTGATCAAAGATTCAACATTCGATCCAACCGTATTTTGCATAGCACGAACATATTGCACAATTTGGTTGGCCGTAATAAACTTAGGCGTAATCGAATTTTCAAGTCCTAACTTATCCAACAAGAAACCTAAAGAAACACGGTTTACCTTAGGAAGAACATGCGTTACACCATGATTTTGGGCAAACATTGAAATAATGACATTTTCCTCATCATTATCAGTTAATGCAATAAACGCATCCATTTCCTCCAAAGATTCACTTAATAATAGTTCATGATCTGTACCATCGCCATGAATGACTGTAGCCTGTGGGAATTTCTCAACCAAATTCACACACTTATCCTTATTGATTTCGATGATCTTTACATCCATACCCAGTTCTAACAACATATTTGTCAAATAGTATGTGATTCTTCCACCACCAACAATCATCACCTCATTTACAGTTCGATCACTTAAAATACCAACTCTAATGAAGAATTTTTCTAATTGTGTTGTAGAACCCGTTAGTGTTACACGATCCTTTTCATAGATGACGGTATTACCATTTGGAATGATCACTTCCCCATTTCTTTGAACAGCCACAAATAACACTTCACTTTTCATACGACGATTGATGTCGCAAATACGCATATTTGAAAGTGGCGAATTTTCTTTAATTTTCACTTCCGCAAGCTCAATTCTTCCCTTCGCAAAAGAAGAAACCTTGATCGAATTTGAGAATCGAATCGCCCGCAAAATTTCACGAGCCGCAGCCTGCTCCGGATTGATACTCATACTCAATCCCAATTCATCCTTAATCAAACGAACGGTATTGTTGTATTCCGGATTACGAATACGTGCAATCGTATGTCTTGCGCCCAATTTCTTAGCCAATAAACAACAAATAATATTAACCTCATCCGTTGATGTAGCCGCAATCAACAAATCCGAAGATGAAACACGAGCTTCCATTAAAGTATCCAAACTTGCACCATTTCCCTGTACGCCAACAATATCCAACTGATTCATGGTACTCGATAGAACACTCGATTTATTTTCAACCACTGTAATATCATGACCTTCCTGGTTCAATTGTTTTGCGATCGCAAATCCAACTTTTCCATCACCCACTACAATAATTTTCATAACTCCTCCAAAAAAAATGAATTCCCATATGGAATCATCTCAAGTATAATACAAAACATTTATAAAAACTAGTGCTACAAAGGCTTGTAATGAACACTTAGTCAATATCAAAAGACAAACTATTCATACTTTTCAAGCTCTCCACTAATATACATCTTTTCTAAATTGTGCCCTTCACGTAATTCTCTTTCAGTCGCATCACAAAGAGCTGTTAATGTACCTTTACTTGATAGAATAAATAAACAGTCTGGGCGTATAATTTTATTTGTCATTAAATTCGTATTATGTGAAGTCATAATCAATTGACATTTTGGGTATTTGGTTTTGAAAAAAGAAATTAATTTTTCAGCCATTTCATAATGATAAAAAGCAGCAAAATCATCTATATAGATCAACGAAGGATTAGACACTATTTTTTGATAAAGACTTGTTAATGCCAACATCCCACTTGATACAGTACGATAAAAAGGCACTAACTTTTTATGAGAAAAATATAATTCAACCTGACCATCCGGCAATTCTTGTAAAACCAATTTACATTCAATTCCCATCAAATTCAAAAAATCTTCAAAGCTTTGTAAATAAATTGGATTTTTTAAATCCTCAAAAAAATTTCTATTAGAATACAGCAAATCATTTCCCACAGTAATCATGCTCATTTTACGTACATATTCAAATAATTGAATTAAAACAGAATTATCACTAAAAGTCGTATTGTTTATTAGCCATCTTAAAAAAGGTAACACATACTCATTATCCATCTCATCTTTATTTAAATAACGTTTCGTATTCACTGTCTCCGCACTAATTATACTTAAACCTTGAAAATCAAATTTACTATTTTTAAAATCACACTTAAAAACAACTTCTCCATTTATATACAATTCTTCATCACATAACTCAGTATTCGCAAATCTAGAATACTTATAAATAATTTCATCATTTCCAAATTTAAACTCATATTTAAGCTTTGCCTGACCACCCTCATTGATCAAACCACTACTTTGCATGCCGCACAATAAAGATTTAATATCAAGAAGTGCCCTACCAAAATTTGTCTATCCTGTCGCATTACGACCATAAATCAATCTCATCTTTAAAATTCTTGTACTTTCTTACAGTAAACTTTTTCAACATGCATAATCAACCTTCTTTATAGAAAGGCTTTATATCGTAATCCAACTAATTACATGATAAAATATTTAATATAGAAACGGAAGTAACCAAATGAATGAGCTTAATGAAGAAAATTTAACATACAAGACTTATAAAACAATAGATGAACAAATAGAATATTTAAAGGACAACAAAAAAATCATTATTCCAGAAGAATGTCGATATGCATTAATCGAACAAAATTATGTATCATTGATTAATGCTTATAAAGAGTTTTTTGCTCAAGGAATCTCTGGGCCAAAGAAAGATCACGTTTATAAAAAAATTACTACTATCGATAAGATACTTGAAATCTACGAGTTAGATAAAAATATTGAACAGGTGTTATATGAATTGATCGGAGATTTTGAACGTCATTTTAAGAATGTATTAATTCATGAAATGTGTGCAATATACACAGAAAATTGTTCTCAAGATGAAAGAAAAGATTTATATTGTATCTCTTATATACAAGAAATTGAGAATTTTTATGATGAAATACAAAAATATAATTCTATTGATGAATTATTCCAAATATTAAGATTAGATAATAACGACAACTTTATTAAAGAATTACATACTCCAAAATTTTGCAAAAATATTTTTGTTGAATTAAAAAATTCAAAGTATGTTTTTAATCAAGACTTGTTTCTTGTTAGATATTCTTTTTTGGAAAAGTTATATTTTTATGGTGGCGGAATAAATATGAAAAATTTAAATCAGTACGAATCTAAAAACGAGTTAATTAAACATTATATAAAAACGCAAAAATATGTTCCAATGTGGGTTTTGCCTAATGCTTTAACATTTGGCGAATTACAGATTTTATTTACAATGCTAGATTCTCATTGTCAGAAACGGATTATTTCGCAATTATTAAATTATGATTTAGAAAGAATCAGAATTAAAGATATAAGCATTTTTTCTTCGTATTTAGAAATCATTCGTAATTTGAGAAATATAGTTAATCATTATGAACCAATCATTCCATATTTCATTGCAAAAATACCAGATAAAAAAGTAAAAGAATCTCAAATGGTAAAAGCTATTAATTTACTTTTAAACAATTTTTATAAAAATAAAGAATCAATGAAAACAATTTTATATCCAATGCCAGTAATGATTGTTAACGGATACAATACTCGAAAAATTAAAGTTATAACCGCTATATATGATCTATTAAATAATAAGCCAATATAGAGAAAGTATTGAATTGTATTCTCTTTTTACTTATCTATAGCAATGATTTTCCACAAATAAAAAAACCAGTCTCTGCGTACAGAAACTGGGCGTGCGCCTCTTGCGTCACCTTCGTCACGACTAATATACCATATTTTTTGCAGAATGCAAGAAAAAATATACAGTATAGTGATTACGCATGAAATAATCTTCAAATTTTAGTGATTTAAGATTATTTATTTTTTATGCACTTTAATAGTGTATTGTTGTACATTATTGTTACGCAAAGATATGTTACTTATCCTGACTGAATTGAAAAGTTCCGTTCTCCTGGTCACACAATCAAAAAACGAAACAAGGCTACGGTCTTTATTCGTGCACATCTAAATATGTGCCTGGTGGTAAACCTAAATGTTGTCCGAGCCCAACATCAGCTATAAACCGTTTTGGGGTATATACCACCCTTTAAAATCCTGGAGAGCAAATTCACTTAATCCCATACAAATTTCTTCCCCTTCTATCAAACTAAAAATTCAATTGATGTTTTTAAGCGTCAAACAAACTATACCTTATTCAAAAATTTTCTTTCAATATAATCCTTTAATTCCCTTTTGTCTTGATCTTCATCTTGCTCTAAACATAACTGATCATATATATCTAAAGATATTTCATACAACTCTTTTTCAACAATTTTATCTTTTAAAATTACATTTTTGAGTGCATCAAAATAAATACTAAACAAGATTACAAGTAAAGGGAAAATTACGTATTCATATATTTCTTGTGATCCTTTTTGTTTCTCTATAATTGATAATAAATAGCTTTTATCGATAAAAATAAACATAATGATAACAATCACAAAAGCTATGAATGAAGATATGTGTTTTTTAGCAAAACGTTTTATCCAATGGTCATTTACATATCCAATACTTTTATATAACATCATAGCCCGATTTAATTTCATATGATAACGACTGTCTTTTATCAATCCACATTCGTTTTGATTTGTTTGATTTTCATTTAAATTTTCTATCACTTTTACAATATTCTTTTCCACATTTGGTTTATCACACATTTTAAAACCTCGCTTTCTATTTTTTATTTGCAACGAACAACAACCCTGTTTTGTGCATCCAAAGTACAAGTATATAGCGTTAAAGGCCATTTGCCATTCGTTACCTCTTCTACCGCATTTGGCTTTACAGCTTCAATCTCATCCACACTATATTTAAAACAATTTCCATTCGCATCCTTAAAAACCACTTCATCACCTTGTTCTAATGTACTTAACCTTCCAAAATGAAACCAGGAATTGTGTGCAGCAATAACCATGTTGTTTTTATAAACACTACCATAATATCGGCAAGGAATTTCTTGCATAATTTCATAAGTAAATGTACTTGCTACACAAAGATTTAAATCTAAAGAAGGTATTTCTAAAGTTCCAATACAAGATATACCATCCACTTCCACTTCAGGCATATCCATATCAGGATTCAATATATAGTCTGGTATTTCTCCTGAAGAAGTTTTTAAAGTATGATACTCATTTCGTATATGTTTTTGAACATAATATGAACGAAACGTATCATACACATTATATGAACATAAACATAAAGCAAGAATAATACAAACAACCCCTATTCTTGAGGTTAGCTTTCCTATTTTATTTCTCATTACGCAACTGGCGTCCTAAGCCAAACAAAACAAGTCCAACAAACAATAAAACAGGAACTGGCCACCATAACTGCCCCGTTAAAGCTAGCTCATCATCCTTTTTCTCTTTCTTCTTATCCGTATAACTACCCGTATTTGTTAAAACAACACTATCCTTTTCCCTAAAACAACTCTCCTTATAGCCAGAAGGAACACTTGTTTCCATTACACTATATGTATATAAAGTTGATAGAGAATCCCAAGTATAAGACCATTGATTCTCCGAATTTAATTTCACTTTATCAACCACTATACCATCTGACCTTAATAAACAAGCCTCAATCGATTTAGGACGAGACTTCTTATTATCCTTCTTCCATACCTTTAATACATGAATACGACTCGCTTTATTACTAGTCTCATACTTTAAATCCACACTTAAATCACCACTTAAAGAAACTAAGGATACTTGTGGCATATAAAATACACCATTCGATTCAACTTCTTTTCCAACCACCAAATAAATACCGGATTCTAGACCCGAAAAACTAGCCTTACCAGAAGAGTCAGAAGTAGCATAAGCATCTGCCTCAATACCATCCATTAAAATACGATTCTCTAATGCATTGGCAGCCCCTTGTACATCTTGTTTTAAATCCACAGAATAATTCGAAAATACACCTGTCAATTTATAATTCTCATCCGCTACTCGATATAAAGAAACCTTCATATCCGATATTGGACAAGAAACATCCAAATTCATCAAATCACTTTTTGCGAATAGAGTTGTAGGTAAAAGACAACACAATAAAGAAATAAATATAAAATAAATTCCTTTTTTCATCACCTACACTCCCCTCTTTCGAATTCGATATACAACATACCCAATACCATACAAAATCAAACCAATGACACTAGCCACAACTAAAGGATTCACCTTTGCAGCATCTGCCGTTAAATTCTTCTCATCCATCATATTCTCTACACGATGTCCACGAACAAGTAATCGATGTGTATTAATACCATAAGGCGTACAAGTAAATAATGTACATAAATCCTTACCTTCTTCAATTTCTAATAAACCATAATCATTCGGCTCAACAATTGCGATATTATCAACTTTATACGCAAGCACCTTATCATATACATGTAAATAAAAATAATCTCCCTTTTTAAGCTTATCCAAATCCGTAAATAACTTTGCACTCGGAAGACCTCTATGAGATGAAATAACACAATGCGTACTAGCACCACCTACAGGAAGACTCGAACCCTCTAAATGACCTACACCTATCTGCAACACAGACTCATCTACCGTATGATAAATCGCAAGCTTTACCTGAATCTTAGGAATCGTAACATACCCCATCATACCCGTACCATCTGCATTTAATAGGCTCTTATATTCACTAAGCTCAGAATCACTTGGAGTAAAACGACCACCATTATTTATTAACCCAGCATTATATTCAACAGCCCGATCAATCTCAGCCTGCTTATCCTTTTGATCCATCTTAGCCAAAGCATCCGAATAATTTGCCACAACACGACTTTGATGCAAAGAATTCCAATAATTACTAACAGTAGGATACAATAACAACGACAAGCCAGTCACAAAAACAAGTATCGCAATTATAGTTGAAATATGTTTCTTCACCTTACAATCCATTCCCCTAACAACAAAAACTAATCATTAAACTTTCTATATAATACAAACGAAACTAGCACAAATACAAAACCAATTAAATAAATAGACCATGTTCCAACACTACCTGTAGAAGGTAATAAACTACCACTCCGATTTTGAACTTCAACCTCAACCTCAGCCTTACCCACATTCATGCCATAAAAAACAAGGAAGGACTGACCCACAATTTCATTTGAAGAACCAACAACAGGATTCACCACAACAGTAACAAGACCACTCAATTTATTGTATCCCCTAGGAGCTTCAACCTCCCTAAGAAAATACCTTCCAGACTTCAAACCAGAAAGAACAAAGCGACCACTACGATCCGTCTTTATAAGACCCTGACCTAAATCAGACTTTTGAAACACATTAGAATCCTTTGTTTCAATAAAACGAATACAATTCACATCATTCAATGCATCCACTTCACTTGTATACAAACTAAACTCTGCACCCTCAAGCCCAACTCTATTCACCGAACACTTAAACACTGGAATACTCAATACACCAACATTCACCTTATCCGATAATGACACAAGATGATCACCATATTTCAAACTAGCCACATTCGCATTATTGATACATGCATCCTTATTAACAATGGCACTATACGAAATTCTTATATCACAATCCATACAATGATTTTCTAAAATTCTATAACCATCAAAAGTAAATAAAACCTCAAATCCATTTCCTAAATCCAATACACTATAATGCTCATTTTCATTTAAATCTATAATCAAATTATCATTAACCAAAGAAACAACAATTGAATCCAAATTTAACGATAACCCCTTCTCCATCACATCCGTAAGTTCAAGATTTTCAGCACCTTTAAAATTCCTTATAACACTCGTAAAATACACCACATCACCAATACCAGCCGTAGCATACTTACCCAAAGAATCCGTACCATCCATCTTCACATACTTCGATAAAGTAGGCTTTTCATTCTTCTCTCCAACACGAACCACATAATTCGTAGTAGTCAAGTCACAAAGAACACCTACACTTGAATCCACTAAATAATAACCCAAATCTAAATCTTTAAACTCAACAATACCTCCAACTGCCCGTTGACTTTTTTTCGTAATATTCTCATGAGATTTCGCATAAGCCAATGCCCTTTGAGCAACCAAATCCATACTCTGCTCATCCCCAACAAAAGCCACGCCACCATTCGAATTCACATCAAAATAGAAACGACCATCACCAGAATCAAAGAATTCATCCCACTCAGAAGAAGAAATCATATAAGAATAGTTATCCCCATCAAAGCTCTGTAAATCCAGCATCTTATAAATCGTATACATCTTGCCATCAATCGCATTATCAATAATAATCGATCCACCCATACCATTTGCGCTTACACTATCACATAACACAAACACAAAAACAAATAAGACGACAACAATTTCTCTGATCCGTTTCATATCCTTTATCCTTTTATTCAACAACAGTAAGAACAGGACTGTAACAAACATTCGCTACAATCCTCTTTTTACTGTTGTTAAGAGAATGAAGAACATTCCCTCAACAACGTAAATTCATTCAGTTCAATTATTTAACTTTCGCTCTTTTTTTGTTAGCCAAAACAAATCCAGAACCTAGTACTAATGCACCACCAATCAAATAAATTAGTGTTGTACCCATACCACCAGTAGAAGGTAGGATTGAACCAAAATTGTTTAAAACATTAATTCTGTCAGTTGGTTTATCATTTTGTTTAATAGATAAAGATGATGCACCATCCTCATCCGCTACTCTGTCAAGTTTAACTGTAATTGGATCTTTTAATGTATTGTATCCATTTGGAGCTTTTTTCTCTTTAAGATAGTATGTACCTTCTGCAAGTCCTTGAATTGTAAATTCTCCTGTTGCATCCGTTACAATTTCTGCTTCAGTTTCAACACCTGTTAATTTGCGATAATTATTTCCATCTTTAGTTAACTTTATCTCTGTTTTACAATCTGAATCTGAATACAATTTAAATTTTGCTCCAGATAATCTTGTAGGGTTGACTATTGAACCAGTGTATTTTAATACTGGGAATGCAAATGTATATGTATTTGTTTTTGATGTAGTACTTGTTTTACTATCTCCATATGTCAAGTATGTTTCATTAGTATTTGCTTGCAACTTATCTTTTGTTGAAATTAACGCCTTACTATTTAGAGTGGCACTATAGCAAACATGTATTTCGTATTCCTCGGTTTGATGTGATTGTAAAAAGGTTTCATCAAATGTGATTTTAAATCCATTTGGTATCTGTACAAACTTAAATTCATTATCATCAGTTAAAAATCTATGATTTCCAAGACTAGTATAAACATAAACTGGAGCGTTATAATTTTGGTTTACTTTATCATTTAAAGTCAATCCTTCTGACATATTGTCGTATAATACATAAGATTGAGCGCCCTTTTTTACATATATAGTTGTAGAGAAGTCTATATTATCTCCTATACTCACTGAATTTTCCTTAGCTTCCTTTGTATCAATTTGAATTTTTTTATCTACTGTAGGTACATCATTCTTTTCTTCAATAGTTACATTAGGATTTGAAGAAGTAAGGCTACATAAAGCACCCACACTAGAATCCAATAAATAATAACCTAATGGCAAGTTTTCTGCAGTATAACTTCCATCCTCACCAGTAGTTAAAGTAGTTATTACCTTAATGTCTTTTTCATTAACAAACTCCAAAGCTTTTTTTGCTAACTCGCGAAGATTTTCATCAGTTACACCATTATTTAAAGTAATATATTCATCATTATTCAGAGTAAAATACTTACTTCCTTCGTATTTAGAATTTTTAAAAAATTCTTCCCATCCTGATGCGATTTTATAAGAATAATTATTTCCACTGAAACTTTCCAATTCAAGCATTTTATAAAGCTTGTATGTTTGATTAGGTTTTGCTTTTGTAATTGTCAAAGTACCTGTTGTTCCATCTGCTTGACTTCCAAAATTAGTAGTCTCTGCACTAACATTACTACTCAATGTGAATACCATCATGAACGCAAACATAATGGCTACAATCTTTTTAATTAATTTCATTACTTTCTCCTACTTTCTTTTTCTCTTTTTTTATCTATAATTGACAGGCTTATCACTCCTACAGCCACTAGGGCTGTCCCTGACATCCTGTAAATCAGGTTTCCAGTACCACCCGTTGAAGGTAGTATTTTTGTATGGCTCTTGTTTGTCACGGTAACCGTATCACCGACTTTTGCAATATTTGTAGCTTTTGAGTTGTCTTTTGAGTTGCTTTCATAAACCACTTTATATTGCATTGAATTTATTGTAGCTTCATCATCAGAAGCTTTAATCGGTTCGCCCTTTTGATCTAATTCGAAAACATAATATGTTCCTTTTAGATTATCTGGATTTTTAAATTTTGCTGACTTAACAACTGTATCACCAGGTTCATACTTAATATATGTAGTATCTAATGGTTTTTCTGTACTTTGAGGATTAGGATTATCATACAATCCAAAGTTATAAGTACCACTCACTGGTCTTTTATCAGTTTCAGCAGCATTGTTTGTAAATTGCTTTTTAACCGTAATACCCTCTTGCGTGTTATAAACTACAAGATTGAATTTCTGAGGTGAATCTACAATTTTATATCTAATCCTATCGTGATTGTTAAAATAATCTATACATTGCTGCACATATGTTGGATTAACACCATCCTTTTTTTCCACATATATAATGTAATAAGAATACTTATTTTCTACATACCCATCTGGTGTGTCAGTTTCCTTTACTTCATAAATCCTATTGGAATGTGTAATAAATGAAGAGTCAACTTTATAAATTCCATTATCATCTGTTTTGCCACTTATACTCCCTTTTGATGATACACGTTCAATCGCTTCACCATTTAATTTACATTCATAGATTTCAAAATTTACACCTTTTATAGGCTCTAATTTATTTTCATCCATTTTTGTGATAGTCAATTGCGGATTTTCTTCACCTTCTGTACTTCCACCTGCAGCTAAACGATATTTAAAACCTTTAATCACATCATTCTCTCCACCATTTTCAGAATATGATTTCCAAAATACTTTGTTAGATAAATTTACTGGTGTACCTGGAGCTGCTTTTACCGTCACGCTATATGTAATAAGCACTTTCTTTCCATTTGGAATAGAAATCTCTAAAGTATTTGTTTTAGGATCATATGATTTGTCATCAATATGTACTTCGTTTCCATTTTCTTCCTTAGCTTTGATTGTTGTAGGATCTAATTCTAAGTTTTCATCTAATTTATCCACTAAAGTAAGCTTATTTCCATCATTCAAAGGAAGTGTTTGTCCTAATGCATTTGCGGTAATTGTATATTTAATAGTTTGTGATGTATTATTTTCTACAAGCTCTCTATTAAAATTATCGCTTTTAGATAAATTATCTCTTTTAGACATTGTTGCCTCATTACTAGCCGTATCAATTATTGTTTGTCCATCTGTACTAAGAAGGGTTACCTTATTCGTAAAACTTTTTTCTTCTCCTCCTAACAAAACCTTATCATCCGTTACTCGACAAACAACTTGTACATCAACTGCATATTTGTCGCCACCTCTTCCAGCTTCAAATTCACCCAGTTGAATCATAGCTTGATTTTTATTTTTGTTGTAATAATAAATCGTTGTTTCTGAATTTCCATTATCATTGGTTGAGTCATTACTATTTAGTTTCCATTCATCACCTAAACCAACTATTTTCTGTGATGTTACTTTTCCAGCCTTATCCGCATGCCATTTGACACGAATATATGATAGTTCCATGCCATTCGGCATGTCTTCTAAGACACGATAATTTCCTTTTAATTCTCCTGCAAGATTTACTTTAAATGCCCACGAAACAAATGCACCCTTACTATTAGATTTGTCTAATAAATCTGTACAAATTTTAGATCCTGGTTTATCTGTATCATGATCTGCTTGAAGAGTGGTTACCGTTTTACCATCATACGTAAATGTTTGACCTAACTCTTTAAGTATGTTTGGACCTCCATAAAGTATTTGATTTGCAGAATTGCATTCTTTAAAAGACTGATCTGAAATGTCCTTCATTAAAGCTACATTTCTATAAGTAAACTCAGCTCTATATGCACTAGGCAAACTTTGTGGTTCAGTCATTATCACAATATAAAGTTTTTCATCATTATTTAATGAAATTGTTTCTTTTGCCTTTAATGTCAATTCACTATAATCATCTGTTCCAGTAAAATTCTTACTTTTGTCAAATTTTTGATCAAATAATTTTGATTTATCTACTAATCCCTTGTTTGAATTTTTAAATTCTTCAAAACTAGCATACGAATTTATATTTTTACTTGGCTTACCCTGATAAATACCTGCAATCGAATCACTATGCAAGAAGGAATCTGTTAAACCTTTATCTTTTGAAATCGCATCTTGAATCTGCGTACCTTCTCGAATGGCTGTACCATTTACTTCAATTACCCAATACAACTTTCCATTCGTATAAGAAGTCGCATTTTCTTGTGGTTTTTCATAATACCAAGCACTTTTATTCACACTCAAAGAATAATGACCTTTTACTTGAACTGTTTGCGAGGAGCCAACATCAATAAATTTAAAAGTTTGATTTCCCTTTTCAACACCACTTAATGAGAACGTATTTTTTACTTCAACATTTCCAACTTCACTTAAATCTTTCGTTTGTGCATAATACTCAAATCGATAACCATTGTTATTGTTTGTCCATCCAATCTTAGACAACTTTAATTCAAATGAAGTTTCATTATCAATCTTCACCCACTTTGGTTCTTGATCCACATATTTATTCGAAGTTGCATCATATTGATAAGGCGTTATCTTTACATATCCAACATAATGCATAACATCAGAACTCAATGCATCCTTTAAAGTAGCACCAGTTACATCAAATTGATTCATTGTCTTATTTACATTCACTGTATAGTGATAGCTTCCAGCTGGAACTGTAAATGATTTAACAGCAGTATCCTTTTCATAACCAACGTTCTTTTTTACATAGATATCTGAACCACTCATATTAATTGTTTCGTCTTGATTCGTTACCGCATCTTCTTTTGTCTTTTGAACCCAAGTGTATTCATTCAGCTCTAATTGATCATAAACTCTATTTAATATATCATTATCAAATTCTTTTGCGTTATCTGCATTCGCTATATAACGATTTTTAATTGTTACGTTATTCGACTGCATGGCTGCATATACTTCCGGTTTTACCTTTAACTTATATGTAACATAATAAGAATCACCAGGATATACCGTAAAAGGATTCGAATCTGATTCCCTTATTCTAAATCGTTTTGGATTTCCATCACTATCTGACCAATCCGCTTTATAATTCGTTCCATTTGTTTCCCACT
>OLXK01001409.1_pt1 | contig 17006 bp, 14 predicted proteins | sample 1674321 | NCBI WGS metagenome assembly OLXK01 (sample SAMEA103958162, study PRJEB25191) | human gut metagenome | reverse complement strand
ACTCTGGCCGCTATCTGGGTTTCTCATTTGGTACTCGCTGGCAAAGGTAAGAGCAAGACAATCACCGGCTTGTAAATGATGAGTCTGATGATTGACTCGAAAATCAAGGCTGCCGTTTAACATCCATAGAGTTTGTCCGGAAAGATGCTCATTTGCAGAGGCAGGGATAGTCAATTGCCCCATAGGGGGGATTTCAACTTTTATTAGTTCCGGACATGCACCCGCTGGGGACAAAGACCAGCGGGTAATACCTGTTTCTTCATCAATCCAGTGTTGTTGCTGGTCAGCCAAAAGTACAAGTGAATTCTGTTGCATCTCAAGCTCTGCAAAAAGCTTTGATAGCGTAATATTCAGTGCATTAGCTAACCGACTAAGTATTGTTGCACTGGGGCTTGAGGTGCCTCGTTCAACTTTGCTGATCATCGCCTGACTGACACCAGATCGTTGGGCAAGCTCTGTAACAGTCAAGTTTCGAGACTTTCTGAGCTTGAGTAACAAACGTGCAATATCGCTATCGACTATCTGATTTTTAGCTCTTTTATCCATTTACGCCCTCTCTTTCACCAACCTGATTATGCCATTACATAAGTTGTGATTAAATAAATGATTTTTTACGTCTAAAACGCATGTTTTCTAAACTTAAGCCTTTTTGCCATAAATGAACGCCCGTTATGAGCGAGGAGCGGAAGTTGTCGTTATGTGCCTAGAACGTTCAAGAACATCATTTGAATGAAAGATGCCGCTTGCGGCATTGTGTCCTGATTTCAGGTAGAGCATTAAGAGGGCTGTATTTGGGGAAGCTATAAACCCACTTTCATAATGGTATACGGAGATTCAATGAAACCACATCGCTCATAAGCACGAATCGCACGCCCGTTATCTCCATGGACATATAAGCGAAGCTCAAGTGCCTTTTCTGATTTGGCTTCTTTTATAAGATGTTTGATGAGCTCATCAGCCAGTCCCATCCCTCGATGCTCCGGGGCGATATAAAAGCTTTTAATCCACCAGTAGTCATTACCATGGAAATCACTCCATTCTTTTACGACAGAGGTATTGGCAATTACCGTTCCTGAAGAATCTTCCATGACCCAATATTTTGAACGAGGGTTTTCACTGAACGCCGACGATACACCACGCTCCACAGCAACAAGGTCAATCACTGAACCTTCTGATTCTTGCGCTTCCTGAGTGGTGAATTCGATGATTTTATTAATATCGTCAGGCGTAGCTGGCCGAATAAAGTAGTTCATAAGTCTGGCTCTCATTTTCGTTGCTGCTATACGAATCGCCCAATACCGTACATCAAATCCTGTTAAAAGTCCGCTCCTGGCACATAGCAGTCCTAGAGACAATGACGAGCAATCATGGAAGATTGGTGCGAGGATGTTCAAATCATCTCATACAAAAAATACGAAAATCAGTAACGGCTAGAAATCATTCAATACATGCACTCTCGAAAGTGCATCAGCCAACCGCAGAACGTTATTTCAAAGCCTACTAGCTGCCTTACTTTTTTCCTCAATAACGCGTCGCCAGCAGGAAACAACCTAATCCCTGTTTTGGGCCTCAAAGCTGCTAATGATAATCATTTTCATTTTGTATAGGTTGTGCTATAAAACATAGCCGTTGCTATGTTTGTTCTAATTTTGCTCACTATAGGTACTAAATTATGTACTCAATAAAAAAAGTAACCATGCTCTTGGGGTGCCTCGCCCTCACCTGCTCGATCGCATTTCAGGCGAGTGCAACTGAAAAATTCAAGGTCATTACAACATTTACCATCATCGCAGATATGGCCAAAAACGTGGCTGGAGATGCTGCAGAAGTCTCATCCATAACCAAGCCTGGTGCAGAAATTCATGAGTATCAGCCTACCCCTGGCGATATTAAACGTGCGCAGGGGGCACAACTGATTCTCGCCAATGGTATGAATCTGGAATTGTGGTTCCAACGCTTTTACCAGCATCTCAATGGGGTTCCAGAAGTAATTGTCTCTTCGGGTGTGACGCCTGTAGGGATCACCGAAGGACCCTATGAGGGCAAACCTAACCCCCATGCATGGATGTCGCCAGATAATGCTCTGATTTACGTCGATAATATTCGTGATGCGTTGATAAAATACGATCCGGCAAATGCACAAACCTACCAACGTAATGCCGATACTTATAAAGCCAAGATTACCCAAACCCTTGCCCCCCTGCGTAAGCAGATTGCGGAACTCCCTGAGAATCAGCGATGGATGGTCACCAGTGAAGGGGCTTTTTCTTATCTCGCACGCGATTTGGGGCTAAAAGAGCTTTATCTGTGGCCGATTAATGCCGATCAACAAGGAACACCGCAGCAGGTACGTAAGGTTGTTGATATAGTTAAGAAAAATCATATCCCGGCAGTCTTTAGCGAGAGTACGATTTCCGATAAACCAGCGCGTCAGGTTGCGCGTGAAACCGGCGCACACTACGGCGGTGTGCTCTATGTCGATTCCCTGAGCACAGAAAACGGCCCGGTACCGACGTATATCGACCTTCTTAAGGTTACTACCAGTACGCTGGTACAGGGAATTAAAGCCGGGAAAAGGGAGAAATAATGATGCAATCTGCAGGCATTGTCGTTAATGATGTTACTGTCACCTGGCGTAACGGGCACACAGCACTGCGCGATGCATCCTTCACAGTACCAAGTGGATCTATTGCCGCTCTGGTTGGGGTAAACGGTTCCGGAAAATCGACGTTGTTTAAAGCGATTATGGGATTTGTGCGTCTGACCAGCGGAAAGATATCTGTTCTGGGTATTCCCACGCGACAGGCGCTACAGAAAAACCTGGTTGCCTACGTCCCTCAGTCAGAAGAGGTTGACTGGTCATTTCCTGTACTGGTGGAAGATGTGGTGATGATGGGCCGCTATGGGCATATGGGTATGTTGCGTATCGCCAAAAAGAGGGATCGTCAGATTGTCACCGATGCGCTGGAACGTGTCGATATGGTGGATTTTCGCCATCGACAAATCGGCGAGCTTTCCGGTGGACAAAAGAAACGCGTCTTTCTGGCGAGAGCGATTGCACAGCAGGGTGATGTGATCCTGCTGGATGAACCTTTTACCGGCGTTGATGTGAAAACCGAAGCGAAAATCATCAGCCTGTTGAGGGAGTTACGCGCGGAAGGCAAAACGATGCTTGTCTCAACGCACAATCTCGGCTCAGTCACGACATTTTGCGATTATACGGTCATGGTCAAAGGCACCGTCCTGGCAAGCGGGCCGACAGACACCACTTTTACAGCCGAGAACCTGGAGCTGGCTTTTAGCGGCGTACTGCGCCATGTCACACTTAACGGCTCGGAAGAAAGCATTATTACTGACGATGAACGCCCTTTTGTGGCACATCGACCGTCAGCGGTGCAGGGGGAAGCAAGATGAACGTGCTACTGGAACCCTTCAGCTATGAATATATGCTCAATGCGATGTGGGTCTCGGCGATGGTCGGCGGTCTCTGCGCTTTCCTGTCATGCTATCTGATGCTAAAAGGCTGGTCGCTGATTGGCGATGCGCTGTCGCACTCTATTGTCCCGGGTGTTGCGGGGGCATATATGCTGGGGCTTCCGTTTTCTCTGGGAGCCTTCTTTTCCGGCGGACTGGCAGCGGGCAGCATGCTGTTTCTTAACCAACTCACTCGCTTAAAAGAAGATGCCATCATCGGCCTGATCTTCTCGTCCTTTTTTGGCCTGGGGCTGTTTATGGTGTCATTGAACCCGACATCCGTGAACATTCAGACCATCGTCCTGGGCAATATTCTGGCAATCGATCCGGCGGATATCCTGCAACTCACTATCATTGGCATTCTCTCGATCATCGTGCTTTTTTTCAAATGGAAAGATCTTATGGTGACCTTTTTCGACGAGAATCACGCCCGTGCTATTGGATTGCATCCGGGCAGATTAAAAATCCTCTTCTTCACCCTGCTGTCGGTTTCGACCGTTGCGGCGCTGCAAACGGTTGGTGCCTTTCTGGTGATCTGTCTGGTGGTGACTCCCGGTGCAACAGCATGGTTGTTAACCGATCGTTTTCCCCGCCTGCTCATGATTGCTGTAACTATTGGCAGTGTAACCAGTTTCCTCGGCGCGTGGGTCAGTTACTTTCTGGACGGCGCGACAGGTGGAATCATCGTGGTGGCGCAGACACTGCTGTTTCTTTTAGCATTTGTATTTGCGCCCACCCATGGGCTTTTGGCAAATCGTCGGCGTGCGCATAAAGCGCTGGAGGATCGCTCATGATGGCATTATTACTGGAGCCACTGCAGTTCACCTTTATGAGTCACGCACTGCTGATTTCACTGGTTGTTTCCATACCCTGTGCGCTGCTGTCGGTCTTTCTGGTCCTGAAAAGTTGGGCACTGATGGGTGACGCGATGAGTCATGCGGTTTTTCCTGGCATCGTGCTTGCCTGGATTCTGGGGTTACCTCTGGCTACAGGGGCATTCGTCGCCGGAGTATTCTGTGCGGTGGCGACGGGATACCTGAAAGACAACAGCCGAATCAAGCAAGATACAGTGATGGGGATTGTTTTTTCTGGCATGTTTGCCGCAGGTCTGATCTTGTATATTGCAGTCAAACCAGACGTACATCTTGACCATATTCTTTTCGGCGACATGCTCGGGATAACCATCGGCGATATAATCCAGACGGTGATTATTGCCGGGCTGGTTACACTTGTTATTAGCGTAAAATGGCGGGATTTTTTGCTGTTCAGCTTTGATTATCAACAGGCGCAGGTAAGCGGTTTGCATACGAGATGGCTGCATTATGGGCTGCTGTGCATGGTCTCCCTGACCATTGTGGCGACGCTGAAAGCGGTAGGTATCATTCTCTCTATTTCTCTTCTCATTGCGCCTGGTGCCATTGCGGTACTCCTGACACAACGCTTTCATATTGCGCTCCTGCTGGCGACTGGCATATCGATATTGGTCTCAATGACTGGTGTCTGGCTGTCCTTTTTTATCGACAGCGCGCCAGCTCCGACAATTGTTGTCTTATTCGCGGTCATGTTCATCATGACGTTTACCGTTACCAGCATCAACGCACGCACAAAGGAAAATGCCGAACCACGGGATTTGTTATCATCCGATTAGCAGAACACTCGGCCAGCAACATCCGCTTATTGGCGATGCGCTTGAACGAATAATGCACAGACTTATGATTCTGATAAGTTTTGTTGCCAGAGAGTTGCTGCGGACTGGATAGCAAGTAATGTCGATTCTCAGGGGTAGCAAACAGCGCAGTAAAATGAGGGAAGTAGTGGCAAAACATAGAGAAAATTGGGGGGCGAGGGCCAGTGATGTAAAAAACCACGCTAAGAGTTTAATTAATTGTTTGTATTGAAGTTTAATGATCTTAACTCACCCTTAAGAATATCTTCCGGTAACGAAGACGTATAATGCCCCAGCATATTTATATGGCTATGTATCAGCAGCGATAATCTTGCCGGATGCTACTCCTCAGGAGTTTCTACCGATTTGCGAAGATGTGACAACGCCTCCTGCATGTAAAGTGTGTTTCACAGCACAACCGCATTGGTCACCAGCCCCAGAGCACCTAGTTGATCTTCCTGCCCTTAACGGTAGCTGAAGATGACTGGGCTGGATGGAAAATCCTGCATGGTGCATTGGGAGAGCAGATAGAATTGGTTGGCGACGATCTGTTTGTGACCAACGTAAAGTATATTCAGCGCGGCATTGACGAAAACCTTGCCAATTCAGCATTGATTAAACTCAACCAGATTGGTTCCCTGAGTGAAACCTTTGATGCGGTACAACTTTGCCATGACAACAACTGGGGCACCTTTATCTCACACCGCAGTGGTGAGACAGTGGACAGCTTTATCGCCGATATGACAGTTGCAATGCGCGCAGGTCATCTCAAAACGGGAGCTCCATGCCGGGGTGAGCGTATTGAAAAATATAACCAGCTTATGAGAATTGAGGATGAACTGGGTTCATCGGCGCAATTTGCCGGAAAGTCTGCCTTTAAATGACATTATTGTGCCAATCCCCCAGGCTTACACGTCGGGGTTATTCTGGAGGAATGATGAAAGCTCACGTTTTTGTTATTTCTATGCTTACTGGCATTGTCGTCACCTATGCCGTGTTACTTCTTGGTTGCTTGTTCATCGATAAAACGCTCCCCACTGTAGATGTGGTCATTCTGTCACTTGTCGTGGGGGCTTCTGCTCAGCAATTGTCGAGGGTATTAATGTCAATAAATAGAACCTTCCCTTATCTTGCATGTAGTCAAAGGATATAAATTAACAATATCAGTCAAATGAGAACATATTCTGATATTGTTACGATAAAAAATTATTTTATGAGGGGTACATGATTAAATCACTTTTTGCCGTCATTATCGGCGGTTCTGTTGGATGTACTCTGCGCTGGTTACTGTCCACACGCTTTAACAGTCTTTTTCCAAATCTACCTCCAGGTACACTGGTGGTGAACCTCCTTGCCGGGTTAATTATTGGTACTGCGTTGGCGTACTTTTTACGACAACCACACCTTGATCCTTTTTGGAAATTAATGATAACAACGGGACTTTGTGGAGGTCTGAGTACTTTCTCTACATTTTCTGTTGAAGTATTCGCATTACTCCAGGCGGGAAATTATATATGGGCTTTGACGTCTGTACTTGTTCACGTCATTGGCTCCCTCATCATGACAGCTTTAGGCTTTTTTATCATAACCATACTTTTCGCATGAGAATTCATTAACGTTACAGGTTTATCAACTAATGTGACGCTTAGGATAGAATTTCGCTCCATGGTATGCGTTTGCAGTCATTACAGTCTCCATGACGACTGTAATGACTGCAAACGCATTACCTGACATATCAGTATAAACAATGAATTAACCTCTTGGCGTATTTTTTACATCACTGGCCCTCACCCCCCAAAATTCTCTCTGAAAAATTGTTGCGGTTAACGTTGCCAATGTATCCACCCATTTCAGAAGACGATCTGGCATCCTGGTGGCATGCTGCGATGTGCTTCAGGTGAGTGCACTGGGCGGTCAGCACAGGCGGTTTCGACAGCGAAATTGCACAGGACGTTATGCCAGCTGTGAGTACAACATCATAGCCTTACTTGATTGTACGGTAATGCCAAATACATGCAGACACTATGGTAAATAATACAGCGGCAAATAATGCCGTCACAATCAGCGCGATTGAGACACCTGTTTTCGACGCCAGTGGCACCAACAATGCGCACAGCCCATAGCCAAGTGTGTGACTGGCCGCAAGCCAGCCCGCGCCTGCGCCGTCGGCCAGCTTATCATTCAGTAAAAGTTGATAAGCGGGTGTTGCCAGAGCGGCCCCAAATGACAGCACTGCACAGCCCAGGTAAAACAACCATAGCTGTTCAGTGAGCATGATAGCCAGACCACTACTCATCAACACCCCGGCACTCAGGAGCAGAGCCACTGGAGTCAGGCGCTGTGGACGGAGTACCACGAACTGCGCGATAAGCGCAGCTATTGCGGACAGCCCCAACAACCACGCCACCTGTTGGCTAATAGTGGTGGTATCAGTATCGAACTGGCGAGTAAGGGCTGGCGAAAGTCCAAGCTGCATCATGCTCATTGCCGCAGCCAGTAACATTGCGCAAAGCAGATAAGGCAGGCAATCCCGCTTCAGGCTGACGCTCTTGCGCTCCGGTGTGGGCTGTGGTGGTGTGCCGGGCAACCGCAGAAGCATCACCACAGCCCACACCGGAGCTGCCATCAGCATCCACACTGGCGCCAGAGGGTGAATGACCAACATTGCCGCCGCGCACAGCGGCCCGAATAGCCTGCCGCAGCTCAGGCCGGAGCTGATGGTTGCCAGAGCGGCCATGCGATTCCCTTCTCCCGCTCTCTGCAATGCCCAGACCTGACAGGCTGGCACCATTGCTGACACGGTCAGACCGTAGACGATCCGGGCGATGATTAATATTCCCAACCCCACCGCTGTTGTTACGGCACCGGTAGCCATCAGCACGCTTCCCAGCCCAAGCAGGGTAAAGCTTACGCCATATCCTCCCAGAGCCCACAGCACCACAGTCTTACTGCCAGTAAGGGAAATTTGCTTTCCCCACCATGGGGAAGATGGCAGAAACAGCATTGAGCCCAGCATCAGCAGGGCAGCCCATACAGACAGACTCAGATTTGTCTGTATGACCAGAACAGGGAGTACAACCAGCAGACCGTTCTGTCCGATACCGAGAAGACCGGCACTGAACGCCAGTGGCCAGCAGGACAGGGTTTTTTGGGGCGTATCTTCGATCTTAGATGACATTGTAATGTTTCAACACCATGTATTAATTGTGTTTATTTGTAAAATTAATTTATCTGACAATAACATTTCTCATTGATAATGAGAATCATTATTGACATAATTGTTATTATTTTACTGTGTAGGAGCTGTTTGATTATGATCCTGCCCTCTGAAAAATCCGCCACAGATGTGGCTGCGCAGTGCTTCCTGAATGCCTTGATTCGTGAAACCAAAGACTGGCAACTGGCGGAATACCCGCCAGACGAATTGATCATCCCGCTGGATGAGCAGAAATCGCTCCATTTCAGAGTGGCTTATTTCTCCCCAACCCAGCATCACCGCTTTGCATTTCCTGCACGTCTGGTCACGGCATCAGGCAGTTATCCTGTCGACTTTACCACTCTCTCCCGGCTTATTATTGATAAGCTACGGCATCAACTGTTTCTGCCCGTTCCCCTCTGCGAAACTTTCCACCAGCGCGTGCTGGAAAGCCATGTCCATACGCAACAGGCAATTGATGCCCGTCATGACTGGGCCGCTCTGCGTGAAAAAGCGTTGAATTTTGGCGAGGCTGAGCAGGCACTGCTGACAGGACACGCTTTCCACCCTGCACCTAAGTCTCATGAACCGTTTAACCGCCAGGAAGCTGAACGATACCTGCCTGACATGGCACCTCACTTCCCGCTGCGGTGGTTTTCGGTGGATAAAACGCAAATCGCCGGTGAAAGTTTGCATCTCAACCTTCAACAGCGGCTGACGCGATTTGCCGCAGAGAATGCGCCTCAGTTACTCAACGAATTAAGTGACAACCAATGGCTGTTCCCGTTGCACCCGTGGCAGGGGGAATATCTTTTGCAGCAGGGGTGGTGCCAGGCACTTGTTGCTAAAGGGCTGATTAAAGACTTAGGTGAGGCCGGCACGTCGTGGCTGCCGACCACCTCTTCCCGTTCCCTCTACTGTGCCACCAGCCGCGATATGATCAAGTTCTCCCTGAGCGTACGGCTGACCAACTCCATCCGTACTCTGTCCGTGAAAGAAGTGAAGCGTGGGATGCGCCTGGCACGCCTGGCTCAAACCGACGGCTGGCAGATGCTACAGGTCCGCTTCCCGACTTTCCGGGTAATGCAGGAGGATGGCTGGGCCGGGCTGCTCGATCTTAACGGCAACATCATGCAGGAAAGTCTGTTTGCCCTGCGTGAAAATCTGCTGGTGGATCAGCCGAAAAGCCAGACCAACGTACTGGTCTCCCTGACTCAGGCCGCACCTGATGGCGGTGATTCGCTGCTGGTTTCGGCGGTAAAACGCCTGAGCGATCGCCTCGGTATCACTGTGCAACAGGCCGCCCATGCATGGGTCGATGCATACTGTCAGCAAGTGCTAAAGCCGCTGTTTACGGCTGAAGCGGATTACGGCCTGGTGCTGCTGGCGCATCAGCAAAATATTCTTGTCCAGATGCTTGGGGATCTGCCGGTCGGATTTATTTACCGTGACTGTCAGGGCAGCGCTTTTATGCCTCACGCGACAGACTGGCTCGATTCTATTGGCGAGGCGCAGGCGGAAAATATTTTCACCCGTGAGCAGTTGCTGCGCTATTTCCCTTATTACCTGCTGGTTAACTCCACTTTTGCCGTAACTGCTGCGCTGGGTGCTGCCGGGCTGGACAGCGAAGCGAATCTGATGGCTCGTGTACGAACATTGCTGGCTGAAGTGCGTGACCAGGTGACTCATAAAACCTGTCTCAACTATGTTCTGGAAAGTCCGTACTGGAACGTAAAAGGTAACTTTTTCTGTTATCTGAACGATCATAACGAGAACACCATTGTTGACCCTTCGGTGATCTATTTCGATTTCGCTAACCCGCTGCAGGCTCAGGAGGTCTGAATGTCTGGGGCAAACATTGTTCACAGCGGATATGGACTGCGCTGTGAAAAACTCGACAAGCCTCTGAATCTTGGCTGGGGGCTGGACAATAGCGCGGTGTTGCACTGGCCCGGGGAGCTGCCAACAGGGTGGCTGTGCGACGCGCTGGATCAGATATTTATCGCCGCACCACAACTTTCAGCAGTGGTTCTTCCCTGGTCCGAATGGTGTGAGGAGCCACAGGCGCTGACGCTTTTCGGACAGGTACAAAGCGACATTATCCATCGTTCCGCTTTCTGGCAGTTACCGTTATGGCTGAGTTCTCCGGCAAACCGGGCCTCCGGTGAAATGGTTTTTGATGCAGAGCGTGAGATTTATTTCCCGCAGCGCCCCCCCCGTCCGCAGGGTGAAGTTTATCGTCGTTACGATCCACGCATTCGCAGGATGCTGAGTTTCCGCATTGCCGATCCCGTTTCTGATGCAGAACGTTTCACTCGCTGGATGAACGATCCGCGCGTTGAGTATTTCTGGGAGCAAAGTGGCTCACTGGAGGTACAGATCGCCTATCTGGAACGCCAGCTCACCAGTAAACATGCATTCCCGCTGATTGGTTGTTTCGACGATCGGCCGTTCAGTTATTTCGAAATCTACTGGGCGGCGGAAGACCGCATTGGTCGCCACTATTCGTGGCAGCCCTTTGACCGTGGCCTGCATCTGCTGGTTGGTGAACAGCAATGGCGCGGAGCCCACTATGTGCAAAGCTGGCTGCGCGGGGTGACACATTACCTGCTGCTGAATGAGCCACGTACGCAGCGCACAGTACTGGAGCCACGCACCGATAACCAGCGCCTGTTCCGCCATCTTGAGCCTGCGGGATACCGGACAATTAAAGAGTTCGACTTCCCACATAAGCGCTCGCGCATGGTGATGGCGGATCGTCATCACTTCTTCACGGAGGTCGGTCTGTAATGAATCACAAGGACTGGGATTTTGTTAACCGTCGGCTGGTGGCAAAAATGTTGTCTGAGATGGAGTATGAGCAGGTTTTCCACGCGGAATCTCAGGGCGATGACCACTACTGCATTAACCTGCCGGGAGCACAATGGCGCTTCATCGCTGAACGTGGTATCTGGGGCTGGCTGTGGATTGATGCCCAAACGTTGCGCTGCACGGACGAACCAGTACTGGCGCAGACGCTGCTGATGCAGCTAAAGCCGGTGCTGTCAATGAGTGATGCCACTGTTGCAGAGCATATGCAGGATTTGTATGCCACGCTACTGGGCGACCTGCAACTGCTGAAGGCCCGTCGCGGACTGAGTGCCAGTGACCTGATTAATCTTGATGCCGATCGTCTGCAATGCCTGCTGAGCGGTCATCCTAAATTCGTTTTTAATAAAGGTCGCCGTGGCTGGGGCAAAGAGGCGCTGGAACGATATGCGCCAGAGTATGCCAACACCTTCAGACTGCACTGGCTGGCGGTAAAACGTGAACATATGATCTGGCGCTGCGATAACGATCTGGATATTCAGCAGTTGTTGACTGCCGCAATGGATCCGCAGGAGTTTACACGCTTCAGTCAGGTCTGGCAGGAAAACGGGCTGGATCACAACTGGCTGCCGCTGCCGGTACATCCGTGGCAGTGGCAGCAAAAAATCGCTACCGACTTCATCGCTGATTTTGCCGAAGGCAGGATGGTGTCTCTCGGCGAGTTTGGCGACCAGTGGCTCGCCCAGCAGTCGCTGCGTACCCTGACCAACGCCAGTCGCCGGGGCGGGCTGGATATCAAGCTGCCGCTGACCATCTACAACACCTCATGCTACCGGGGGATCCCTGGCAGATACATCGCTGCCGGACCACTGGCTTCACGCTGGCTACAACAGGTTTTTGCGACCGACGCCACCCTAGTGCAAAGCGGCGCAGTGATACTTGGTGAACCGGCTGCAGGCTATGTCTCCCATGAAGGCTATGCCGCGCTTGCCCGGGCTCCCTATCGCTACCAGGAAATGCTTGGTGTTATCTGGCGGGAGAATCCGTGCCGCTGGCTGAAACCGGATGAAAGTCCGGTTCTGATGGCAACACTGATGGAGTGCGACGAAAACAATCAGCCGCTGGCAGGCGCATATATAGACCGCTCCGGGCTGGACGCTGAAACCTGGCTTACGCAACTGTTCCGGGTGGTCGTGGTTCCTCTGTATCACCTGCTTTGCCGCTACGGTGTCGCGCTTATTGCACATGGACAAAATATAACTCTCGCCATGAAAGAGGGGGTTCCACAGCGTGTTCTGCTGAAAGACTTCCAGGGCGATATGCGACTGGTGAAAGAAGAGTTCCCCGAAATGGACTCTTTGCCTCAGGAGGTTCGTGATGTTACATCCCGCCTGAGTGCGGACTACTTAATCCATGATTTGCAGACGGGTCACTTCGTGACAGTACTGCGTTTTATTTCGCCACTGATGGTTCGTCTTGGCGTACCTGAAAGGCGATTTTATCAACTGCTGGCAGCAGTGTTGAGTGATTACATGAAAAAACATCCACAAATGTCAGAGCGTTTTGCGCTTTTCTCACTTTTCAGGCCACAAATCATTCGCGTGGTGCTGAACCCGGTAAAACTGACCTGGCCTGATCTGGATGGCGGCAGCCGCATGCTGCCGAATTACCTTGAGGATCTGCAAAATCCGCTGTGGCTGGTAACTCAGGAATATGAATCATGAAAAAAAGTGTCGATTTTATTGGTGTAGGGACAGGGCCATTTAATCTCAGCATTGCTGCGTTGTCACATCAGATCGAAGAACTGGACTGTCTCTTCTTTGATGAACATCCTCATTTTTCCTGGCATCCGGGTATGCTGGTACCGGATTGTCATATGCAGACCGTCTTTCTGAAAGATCTGGTCAGTGCTGTTGCACCTACAAATCCCTACAGTTTTGTTAACTATCTGGTGAAGCACAAAAAGTTCTATCGCTTCCTTACAAGCAGACTACGTACAGTATCCCGTGAAGAGTTTTCTGACTACCTCCGCTGGGCTGCTGAAGATATGAATAACCTGTATTTCAGTCATACCGTTGAAAACATTGATTTCGATAAAAAACGTCGATTGTTTCTGGTGCAAACCAGCCAGGGAGAATATTTTGCCCGCAATATCTGCCTTGGTACAGGAAAACAACCTTATTTACCACCCTGTGTGAAGCATATGACACAATCCTGTTTCCATGCCAGTGAAATGAATCTTCGTCGGCCGGACCTTAGTGGAAAACGGATAACCGTGGTTGGTGGAGGACAGAGTGGTGCAGACCTGTTCCTTAATGCATTACGCGGGGAATGGGGAGAAGCGGCGGAAATAAACTGGGTCTCCCGGCGTAATAATTTTAACGCACTGGATGAGGCTGCTTTTGCTGATGAGTATTTTACACCTGAATATATTTCAGGCTTCTCCGGACTGGAGGAAGATATTCGCCATCAGTTACTGGATGAGCAGAAAATGACATCGGATGGCATCACTGCCGATTCTTTACTGACCATTTATCGTGAGTTGTACCACCGTTTTGAAGTTCTGAGAAAACCAAGAAATATCCGTCTGCTACCCAGCCGCTCGGTAACAACTCTGGAAAGTAGTGGTCCTGGCTGGAAGTTGCTGATGGAGCATCATCTGGATCAGGGCAGGGAGAGCCTGGAAAGTGATGTGGTGATTTTCGCCACAGGTTACCGTTCTGCGTTGCCACAAATACTTCCCTCACTGATGCCCCTGATCACCATGCACGATAAGAACACCTTTAAAGTGCGTGATGACTTCACTCTGGAATGGAGTGGCCCGAAAGAGAACAACATCTTCGTGGTCAACGCCAGTATGCAAACCCATGGCATCGCCGAACCCCAGCTCAGCCTGATGGCATGGAGATCTGCACGTATTCTTAATCGCGTAATGGGACGTGATTTATTCGATCTCAGTATGCCGCCCGCCCTGATTCAGTGGCGCAGCGGCACCTAGGGAAAACGCAGCCGGAGGCTGCTTCTTTAACTCGCTACACAGCATCTTTGGGCTGATTTTTTCCGCCCGTATGGAGGAATAATGATGATAAGCAAAAAGTATACGCTTTGGGCTCTCAACCCACTGCTTCTTACCATGATGGCGCCAGCAGTCGCTCAACAAACCGATGATGAAACGTTCGTGGTGTCTGCCAACCGCAGCAATCGCACCGTAGCGGAGATGGCGCAAACCACCTGGGTTATCGAAAACGCCGAACTGGAACAGCAGATTCAGGGCGGCAAAGAGCTTAAAGACGCACTGGCTCAGCTGATCCCTGGCCTTGACGTCAGCAGCCGGAGCCGCACCAACTACGGTATGAATGTGCGTGGCCGCCCGCTGGTCGTGCTGGTTGACGGCGTGCGTCTCAACTCTTCACGTACCGACAGCCGACAACTGGACTCTATAGATCCTTTTAATATCGACCATATTGAAGTGATCTCCGGTGCGACGTCCCTGTACGGCGGCGGCAGTACCGGTGGCCTGATCAACATCGTGACCAAAAAAGGCCAGCCGGAAACCATGATGGAGTTTGAGGCTGGCACAAAAAGTGGCTTTAACAGCAGTAAAGATCACGATGAGCGCATTGCCGGTGCTGTCTCCGGCGGAAATGACCATATCTCCGGACGTCTTTCCGTGGCATATCAGAAATTTGGCGGCTGGTTTGACGGTAACGGCGATGCCACCCTGCTTGATAACACCCAGACCGGCCTGCAGTACTCCGATCGGCTGGACATCATGGGAACTGGTACGCTGAACATCGATGAATCCCGGCAGCTTCAGTTGATCACACAGTACTATAAAAGCCAGGGCGACGACGATTACGGGCTTAATCTCGGGAAAGGCTTCTCTGCCATCAGAGGGACCAGCACGCCATTCGTCAGTAACGGGCTGAATTCCGACCGTATTCCCGGCACTGAGCGGCATTTGATCAGCCTGCAGTACTCTGACAGCGCTTTTCTGGGACAGGAGCTGGTCGGTCAGGTTTACTACCGCGATGAGTCGTTGCGATTCTACCCGTTCCCGACGGTAAATGCGAACAAACAGGTGACGGCTTTCTCTTCGTCACAGCAGGACACCGACCAGTACGGCATGAAACTGACTCTGAACAGCAAACCGATGGACGGCTGGCAAATCACCTGGGGGCTGGATGCTGATCATGAGCGCTTTACCTCCAACCAGATGTTCTTCGACCTGGCTCAGGCAAGCGCTTCCGGAGGGCTGAACAACAAGAAGATTTACACCACCGGGCGCTATCCGTCGTATGACATCACCAACCTGGCGGCCTTCCTGCAATCAGGCTATGACATCAATAATCTCTTTACCCTCAACGGTGGCGTACGCTATCAGTACACTGAAAACAAGATTGATGATTTCATCGGCTACGCGCAGCAACGGCAGATTGCCGCCGGGAAGGCTACATCCGCCGACGCCATTCCTGGCGGCTCAGTCGATTACGACAACTTCCTGTTCAACGCCGGTCTGCTGATGCACATCACCGAACGCCAGCAGGCATGGCTCAACTTCTCCCAGGGCGTGGAGCTGCCGGACCCGGGTAAATACTATGGTCGCGGCATCTATGGTGCTGCAGTGAACGGCCATCTTCCTCTAACAAAGAGTGTGAACGTCAGCGACAGCAAGCTGGAAGGCGTGAAAGTCGATTCTTATGAGCTGGGCTGGCGCTTTACTGGCAATAATCTGCGTACCCAAATCGCGGCCTACTATTCGATTTCTGATAAGAGCGTGGTGGCGAATAAAGATCTGACCATCAGCGTGGTGGACGACAAACGCCGTATTTACGGCGTGGAAGGTGCGGTGGACTACCTGATTCCTGATACTGACTGGAGTACCGGAGTGAACTTCAACGTGCTGAAAACTGAGTCGAAAGTGAACGGTACCTGGCAGAAATACGATGTGAAGACAGCAAGCCCATCAAAAGCGACAGCCTACATTGGCTGGGCACCGGACCCGTGGAGTCTGCGCGTGCAGAGCACCACCTCCTTTGACGTGAGCGACGCGCAGGGCTACAAGGTCGATGGCTATACCACCGTGGATCTGCTCGGCAGTTATCAGCTTCCGGTGGGTACACTCAGCTTCAGCATTGAAAACCTCTTCGACCGTGACTACACCACTGTCTGGGGGCAGCGTGCACCACTGTACTACAGCCCGGGTTACGGCCCAGCGTCACTGTACGACTACAAAGGCAGGGGCCGAACCTTTGGTCTGAACTACTCTGTGCTGTTCTGACCGGTATTCCTTTACAACAAAGGTACGCTGATATCAACATGGCCGCTGACAGCCAAGTTGATATCATATAATACACGACATAATCTGTAGTCAGGGAGGATAGACTCTTTACTGACTACAGATTATGTCGTGTTCCGTGCTCATTTCCTCAAAAAAATACAAGAAAAGAATTAGTATTCTAACAAAAAGTGAAATAAATTGTATCAAACTCCCTCTTTTAATCCTGTTGAGTAAATCAGCTTTTGCAATAGGATTGAAAGAGTGTAAGTGGAATCTCTTCCGGATACTCGTTACCACCGTGGCTAGAATATCTACGGCTGCGGGGGTGATGCTGCCAACTTACTGATTTAGTGTATGATGGTGTTTTTGAGGTGCTCCAGTGGCTTCTGTTTCTATCAGCTGTCCCTCCTGTTCAGCTACTGACGGGGTGGTGCGTAACGGCAAAAGCACCGCCGGACATCAGCGCTATCTCTGCTCTCACTGCCGTAAAACATGGCAACTGCAGTTCACTTACACCGCTTCTCAACCCGGTACGCACCAGAAAATCATTGATATGGCCATGAATGGCGTTGGATGCCGGG
>OLXK01001405.1_pt1 | contig 17029 bp, 8 predicted proteins | sample 1674321 | NCBI WGS metagenome assembly OLXK01 (sample SAMEA103958162, study PRJEB25191) | human gut metagenome | reverse complement strand
GTGATCTTTGTCCGGGGCGCTGTCACGGGCGATACAGTGGAGACAGCCGTCATCAAGGAGACTGCGGGGTATCTGGTCGGGCGGCTGGTGCGCGTGGTAACGCCGTCGCCCCTGCGTGAGCCGGCGCAGTTCTGTACCGCGCCGGAGGCGTGCGGCGGCTGTGTGTTCCGGCATCTGACCTACACCGCCGAGCTGGAATCCAAGCATCGGCGGGTGCAGAGCGCCTTCCGGCAGGCGGGGCTGGCAGATGTCCGTGTCCTGCCGCCGCTTTCGACAGGCAGGACGGCGGGCTATCGCAACAAGGGGATGTACCCGGTGCAGGCAGGCAGAAACGGGATGCAGGCGGGCTTTTACGCCGCGAAGTCGCACAGGCTGACTCCGTGCGCCGATTGCGCGCTCCAACCGCCGGCGTTTGCCGGTGTGGTCGGGACGGTGTGCCGCTTCTGTGACCGCGAGCACATTCCCGCATATGACGAAACAACCGGTGCGGGGATTTTGCGGCATATCTACCTGCGCACTACGGCGGCAGGAGAGATCATGGTCTGCCTGGTTATCAACGCCGACGGTCTGCCGGGCGGGCGGGCAGCAGAGGCGCGACTGGTGGACTGCTTGCTGGCGGAACAGCCGCGCACGGTCAGCGTCCTGCTCAACATCAACCGCAGGAATACCAACGTGGTGCTGGGTGAGCAATACAGGAAGCTGTACGGATCCGGCTGGATCGAGGACACGCTGTGCGGACTGCGCTTCCGGCTGTCGGCGGGGTCATTCTATCAGGTCAACCGCGAGGGGGCAGAGCTGCTGTATGAAACGGCTGCGTGCATGGCGGAGGTCCGCGGAGGCGAGAGCCTGTGGGACCTCTACTGCGGCGCGGGAACCATCGGACTGTCCATGCTATCCCCCGGACGCAACGCACGCCCCGCACAGGTGACGGGCGTGGAGATTGTTCCGGAGGCGGTGGCGTGCGCGGAGCAGAACGCCCGCCTGAATGCGGAGGCGGGGCGGATTCCGCCTGATGCGGCGCACTTTTTCTGCGCCGACGCGGGGGATGCCGCCGCGCTGTTTGCCGCTGCCGACACGGGGGCGGCGCCCGCACCGGATGTCGTAATCATAGACCCGCCGCGCAAGGGCACCACGCCGGAACTGATCCGGGAACTTGCCCGCCGGGGCGTTCCCCGCGTTGTTTACGTTTCCTGCGATCCCGAAACGCTGGCGCGCGACTGCGCTCTCTTTCGCGCGAACGGGTATGCTGTCGGCGAGGTGCAACCGGTCGATATGTTCCCGCGGACGGGGCATGTGGAGACGGTGGTCCTCTTGTCACGGGAAACAAATCCACTGACGGTTGAGGTCAGAATGGAAGTGGAAACCGGCGAGGTCAAGGAGCATCCGACCTATAAGCGTATTCAGGAGTATGTGCAGGAGAAGTACGGCTTCAAAGTCCATACGGCATATATTGCCGAGGTCAAGCGTATGGTCGGGCTGGATATGCACAAAGCACCGAATGCTGTTGAACAGAGAAAACATGAGTATCATCCCTGCCCGCCTGAGAAGGTCGAGGCGATCAAGGATGCGCTGCGGCATTTTGGCTTAATTGCTGAGTGAATTGACTATGAGACAGTAAAAACGCCGTGCTAAAATCGAGTGTAGTGAAAACAGTAAAGTTCTTTCTCCCTGCACGAAAAAAGCACATCGGAAAGTAAAGCACGATGGAGTGTACACGGTACACTTCTGCGCGTGAGATTTTGCGAAACAGTACATTCCCACGCCATGCAGCAAAATGCGAAAGAGCTATCTGCAAGCAGAGCATTGCTTCATCCGCTGAAAATCACAGCAATCAAGAAAAACCCAGCATCACGCCAAACGGCGCGATGCTGGGCTTTGTTGTTGCGTTTTGGGGCTTCTTTCGAGGATAAAACCGCCTGTATGCCGTTTGCTTTTCTTTGCCATATTGACACGCTGCCCTCTGTTCATCGCGGCAACTGTACGTTTTCGGGATAGAAAATGGACACTTATCTTTGTATAGGGAGAAAGCCAGGGAGGAAAAAGAGGGTGAGCGCAGGCTGTGGGAACGGTGCGTAAACCGCTTGCGGTTTTCCACGGTTTCCATAGCCGCAGCGAGGGAGAAAAGGGAGAGGTGGCTTTCTCGTTCAGGCGGCTTGCCGCCGCTCTTTTGCTCTACCTTTTTTAGTATTATCGTGTATTTTACTTGAATTAGTCCGGTTTATTGGACACATCGCATTGTATAATCCTCTCAGAGGCTCAGAAAAAATATGGATGGAGGAAAAGATATGCGTTTTACGATCAGCGGTTTTGGCGGAGCGTCCCAAGAGGGACAGGAAACTTCGGCAGTGCGGGAGGCAGAACCGGTCAGCGCCGCGCCCCGGAAGTCTGTGGTGCAGGTTTGTTTTCCGGAGACCGGAAGGTCGCTCGCCTATTACAACGACCGGTTCAACCTGAAGGCCGGCGACCGGGTCTATGTGAGCGGCAAGCTGGAAGGGGTTCTCGGCATCGTGACCAGCGTGAATTACAATTTCAGGATTCGGCTGTCCGAATATCAGAAGGTCATTTTCCAGGTAAATACCCGGGTGCACGGCAGTTTTTACATGTCCGCTTCCCATTTTATCACCTTCGACTCCACTGCTCTCCCCGCCGCTCAGGTAACGAGCTGGTTCCGTGCGCCCGTCGGGGAAGGCGAGGAATATGCCAGCGGAAACGACGATTTCTCCTTCTCTCTGGAGCATTTGGAAGAAATGAAGATTACCAATGCCATTGCGGAGCGGGGACACGATTACTTCATGGAGAACCGCGTCCGTTATCTCTGTCTGGATGGGACAAAGGGGTATGCAGTCGTGGAAGGGACAAAAGCATACGCCGTTGAATTCCGCTATCACGACGGGGAAATCCAGAATTTACTGTGCGACTGCTTTTGCAGCTATCCCTGCAAGCATGAATTTGCCGCGATGCTTCAGCTTAAGGAGACGCTGGGACACATTGCCAAGCACTATGCGCATGAGTACGAGCAGACCGGCTATTTTGCGGCTATCGCAAAGGAGACATTTTTCGCATTTGCCATCAGTAACTGTCAGGAGGGCGGTTTTTCTCTGTGATGGGGATAGATCGGCGGCTCCCGCCGGTCATTGCCTGCGCCGTTTCTCCCTGAAATTCCATTTCATTGCCCCTGCGGCTTGATCTCGACCGTCCTCCCACCCAGATTTTCATAGACGCGGTGGGAAACGGACAAAACTGTCCGCCCCTCAGAGGCGCGGCGCAGAGCTTCCAGAACGCGCTCCTCCGTCTCGGCGTCCAGATTTGCTGTGATCTCGTCCAGCAGAAGCACCGCCGGGTCCGCCGCCGCGGCGCGGGCGATGGACAGAAGCTGCCATTCGCCCTGTGAGAACATGCCCTCGGTGCATACCGTATTATAGCCCTCCGGCAATGCCTGAATGGCCGCGTCGATCCCGGCAAGGTGCGCCGCGTTCTTTGCCATATCTCCCGTTATCTGCGGGTCACCAAGGGTGATCTGATCCAGCACCGTCCCCGGCACGCGGGAAAAGTGCTGCTCCACACAGCTGATGCAGGTTCGGCGCTCCTGATCCGAAATGGCCGAAACGTCCACGCCGCCAATGGTGATCGTACCGGCTTCCGGACGATAAAGCCCCAGCAGAAGCTTGAACACAGTGCTTTTTCCTGCGCCCGTCCGGCCTACCAGCGTGACCTGCTCGCCCTGCCTTACGGTCATGGAAAAGTCCTGCAAAACAGGCTTTTCCCCGTAGCCGAAGGTCACGTGGGACAGTACCACGTCCCCCCGGGCGGCGGTTTTCCGATGCTCCGGAATGTCGCGCTCCGGCTGGCTTAAAAACGCGTCGATACGCTTGACCCCGGCCATGGCCGACTGAATGGTCTGAATCTCCATGCCAAGGCTTTCAATGGGTGCAAAAATGCGGGATATGTAGCTGATAACGGCCACCGACGTGCCGACAGACATTCCGAAAAGGCGCAGGATTTCCGCATTTCCGGAGGCGGACAGCAGCATGACGATGCCCACCACGACGGCGTTCAGCAGCAGAACCACCGGGGAATAGATGGCGTCGTAAAAATTGGTCCGCTCCATGGCGGCGTAGCTGTCCCCGATGCGCTTATCGTACCGGCGCTCCATGTAATCTTCCAGCCCCAGCGCCCGGATGGTGCGGATGTTGTGCAGCGTCTCCGGCACCTGACCGGACACGGCGGCGACGGCGCGGCGGTTGTTCAGCTGGGCGGCCAGCATCCGCTTCTGCACGTGGCGGGTGAACAGGGCGAACAGGGGCAGAACCAGCAGCAGAATCAGAGCAAGACCGGTATTTTTCACCGCGATGACCGCCATGATGGACAGAATGCGGCACGCATCCGCCACCATGCTGATGATGCCGGAGGTAAACAGCGCCTCAACCGTGTCCACATCCCCGGAAAACCGGGCGGCGACCTCGCCGGGATTCTGGTCAACAAGGGTGCTTGCGGGCAGTCGGGTCAGCTTCCGGGACATTTCCGAGCGCAGAGCGTGGGTCATTTTCTGGCCGAACAGCACGAGCAGGCTTTCCTGCGCGGAAGAAAGCAGTCCCCCCAGCGCAAGACTGCAAAAGTAGCCCTGTACCGCGAGAAACGTCAGTCCGCTGCCCACGGTCAGGCGATCGACCACCCGTGCCAGCAGCAGCGGTGGGAGCAGGGACGCACCCACCGACGCCGCCACGCAGAGAACCGTCCCCACCGTGAGAAGATGGTGGGTCGCTGCCGCCGTCCGTATCGCGGCAAACACACCGTTTTTATTCATGAGTCTGCCCTCCTGTCTGGCTTTCATAAAGCTGCCGGTACACCGGAACGGATGCCATCAGTTCCCCGTGGGTGCCGACGGTGGCCTTGCCGTCCTCCATAAAGATTACGCTACGCATCTGCGGGAAGTGATACAGGCGGTGAGAGATCAGGAACACGACCTTATCCTTTGCGTATTCCTGCAAATTTGCAAACACGGTATCCTCGGTATTTCTGTCCAGCGCGGAGAAGGGGTCATCCAGAACCAGAACCGGTCTTGGGTGGGCAAGGGTTCTTGCCAGCGCCAGCCGCTGCGCCTGACCGCCGGAAAGCCGCGTGCCGCTGCTGCCGATGACGGTATCCAGCCCCGCTTCCATGGCAAGCACTTCATGATCCAGCGCCGCCGCGGCAAGATACGGCTTCGCGTCCTGATTGCTTCCGCAGAGGACGTTATTCTGGATGGTGTCGGCGCTCAGCTCCGGGTCGTGCCCCAAATATCCCACGGTCGCCGCGGTTTGACGGGGGGTGAGGGCGGAAAACTCGGTCTTCCCGAATTTCGCCGAGCCGCCGTAGGGCGCTTCGCAGAGGAACACCCGCCCGAAGGTGGACTTGCCGCAGGCCACCGGCCCGGTAACGCCGATGATATCCCCCGGATGGGCCGTCAGGCTCAGCCCGGAGAAAACCGGCTGGTCGCCGTAGGCAAAGGAAAGATTCTCAAGGGTCACGTCCATCGCTGACGGAACGGCGAGAGGCTCCAGCGTCTCCGGGGACTTCATCAGCGGCTGAATGCGCTTCCATGAGACCTCCGCCTTCTGCACCGAGTTGAACAGCTTCGCCGCCTTGGAGGATTTCACCGTCAGCTTGGTAAAGCAGGAAAGAAACGTAGTGAACGCCGCAATATCCCATGCGCGCCACCCGGAACCGAGGACGTTTTTCGCCCCGAACCACAGAATGAACAGCACCCCCGCCTCCGACGCGGCCAGATACAGCGGCGGCAGGGCCGACTGCCATACGTTGCTGAGGACGGCGGTCTTCTCATAGGTGTCCAGCGTATGCTCGTACTGCCCCTCCCGGGTGCTTTCGCAGCCGTAAATGCGGTAGGTCACGGCGTTCTGCGCCCGATCCAGCGTGGCCGTGCTGAGTGCGCCCGCCGCTTTTTTGTAGGCGGCGCCCGCACGCTGGACGTTCCGCTTCATCCACGCCGCGCAGACGTAGGACACCGGCGTAAACAGCAAACTCAGGATCGCCAGACGCCAGTCGTATACCAGAAGCATGACGGCGTAGCCCACCAGCGCCACGCCGGTGTCGAAGACCTCAGTGGTGAATTTCCGCATTCCCTCCACGCAGTCGTCCACGTCGGAGATGGCCTTGGTCATCAGCTCGCCCGCGCCCTCCTGCTCCAGCGACGCCCGGCTTCTGCGCACCAGATTGGCGTACAGGATGCCCTTCATCCGGCGGTTGATGTTGTTGGCGAAGCGGCGGACATAGAACCGCTTGATAAACCGCGCGGCCTGCACCCCCAGCGTGACGAGAATATAGGCAAGCACCAGAACCGCCATTTTCCCGGCAGTGGCATTCCTGCCCAGAATGTCCGCAAGGCACTGCGCCAGCCGCCCTTCAAACCAGGGCGTGGCAAGCAGACCGATGTTGTAGATCAGGCCGGAAATGGTCACAAGTGCCAGCGGCAGCCATTCGACGCGGAAATACGAACCGATCCTGTCCGGGCGGAAGGTTTTTTCACGCTTCATCGCTGTCGTCCCCCTTTGCCGCCTGAATAAAGTGCGGGAAGCCCGCCCGGCTTTCCGCCTTGGATGCCGCGTAGAGCTTGTTCAGCGCGGCGGCAAAGGCGGCGGCTTCCTCTTTTGTCAGCGTATCCGTCAGGTATTCGTAAAAGGCCGCTTCGATCTCCGCTTTGGAGGATTTCAGGTTCTCCGCCTTTTCCGTGGGGTACAGCAGCTGACTGCGCCGGTCGTGGGGGGCGTCCCGGCGGACGAGGTAGCCCTTCGCTTCCAGATTTTTTGTTCTGCGGGCGATGGCGGCTTTGTCCGCGTGCAGCAGCTCCGTCAGCGCCGCCTGTGTACAGCCGGGATTGTGGCGCAGGGCGTGGATCAGGTCGATCTCCGCCGTGCCGACGCCGGTTTCCCGCATGGTGCGCAGAACCAGCTTTTCCGCCTCCCGGGCGATTTTGGTGATTTTCCGTTCCGTAATGTCCATGGCAGCCTCCTGACTCGTTGTAGATACATCGTTGTATGTACAACTATTATGCCACGCGCATTCCCGGACGTCAACAGCAAAATGCGCCCCGTTTCCCGATTTGTGGGAAAACGGGGCGCTGTTACTCAATCCGCATCGGCTTCCAGCGTTGCGCTGGACAGCTTGCCAACGACCTCCACGGATTGTATTTTATCGATGTTGATTGCGCTGTTGAACATGTCGAGAAAATCACCGTGTTCAATGACCCGCTTGAACAGGGTGTTGTCTGTCACGCTGTCCACAACGACAAAGTCGGTGCCGTCCGTCATGTGGAAGATGAGGGTCTGGATATCGCTGCCCGGCTCTGCGTAACGGGAAGACCGGATGCGAACGCACAGGGAGTTTACATAAATATCCCCCTGACCAAAGGTCCGATGGGGCAGACTGCCGCCGTCCGGGAGGGAAACGCACACCATTTCGTCCATGTGGGCTTGCTCGTAGGCTCTTTCCGACAGTGTGAGGTATGCGAAGGCGGTCATCTCCTCCGTCTGGCCGGCGAAAATCTCGTCTACCAGTTCGTCTCCCCAGAGGGAACGAAGCTGTTCCACCGCTTCCTCCGGTGTCAGTTCTTCCCGTAAATTTTTCTCCAGCGCCTGACGTTCTATCTCTTCCTCGCTGAGCTGGTCTGCGCTGTGGGCGATGTCATATTCATGAGCGGCCAGAAAATAGTAGTCGTCATATTCTCCGGTATAGCCGCCGCTCCCGTAACCCAGCGCTTCCATTTTCTCAGCGGCTTCCTGCGGGGTAAGCTCCTGCTTCAGCCGCTCGCGAATGGTCTCTATTTCAGCGGAACGGTTTTTCTCGTATTCCTCCCATTTGGCTTCCGCCTCAAAGTCCGGGAAGGATACCAGCAGATTCGTTCCATTTTGCATATCCGCCCGGAAATAGTAGGTAAACGCCAGCTGGGTGTCCGTCGTCTTTTCGGGTATCAGATAGGCATAGCCGTACTGATTGATGTTTACGGGAACACTGCCCAGCAAACCGTTCCGGCCTGGGGACAGCTCTATCGTCGCGTCGTGGGTCAGAAGCATGGTGATAAACCCGCACTGAGTGGTGCTGTCGTAGACATAGGCATCGACCGTCAGGGTATATCCGTCCGTGGAAATGCTTTTCCCCACGGGGGAAACCCATTTTTGAAGCTCCTGAGCAACGGTTTCCTCCACGGGAGATTTTTCATACCCCGGAACAGTCCAGGCGGCATTCGGCCGATCCGGGTCGGAATCTTCGAAGGGGGCGGCACTGTCAGACCCTCCGTACAGACCGGCGATCATCTCTGCGGGACTGTCAAAAACAGTTAAGGCATAGGCCACCGCGCACCCTACCAAAAGCAGCGCCAGCGCAATGACCGCGGCGATCAGCCAGATTTTTCTTGCGGGCAGCTTCTTTGTGGCGGGCTCCTTCCGGGAATCCACCGGCTCCACCGCCGCCAGCAGCTCCCCGTCCACGCCGGTCAGTCCCCTGAAAAGCTGATAAGCCGTCATTGTAAACCCTCCTTTTTGAGTGTGTCGGCCAACTGTTTTCTTACTTTTTGCAGGATGTACTTCACCTGATTGGAAGACAGCCCCGTCTTCCGGGCAATGTCTTCCTTCGTGCCGGCATAGTAGTACCGGAGCAGAAAGACGGTGCGGTCTTTTTCCGGGAGCTTCCGCAGAAAGCGGTTCAGCGAGGCGGTCAGCTCCTTGCGAAGCAGCTCCGTCTCCGGGCTTTCGCTTCCGGCGACGCACTCCGCCAGCTCGTCCAGCAGCACCTGCGTCTCCCCCTTCCCCCGCTTTTCGGCGGTATTTTTCCGCCAGCGGTCGATAGCCAGATTCCGGGTGATCTTTCCCAGGAAGGTGGAAAATCGCTGGGGTCTGCGGGGTGGGATCAGCTTCCAGGCGGAGTAATAGGTATCGTTGACGCTTTCCTCAGCGTCCAGGGGGTCGGATAAAATACGTTTGGCAATACTGTAACAATAAAATCCGTATTTCTGGTCAGTCTGAACAATGGCCTGTTCCGACCGGGCAAAATACAAATCGAGAATTTCACTGTCATCCATGTCGCCGCCTCCTTTTTTAGTAGCTTCACCCTTATACACGCAGAAAAACGCGGAATGGAAGATTTTTCTTTCTGACAGCATACTACATCCGGCCGTATATGGCAATCTTTTCAGTACTGCACTTCCATGATAAAACAGAAAATCCGAACTTACTCCCCACGCGGGAATAAGTCCGGATTTTTTCTGTCTGGAACAACCGGCCGATTTTGAGGACTGCGTTCGGAAAAACCTGAAGGCGGACGAAGATTCCAATACCCAGTCATAACCGCTGGCCGGTGGTTATGGCTGCAATATGGCTTGGTTTACTTCCTGTTCTTCCGTTTATACCATACCACCAGCGCTATGATACCGGCCAGGGATACGCAGAGGATGCCCGCCCACATGCCGATGTGGCTGTCGTCGCCGGTCTTCGCCGGGGCGCCGGTGGCTTGAATTGTCGCCTTCTCCACGTACTCGCAGACCTCACAGGTGCGGGTCTTTTCCCCGTCTTTTCTGGATGTTGCCTTTTCGGTGACAACCCATTTGCCGAAGGTATGGGCTTCTTTGGCGACGGTGATCTCGCCGCAGCAGGACCATTTCTGTTCGTGGGTGGTCTTTGTGGTCGTCCATTTCTTCGCACCGGTGTGGTTCGCGGCATCCTTTTCGCCGTACTTCCCGCCGCAGTCCTTACAGGTCGCCTGCTCCACGCAGGTCGCGGTGCCGCCGGAGCAGCTGACCGTCTCCTTATGGGTATCGTCTCTGGTGCAGACATGGGTGTGGGTGCCGTCGCCATTGGACTGCCACTTGCCCCAGTCATGGCCGAGCGCCCTGGTTTCAAAGACCGCTTCCTCGGCGGTGTCCTTGGCGCTCAGGCCGCAGGTGGCGCAGGACCTGTAATAGACTGCCTTTTCTGTGCAGGTCGCGGCGGATTTCAGGTACTGTTCCTCCACGGTTTCCGCCGTGAAGCTGTGTGTGCCAAGCTGGCCGTATTCGTGCCTGCACACAGCGCAGACTGCCTTTGCCTGACAGGTCGCCGTACCACCGGAACAGTTGACGGTCTCCTTATGGCCGCTGTTTCTGGTGCAGATGCGGCTATGGGTATCGTTTCCGTTGGACTGCCATTCGCCCCAGTCGTGGCCGAGAATGTTGCCGACCTCAAAGGTTTCCGTTCCCTTTTCGCCGCAGACGGTGCAGGACTTGTAGTAAGTCGCCTTTTCTGTGCAGGTCGCGGCGGATTTCAGGTACTGTTCTTCCGCCACTTCCGCCGTAAAGTCGTGCGCGGCAAGCTGACCATACTCCTGACCGCAAACAGAGCAGACCGCCTTTGCCTGACAGGTCGCCGTACCGCCGGAGCAGCTGACGGTTTCCTTATGGGTTGCGTTGCGCTTGCAGATGCGGCTGTGGATACCGTTGCCGTTGGGCTGCCATTCACCCCAGTCGTGGCCGAGAATATTGCCAACCTCGAAGGTTTCCGTTCCTTTTTCGCCGCAGACGGTGCAGGACTTGTAGTAAACTGCCTTCTCCGTGCAGGTTGCGGCAGATTTCAGGTATTTTTCTTCAACCACTTCTGCCGTAAAGTCGTGCGCGGCAAGCTGACCATACTCCTGACCGCAGACAGAGCAGACCGCCTTTGCCTGACAGGTCGCCGTGCCGCCGGAACAGCTGACGGTTTCTTTATGACTGCTGTTTCTGGCGCAGACGCGGCTGTGGGTACCGTTGCTGTCAGGCGTCCAGTCGCTCCAGTCGTGGGGAATAAGCCTGACCTTGACCGTGGCCTTTAACTCCGGGACGGGCTGCTGAATAGTCGGAATATCGCCGAGATTGAGCGTGCCGGTAATGGCCTGCTCAGCAGTAGAATTCAGGTCATACGACGTCTTATCCCACGTTACGCCAATGCCTGAGTAGAACGACCCATCCTCTGTCCGGCAGTTCACGAATGGAGGCAGCCAGAGCGCATCAAACTCCGTGCCGACCTCTTTGTTCGTGATATCCGTCGAGGGTTCGATGCTCAGGAGGGTGCGTTTGACCACTTCAATCGGGATGGTACATTCGGCAGGCGCATAAAGAACGGTATCACTCGGCGTGAAGACCACAGTCACGTTGTATGTTCCCGCTGCGCTAAACCACTTAGGCGTACCGGCCTTGAAAGAGAATGTGCCGTCGATCTTCTTGCCGCCAACCCGCGCCTCACCGCCAATAAGCGCACCGATCTCGTCAGCTTCCTCCGGGGGCGTTTCCGTTCCGATCTGGAAGGTTTCGCTGACAAAAATCTGATTGTCGCCAAGCCGGAAGTCTCCCTTTGTCCAGCGGAACGTCGGCGCGGTCACAATCACAGGTACAACCGGGTCGTACTTCAGCTTCACCTTGACGCTGACGGTGGACGCCCCTTCGGGGGGCGCAATATAATCCTTCCATGTGGACAGCACCAATCTGCCCGTAATGCGCTGCTCATATGGCGTATTCGGGTCATACTGGTTTTTATCCCAGACCACCGTGTCGCTCATGATCGTCGTTTTTTGGGGGTCACCGCGCATCACGTCCATCGAACCCGCTTCCGCCAATCCAAGTTGTTCAAACGCCGTACCAATGGGCTTGTCGGTGATGTCCTCGAAATTGGGATTGATTCTGACGATCGTGAGCGGGAGAACGTTCACGGTTACCGTGCAGGCTGCAGTTGTGTAGTTCCTGGAGTTTGTCGGCTTGAAAACGACCGTGCGCGTAAGCTGGCCGTATTTCAGCCCGATGCCGGGGTAGGCGGTGTCTCCGTACAGCAATTCGTCCTCATCAAACTCGAACGTGCCTTCGATCTCCTGACCGTTTGCCATCGCCTTTCCGCCCTTGAGACCGCTTGTCAGCGTCTCGTAACGATCCAGCGCATAGAAGGTTCCTTCAACCGTAGGCGGTGTGACAATGGTAGTCTGGAAGACCCGAGTATCCATAAGAGATACCTCAATGGTCGCTTTTACATCGGTTTCCGTAACGATTTTATCATGAAAATAGCTGTTGGCAACATCCAGCGTTCCGTAGATAGTCTGGGGTTCCAGAGAATTGGGATCATAGGCAGATGTGTCCCAAATGACCGGAATAGGGGCGAACATTGCGCCGGAGTCAGTTTTTACCGTGACGCCCTCCGTAGGGATTCCCAACTCCGCAAGGGGCGTGCCCAGCGGTTTGTCCGTGATGGCAAACTTCGTAAGAACTTCCGTGATCGTATACCGAATGCCGGTCACAATCACTTCACATTCCGCTGTTGTATATGCTTCCGTGTCATCGGGAGTGAAGATAACATGCAGGCGGTTTTCCCCCACAAAACTTACGCTCCCGCCATACTCTCCCTCGAATGCAAACTTACCGGGGACGACGGTATCCGTTCCCTTAACCTGCGCCACTCCGCCCTCGAGCGCTTCATCCAGAAACTGGGTGCCGACATATGTTTCGGCGGGCAGGGTTGGCAAGGTCGTGATGACGGTTTCCGAAGGCCCGCGCTTCGGGCAGCAGTCGTGTCCGTCCGCGTTGTGGGTGCAGCCGCTTACGGTGCAGTAGCCATCGGCGTCCTTTCCGTGGAGGCATTCCTCGCCGCCGTCGCAGAAGCCGTCGCCGTTACCGTCGCCGTGCGCCCTCCAGTAGGCGTAGAGGGTCATTTTCATCCCACCGTCGATGGTGACAGTATCGCCGGGCTGGTATTGCGGGCTGTCGGCTCCGGCAGTGAGCGCCCAGCCGCCGAAGTGGGCATTTTCACGTGTCGGGATGGTGTCGGGAATCACAAACCTGTTTGTTCCGCCAGTCATGGCAGCCGGAGCGCCGGTGCCGCCGTTGGCGTCGAAGGTGAGGGTATACTCTGTCTCGCCCGCCTCCACGGTGAGTGTGACGGTTGCGCGAACGGAATAGATTTCGCCGTTGTTGTCAGAATTCACCGTGCAGACCAGAGGATATACGCCAGGTGTAATGTTCGTCAGAGTAAGCGTCGATCTCCAGCTCCCATTGGATGTCTGCACATCGACATTTTCCGCGGGTATGGTTCCGCAGTCCCAGGATGTGATGACAGCACCAGCGGCGGTAGCACCGCTGATCTGGTACACATCCGATCGGAACGTCACCGTTTCTCCCGCTTTTACCGTATGGGCATACCTGACGTCATACTCTTCACCGGTGCCTTTGCCCGCGCCGGTGATCTCGATGTACGAAATCGGAGCGCCAATGACACGGACATTCTGAATGCTGTCGGCCTTGCAAGCTTCATCTTTGGAACGCAGGAACACGCCGTCCTCTGTTTTATACACAATGCAACTGCCGAGAAGCGCCCCGACGTCGCCCATGTTATTCCGGATCGCGTCATATCTGCCGCCGCCTTTGCCGAGGATCGTTACGGCATTGTTCGTAAGAGAGCCAACCGTTCCGTAATTCGATATGGTAACGCTTCCGCCGTTTATGTTGATGCCACTCACGCGGACATTTGTTCTGGCGTCGCCGATCAGGACGGTACGTTTCCCGTCTACATTGATATCGATCGTACCGTCATAGTCTCTCAGCACCATTAGAAACGTCGCGTCTTCCCGCGCTAGCGCGGCCATTGCATCGTTGTACGAGCCAAAGTACGCAGCCTCCCTGCTGCTCTGTACCAGGAAAGTGGCTACGTAGCCGCATACGTCACACACGCCATAGTCAAAGCTGTGTGCTTCCATGGGGAGCGTCGTGTTGCAGCAATTGTATTTTGCCGTATGATGTACGTCGTCAGCGATATATTGCGGCGCCTGGGCATGGTTATCCTTATCCTTGGGGAGCATTATGTTCGAGATCCCCGTTGTGCCGGTGTTATCGGTAAAATACTTGTAGCACTGGCCGCAATGCCAGTATCCCACATGACCGATATCGGTACAGGTGCCAGGCAGTTCCGCGTGATAGGCACTTGCGGGGAAATAGTGTCCCTTCGCGGGAATCGCGATGGGCGCGGCAAGCTCCTTTGTGCAGTCCTCATCCGAGAATATCTTCCGGCACTTGTTGCTGTCCACATCGCTGCCGCACATCCAGTAGGATTCATAGCCCGCCTCGGTGCAGGTGGCTTCCTTTTTCGGAAAGTATTCCTTGTAGGCGATGCTCTTGTTGGAGGTCAGGGTCAGCACGATTAGATCATTGTTATTGCTGCTGCATGCCTTCCTGTAATTGGCAGTGGCGGAGACCGGCGTGTGGCAGGAATCCGAGTCGGTAAAGGTTCTTGTCTTGTTATACCGGTTCATCTCCTTCCCGCGCGGGCAGCCCGGCGTATCACATTGGAAGGAAATATCAAAATTCACCTTGATTTTCCGGTTTGCATCCCAGTCCGACAGGTCAACGCTGTTCAGGCATATATCCGTTATGGAGCCGGTATGCCCCGCCTCGCCGCACTGGTACTCGCTTGCGGACAGCGTGAATGTGGCATAGGACAGCGAATCATACAATTCGTCCGACATGGTTTCGCCGCTTTGCACGCTGATGAGATTTTCCGCGTCCAACGCGAGCGTATCCGGCGCATCTTCGGGAAGAGTCTCTTCGCCGCCCTCAATGCTTTCGGCATCATTTTCGCTCTCCGGCTGAGTCTCGTCCTTTTCAGTCTCGGGAACGACGGGCGCAGTGGTGGCTTCGGTTTCCCCGACATTCACCGGTTCGGCGGTGGGAGTGGTGGTCTCCGCCGGATTCTCCGCGCCCTCGACGTACTTTGCGCAGTCGTGCAGGTGCGCACCTTCCGCGCCGCACACTGGGCAGTCTTCGTTCATGGCTTCTGCCGTGCAAGCCGTTTCGCAGATGCACACGGGGGCTGCTTCCCCGCCGTCCTCGGCAAAGGCCGGGATGGGCAGCGTGGAGAGCACTATGACAAACACGAGCAGGATGCTGAGCAGTCGTTTCTTCATAGCTGTTCCGTTCCTTTCAGTTCTGTGCGTTTCCCGTACTCCGCGGGAACGCGTGGTCAGCGTCATTCCGGGATGGTATATGCACCACCAGTATAACATACAGCTGGGATAAGCGCAACTGTTTTTCTCGTCGAATCGGAAAAATTTTTCCAGAAACGAGGTCCAAAAAACGCCGACATCGACTTTTCCCGGCGCATATGCTGTGATGAAACAAAAAAGCAGTCTCCAGAAAACAAACAGCCCCCTCCATTCCGCTTCCCACGGAATGGAGGGGGTTCTGCTTATTGTGGTTCTGCCTTAAGCCCCGGTGAATGCGGTTTGGGGAATTGCTATTGTACCTGCACACTTTCCGCAATTGGCAGAAGCGCCTCTGCGGTGAAACTGCTGCTGGACAACCGGAACGAGATTCCTTTCTCAGGGGTGCCGATCAGCCATACTACGTCGGCGCTTTCGCCATTCTGTAATGCCGCTCCCGTGCAGCCGTGGACGGTTACCGGGTTTCCTCCGGTGCCGATAAGCATTTGAAGCACATCTTCCATATCGGTGCAGTCCGTAACATAGCTTTCATATTCCAAATAAATGTCCTGATTGGTCTTCGGGTCGAAGTACCAGCGGCGGACGTAGGAATATGATACCATTTTTTCGAGAAAAGGAAAGGCCATGTGTTTTTATCGGCACCTGCTCTCAATATACCGCATTTTCCATTTTCCGGAATGCGCGAGGAAACCTCTTGCATCCTTTCCAAAATCGTAGTATCATGGACTACGATTTCGGAACTTTTCAGGGAAGGGGAATTATGGAACAAAATCTGCTGCCGCGCTGAAGGAAGAGGTTGAAAACGCACACCGCCCGAAAGCCGGGAACTGACCCGCAAAACCGGCATAGGGCTTTCCATTACTTAAGAAAGTAATGATTGCATAGGTTATCTGAAGATTTCTGCGTATGAGGGTGCGCAGGATATCTTCAGGGGCTTCGGCCCGAAAAAAGAAAGAAAAGAGGACACACTATGAGCAACACGACAAAGAAACGCTGGGGCGACCGGAAAGACGCCCGCTGGATCCGCGATATGGATTCGCTCCATGTCATTTTGCCGCATCTGATGAACCACCGCACGGATGCCGAGGTCTACGTCAACATGGAATTCGACGTGACAGAGGCGCTTCGCTACATCGCACGGAAGAACGAGGGCGAGGAAGAATACCGCGCCACGCTTTTTCACTGCATCCTTATGGCTGTCGCAAAAACGATATATCTTCGCCCGCAGCTCAACAGCTTCATCTCCGGCCGACGTTTTTACCAGCGCGACGAAATTACCCTTGGCTTCGTAGCCAAGAAACGCTTCGAGGATCACAGCGAGGAGTCCCTCGTGGTCATCTCCGCGCCGGAAGACTGGACGCTCACCGAGGTGACGCACCGGGTCGTCGGCAAGGTTCACAAGGCCCGCACGGAAAAGAACGACGGTGTGAATGGCGCGATGGACGTGCTCAAAAAGCTGCCGCGTCCGGTTCTGGCATTTGTCATCTGGATCATCAAGACACTGGACTTCTTTGGCAAGGTGCCCGACTTCCTGCGGCAGGATGACCCGAACTTTGCCACCGTCTTCCTCACCAATCTTGGCAGCATCAAATGCCCGAGCGTCTACCATCATCTCAACAATTACGGCTCAAGCTCCATTATGGCGGCCATCGGCACCATCCGCAAGAGTGAGAAGATCGCCGGGGACGGCAGCCGCGAGGTGCGGGATGTGGTGGATATCGGTTTCACACTGGACGAACGCATTGCGGACGGCTTCTACTTTGCCCGTTCGCTCAAAATCATACAGCATCTGCTCACACACCCTGAACTGCTTGAGCTTCCATTGAATCAGGAAGTAGCCTGCGGCTGATATCGCTGTCAAGCGCCTGTGGTCAGGTCATACCGTAGATGTGCTGCTTCCGGACTGTTACCCGCAGAGCGAATGGCAAGGATAACAGAAAGCGCTGTTTCCGGAAACCTGATACTATTTCCTGATTAAAATCTTAAGGCAACACCGCACAATTTGGCAAGAAGTCTCAGGCAGGATTTTTGTTCCAATTCAAAGTTCCGAAAATGGAGG
>OLXK01001398.1_pt1 | contig 17088 bp, 19 predicted proteins | sample 1674321 | NCBI WGS metagenome assembly OLXK01 (sample SAMEA103958162, study PRJEB25191) | human gut metagenome | reverse complement strand
TAAGTTTTGATGGCACGGACGGGCAGAAATGCCCGTCTGTTTCTATATGTTTTGCTCAAAAATGCAACGCAAATTTCACCGGATTGACAAATTCTCTTGACATGCGGTTCAATCAAATGTAAAATAGAGATAGTCAGAGTGAAAGCGTGTGCAGATTTATGCTGTGCTGGACATTGCGCCGGGGAAAAGCGGGGTGCGTTTAGGCCGACTTTTCCGGGCGTTTGATACATCAAAACTGAATAGGCGGCAAAGCCGCGGCGGGGTTCTTGTGCCCCGACGATGGCATGGTTCTTTGCGCCTAATTTGTATTGTTTATCGCCAGAGGCAGGCGTCGATCTGTACCCTTTTTTCTTGGACGATTGATTGAAAGAAATTAAGAATCCAAACAGAAGGAGAGTGAAGCAGATTGGCGTCGTTTATTTTTACCCTTTTGGTGATTGCAGCCGCGCTGGCCGCGGGCGTTGCGGCAGGATACATGTATCGCAAGAACGTGCAGGAAAAGAAAATCGGGCGCACCGAGGAATATGCCCGTAATCTGCTGGACGACGCGCAGCGCCGTGCGCGCACCGACAGCGTACAGCACGCGCCCGAGAAGCTGGTTTGCGTTGCCGCGCCCCTTGTCGATCTCCGCGCCCGAGTGGCCGCCGAGCAGACCGCCGACCGTGACGGTGAGCGCCGTGCCCGAAAACGCCGCACGCGTGACCGGCAGCGTGCACACGGAGACATTGCCGCCCGCGCAGCTGACGGTGAGGATGCCCTCATCCTCGGAGTCGATGTTGAGCATCGTGCGCCCCTGGAGCACGGAGGCATCGAGCGCATCCGCGCCGAGCATACCGGTCTCCTCATCGACCGTGAGCACCACCTCGAGCGGCGGATGCGGGATGTCGTCCGCGTCCAGAATGGCAAGCGCCATCGCAACGGCGATGCCGTCGTCCCCGCCGAGGGTCGTACCGCGCGCGCCGATCGTGTCGCCGTCCACGAAGAGGTCGAGCCCTTCGCTGGTCGTGTCCTTTGCACAGTCCGGCGCGGTCTCGCAGACCATGTCCATGTGCCCCTGCAGGATGACCGGCGCGGCGGCCTCATAGCCCGGTGTGCCGGGGCAGAAGATGATGACATTGTTGTATTCATCCTGAATGTGGCGCAGACCGCGCGCGGCGGCAAAGCGCACGAGATAGTCGCTGATCGCTTTCGTGTTTCCCGAGCCGTGCGGGATGGCGCACAGCTGCTCAAAGTGCGCAAAGACGGCCTGCGGCTGAAGCTTTTCCAAAATCGGCATGGTGTGTCTCCTTTTCTTGATGTGAAACCGGCGGACACGGTCGTGCCCGCCGGTGGGTGATCAGACTTCGTCCGGGATCTGCACCCGGGACAGGGAAGCGCGGATGTTGCCCGTGAACAGCAGACTCAGGCGGTGGATCTGCGTCTCAAGATCCTCCTTCATCCCATTTTCGAGCCACGTATAGAAAATGTCCGTGATGCCGAAGCGGTAGAGGTCGCACACGAGCTTTTTGTCCTGTTCGCTCACGCGCAGTCCCTTTGCCTGCCGCTCGACATAGCTGTGCATCATTTCCTCGGACACGCGGTTGACGTGCCTTTCCAGCTCCAGCCGGTGTGAGGAGGTGTAGATGTGGTAGACGGCGCGCTTGTGCTCGCGCGCAAAGCGGGACGCAGTGATCATGCACTCCTCCCAGCTGCCGGTGGCTTCGAACTCGGCGACCGCCCGGTCGGTCTCACGGCGCAGGATGATGTCGAGCAGCTCAAAGAGATCGGAGTAGTGATAGTAGAACGTCCGGCGCGTGATCTGGCATTCTTCTACGAGCTGCGTCACGGTGATCTTGTCAAACGGCTGCTCGGACAGCAGCTTCAGGAACGTGTCCTGGATGGCGGCTTCGGTCAAGTGTGCCAAGCGGGATTCCACCTTTCTGGGTGCGCGGCGCGGTCATCGCGCGGCTGGATTCTGGTCCTGTGCGGGGAGATACTCGATGTGCGCATAGCTCCTGCGCGCAGAAACGGTGTCGCACAGGAAGGTATAGACTTTCTTATGCAGATCCCGCCGGGCGCTGCGCGGCGGCAGGGCTGGGTCGGGATAAAACGGGTCGCTCACGACGACGGTGATGCGCGGCGGCAGCGCGCGCAGCAGCTTTCTTTTCCGGTAGACGATCGCCGCGGCGACGACGGGCAGCTGCTCGTGCACGGGGTAGGCAAACGACGTGTCCGGAAACGGACGGATGCCGTTGTAGTACGGCCAGATGTGTGCCTCGGGGTAGATCGTCACGGCCTGACCGCGTTCGAGCCGGCGGTGCATGGCGGCAAGAAACTGCCGCGTGCCCTCGATGGTATTCGCCAGCGGGATCGCGCCGAGCATCTGCACGATGTTGCGCACGCCCGGGATCGAGACGGTGTCGGCGGAGGTGATGATGTTCGCGCGCCGCGGAAACGCCAGCAGCGTCGGGATGAAGGCGTCCGCCAGCGTGTTCGTGTGGTTGCCGTAGAGGAAGTATCCGCCCGGCAGCGCGCGCAGCGCCTTGCGGTTTTCGATGCGCAGACCGAATACGAGCTTGCAGTACAAAAACAGAAACGGTGTCATCACCATCCGGTATACGACGAAGGCGAGCGCGTTCCAGAGCGGTCCCTTGTGCTCATACGGGAAATCCGCGCCGATCTGCTTCGGGTGGATGCGCCCGTTGGTCGGCGCAAAGTCGTCGTGCAGCGGGTCGTGATAGTAGACGGTCTTGCGGTTCATACCGGCGCACCGGCCATGGCTACGGCGTCAAAGAGCATCTGCTCCATCTGGCGCATGCAGCTCTGCTGCTCGAACTGCGTGCCGCTGTCGAGATATTTGCGGCTGTAGTTCGCGCGCTCGTCCGGGTGATTCACCCAGTAGTCGATCTTGCGCGCCATGTCCTCTGCATCCTTGTTTTTAAATAGGGACTTATCATCGAGCGCGAAGGCCTTGGCCGCGCTCTTGGGCGAATCGGCGATGACCGGCACCAGTCCGCAGGCGATGGCCTCCAGACAGGCGATCGACTCGATCTCCACCTCGGCGGGGTGGCAGTAGAGGTCGGCGCAGCGCAGTAGGTTCAGCAGCTCCTGTCGCGTAAAGAACGAGATCTCCATGTCCACCCCGTAGCGCTCGGCAAGGTGACGGTAGTGCGCCTCGCGCGGGCCTTCTCCGGCGAGGATGAGGTGGATCTGCTCGCGGTAGGCCGAGCGGCCGATGGCCTCGATGAGAATCTCCTGATTCTTTTCGCTCGACAGACGGCCGGTCGAGACGATGAGAAACTTGTCCTCGAGCCCCTCCGGACGCGTGGCCGGGCCGGGCGTGAACATGCTGTTGACGCCGTTTGAGATCACGCGGCCGTTCGTCGGGCCGACAACGGCCTCAAACGTGTCGCGGATGAACTGCGTGGGGTAGTGGATGATGTCCGAATACTGGTACACCATCTGATAGCACGCGCGGTACACGCCGCGGTTGATGGCGGCCGAGTCCTTGCACAGAAAATGCGCCGTGACGTTTTCGGCCTGACAGTGGAAGCTTGATGTGATGGGCTTGTTGTACGCCTTGGCGATCTTTACCGCCGTGTGCGACAGGCGCAGCACGAACGTTGTGTGCACAACGTCGCAGTCGCGGATCGCCTCCTCGAGGATGGAGCGGTCCACACGCGGCAGCGTCACGCCGTTGCGCTCCACGATCGGGTTGAGCAGGTAGAGGTTGCGCTCCGGCACGACGTAAAAGCACTCGTTTCCGGCCTTGTCCTGATCGGCGCAGACCACACGCACGGTGTGCCCCTGCGCGCGCAGATACCGGATGAGATTCATGCAGGCAATGGTCGTGCCGTTGTTCTCCTCACCCAGAATATCGCAGACAATCGTAATCGTCATTGTGTCGTATCATTCCTTGCATTTAGAATTGGCAGGGGAGTGTCTGCCGTAAGATGCGACGCTCATCATTGTAACCGGCAAAAATGAGAGCCGCATTAGAAAACGTTTTTTTCGACAAATCACTGGATATATCGAAAACAATTCATTTTATCATAGCATACTTTCACGTGTGAGAAAACTTCTCACATGGGCAAAAGTGTGACATTTCAGGGCGGGAAATTGCAAACATCTGTGCCCTCTTGAATTCAGCGGCCGAATCATGTATGATAATAAATAGCAACTGTACACATTTTTTGTTTGAGGGAGCAAATAAATTATGACAGATTTTCAGAAAATGTATCAGGACAAACTGACGACGCCGGAGCGTATCGCACAGCAGGTGCAGTCCGGCTGGCTCATCGGCATGGACACGGCGACTTCTCAGACGCCGGCCATCATGGCCGCAATGGCGGAGCGCATCCGCAGCACCGACATCACCGGCGTGAAGGTGCAGACCCTGCTCGACGGCTATCCGTTCGACTTCTATACCGACCCGACGCTGGCCGGAAAGATGACGGGCTACAGCTGGTTTTCCAGCAGCGCAGCGCGCAAGGCGGTCAATGCCGGCTATGCCGACATCATCCCCGCGTACTACCGCGATTTCCCGACCCGCATCCGTACCGAGTATGACTACGACGCCGTGTGCGTCGAGGTCGCGCCGATGGACAGCCACGGCTACTTCAGCCTCGCGCTCAACGGCTCGTACATCGATGCCATGCTCGAAAAGACCAAGCGTATTTACCTCGAGGTCAACGATCGCCAGCCCCGCGCGCTGTGCGGCTCTCTGATCCATATCTCGCAGGTCGACGCGCTCGTGGAGTATCACCACGACCTGCCGGTGCTGCCGCCGGTGCAGCTCGATGACGTGAGCAAGACGATCGGCGGCCTCATCGCCGACCTTATCCCGGACGGCGCGTGCCTGCAGCTCGGCATCGGCGCGATCCCGGATGCGACCGGCATGGCGCTCAAGAGCAAGCACGACCTCGGCATCCACACCGAGATGTTTACCGACTCCATGGTCGAGCTGATCGAGTGCGGCGCGGTCAACAACAGCAAAAAGCAGATCCACCGCGGCAAGACCGTCACGACGTTTGCCTTCGGCTCGCAGCGCATCTATGATTTCGTCGACGACAACCCGTCCGTCGAGATCCTGCCGGTCGACTATGTCAACGACCCGAACGTCATCTGCCAGAACGACAACATGATCTCCATCAATGCGGCGGTCGAGGTCGACCTCTTCGGTCAGGTCTGCGCCGAGTCGGTCGGCACGAAGCATATGTCCGGCTCCGGCGGCCAGATCGACTACGTCCGCGGCGCCTGCCAGTCCCGCGGCGGCAAGAGCTTCATTGCCTTCACGTCCACGGCCAAGGGCGGCACGATCAGCAAGATCAAGCCCATCCTCACACCGGGCGCCGTCGTCACGACGAGCAAGAACGATGTCGACTACATCGTCACCGAGTACGGCGTGGCGCACCTGCGCGGCCGCAGCCTCGGTGAGCGTGCCCGCCAGCTCATCGCCATCGCGCATCCCGATTTCCGCGACGAGCTGACCTTTGAGGCCAAAAAGCGCGGCATGATGATCTGATCTCATACCCGGTCTTACAATGTAGATCCCGCTGTCCGCGAGTTGCGGACAGCGGGATTCTTTTGCCTTTTCCGCCGCAGACGCGTTCTGTATCCCGAAGCACATAATGGTGACGCGTGTTTCATCAAGAAGCGCAATGTGTGCAAAAAGGTTACACTCGTCCTACACTGGCGATTGTTCTCTTTTCGCAGCAAGACTATAGTGTAACCATAAAAAAGGGGACAGATGTGAAGCTTGTCCCAAAATCTATTGGAGGGATTTTCATGAAGAAAACGTGGAGCAAAGTGCTCGCCACCGTTTTGGTGCTGGCGATGGTGCTTTGCATGCCCGGCTTCGCAGCAAGTGTTGACACGGTCGATTATGACGCCGACCATGCGGCCTCTGCTGACGAACTGACGGACGCGGACCTGCCGGAGCTGCTGTCGGCGAGCGGCAACCACTATCCGATCGTGATGGTGCACGGCCTGTTCGGCTGGGGCGGCACGGAGGTGCTTGGCCTGAACTACTGGGGCGGCTTCAGCAGCCTGCGCGACATTCTCAACAATGCCGGCTATGAGGTCTATACCCCGTCGATCGGCCCCGTCGCCAGCAACTGGGACCGCGCCTGCGAGCTGTATGCCTACCTCGTCGGCGGCACGGTCGACTACGGTGCGTATCACTCTGCCACGAACGGTCATGCCCGTTACGGCCGCACGTTCCCGGGCGTCCTGCCGGAGCTGAACAATCCGGACAGCGAGCTCAAGGTGCACCTGATCGGTCACAGCATGGGTGGCGAGACGATCCGTATGCTGGCGCAGCTGCTTGAAAACGGCGACGCCGACGAGCGCAACGCCACCCGCGGCGGCGATATCAGCCCGCTGTTCACCGGCGAGTGCCGTCACTGGATCGAGAGCATCACGACGCTGTGCACGCCGCATGACGGCAGCCAGTATGACACCAAGGTCTATCAGAACATCGGCGACCTGGCGCAGTATGCCATGGGCATCATCGGCGCGGTCACCGGCTCGAACGTCAACGAGAACAATTTCGGCCTGGACTTCAAGCTGGATCAGTGGGGTCTGGTGCGCCAGCCCGACGAGTCCTATTCCAGCTACTTCAACCGCGTGGTCAACAGCAAGATCTGGACGCAGCACACCAATGACCTGAGCGTCTATGACCTCGACGTCGACGGTGCGGCCGTGCTCAACGGCTATGCCAAGACGCAGGATGATATCTACTACTTCTCCATCGCCTGCTCGAACACCCACCGCGATCCGCTGACCGGCCACTACCTGCCGAATGCCAGCATGAACCCGATGATGATCAAGAGCGGCACGTACATGGGCAGACACGTCAATTACGCGGTCGGCCACGTGAACATCACCCCCGAGTGGTGGGAGAATGACGGCATCGTCTCCGTCCGTTCTGCCATCCGCCCGCACGAGAACTCCACGGACAAGTACAACGAGAACTACGGCGTCGGTGCTGACGGCAAGATGACCTTCAAGTCCGGCACCAAGATGGGTGTCTGGAACTACATTGAGAAGATCGACAACACCGATCACATCAACATGGTTGGTCAGACGCAGAAGTCCACGCACGCCATGCTGCAGGAGAAATTCTTCGAGCTTGCCAAGATGCTCAACAGCATCCCGGTCAGAACCAGCGCCTCCGATACGCACATCTGCCCGGGCGCCGGCTTCACGGATATGCCGGCCTACAACTCTTGGGCGCATGAAGGTCTGGATTACTGCATCCAGAACGGCATCATGAGCGGCATGAGCGCCACGACCATCGCGCCGGACGGCGTGACCACGCGTGCGCAGCTGGTGGAGATGCTCTACTGCCAGGCCGGTAGCCCGAAGGCCACAAAGACCAGTCCCTTCACGGATCTGACGGAGAGCTGGTATGTCGATGCGGTCAACTGGGCTGCGGAGAAGGGCGTCGTGAGCGGTACGAGTGCTACCACGTTCTCCCCGAATGCAACGATCACGCGTCAGGACATGGCGACGATCCTCTATAACTACGCCAAGAACGTCCTCGACCTGAACGTGTTCCAGACTGCGGATCTGACCGGCTATCCGGATTACAGCAGCATCTCCGGCTATGCCCGCACGCCGATGTCCTGGGCGGTCGCACAGGGTTTGATCTGCGGTATCGGCAATGCCAACGGTGTCACGACCCTTGAACCGAAGGGCGATGCGACCCGCGCGCAGACTGCCGCGATCATCATGCGTTTCTGCCAGAACGTCCTCTGAGACTTCATTTCAACACACAAGCCCGGTGGGGAATCCCAACCGGGCTTGTCCTGTTTAACGCGCGCGAGTTTACCGTGCCTTTTCCCAGCCGTCGAGCGGCGCACGCTGGATCGCACCGAACACTTTGCTGCGCAGATCGGGGTAGGTGAGGCTCATGGTTCGGATGAGCTCCTTGACCTCGTGCCGTTTGCTGCCGCGGTCCTCCGGGCAGGGATTTTCGACGATCGGAAGCGCCAGCGCCTTTGCGAGATTTGTGATGCGTCCCTCGCCGGCATAGAGCATCGGACGGATCTGGTCCACGCCTGTGCGCGTCATGTGCGTCACCGGCTGAAAGCAGCTGATGCGCCCCTCGTACACGAGCGAGAGCAGGAAGGTCTCGACCGCGTCGTCAAAGTGATGACCGAGCGCGAGCTTCGTGATGCCGCGCTCGCTGAGCGCCGTGCACAGCGCACCGCGGCGCATCTTGGCGCACAGGGAGCAGGGGTTATCCTCCTTGCGTACGTCGAACACGACCTCCTTGATGTCGGTCTTCAGGCGCGTGTACGGCACGCCGAGCGACGCGCACAGCGCTGTCACCGGCGTGAAGTCCATGCCCTCGAAGCCGAGCTCGACCGTGATCGCCTCGAGGGAAAACGGCTTCGGATAATACCGCCGCAGCTCGTTGAGCGCAAGCAGAAGCACGAGCGAATCCTTGCCGCCCGAGACGCCGACGGCGACGGTGTCGCCCGGCGCGATCATGTCATAATCCTCTACGCACCGGCGCACCAGGCCGGTGAAAGCATTCAGGTCATTCATGGCAGACCTCCGAGAATGAAAATAGAAAATGCGAAATCGAGAGCAAAACGGAGTAAAACGGAGATTTTTAAAGCAAAGCAATATCTAAATGAAAATTCCGTTGACAGACTCCGGCGGTTGTGGTATAAAAGTAAGGCGCGAATGCGAGACCTATTCTACGTTCGCGCCTGAAAAATGTCAAAATGTTTTTCAACACATTCTAATTGGAGGCACAAATATGTCCACTACTTTGCTGAACAAGGACACTGTCACCCGCAAGTGGTACGTTCTGGATGCAGCCGGCAAGCCGATGGGCAAGACCGCAGCGCTCGCTGCCGATCTGCTGCGCGGCAAGCTCAAGACCGACTACACCCCGCACGTCGACTGCGGCGACTTTGTCATCATCATCAACGCCGAGCAGGCTGTGCTCACCGGCAAGAAGCTCGAGCAGAAGTACTACCGCACGCACTCCGGCTACCCCGGCGGCCTGCACGAGACGCAGTACAAGAAGCTCATGAAGGATAAGCCGGAGCTGGCTATGCGTCTGGCTGTTCGCGGCATGCTGCAGAAGAACACCATCGCCCAGTGGCAGCTCAAGCGCCTGAAGATCTATCGCGGCGCCGAGCATCCCCATGCGGCACAGAAGCCCGAAGTCTGGGATCGCTGAGAAGGAGGAAATAGAACATGGCAACTTATACGAGCAAAAAAGCCTATATGTACGGCACCGGCCGCAGAAAGTCCTCCGTCGCGCGTGTGCACCTGTTCCCGAACGGCACCGGCAGCATCACCGTCAACGGCCGTCCCCTCGATGACTACTTTGGTCTCGAGACCCTGAAGCTCATCGTTCGTCAGCCTTTCGCTGCGACCGACACCATGGGCAAGTTCGACGTCGAAGCCACCGTCACCGGCGGCGGCGTGACCGGTCAGGCCGGCGCGATCCGTCACGGTATCGCCCGTGCGCTGCTGCAGGTCGAGGACAGCTACCGTGCGCCCCTGAAGGCCGCCGGCCTGCTGACCCGCGACCCGAGAATGAAAGAGCGTAAGAAATACGGTCTGAAGGCCGCTCGTCGTGCACCCCAGTTCAGCAAGCGATAATCGACAACTTCAAAATGCTAAAAAAGCCCGGAAATACGCCATTTTCCGGGCTTTTTCTATACCCAAAATTCTGTCTGGACTGTTCGGTTTTGATGGAATTTGAACGGAAATTTATGGGTTTATAGTGGTCAAATTACTGGTGGACAAGCCCATTTTGACCTCTTATGGGTTAAATTACTGGTGGACAATAGGAGCAAATGAAGTCCAATTTTGCCATTGACGGACGAACACATACTTGACTGATTTACATAGAGCCTTGGCTCATTCTTTGAAAACGAGAATGGGTCGAGGCTCTATTTTTTTCGCCTGAAATCCGGCGAGACAAATTTGAGTAGGAGGTAACAGGTATGACGGATTTCAATCAGAAGACCCATGATACCGATGTGGGCAGTCATGGCGGACAGTCGAGGCAGATGACGGAGGTGTTCGAGAACCAGGAGTTTGGTTCGATCCGCGTGTTGCAGGAGGCGGGCAAGACCTTCTTCTGTGCAAGTGACGTGGCGAAAGCGTTGGGGTATGTGAATCCCTACGCCGCAGTGAAACGCCATTGCAGAGGCCCCCTAACGAAACGCGAGGGGGTCGTTCAGAAGGTGAATCAGTATGGGGATGCTGGAGAGCAGGTCGTTGAAATCACCTTTATCACAGAAGGCGATGTTTACCGGCTGATCGTTCACAGCAAGCTGCCATCGGCAGAACGATTTGAACACTGGGTGTTTGATGAAGTTCTCCCTTCTATCCGCAAGCATGGAGTGTATATGAGCGATTCCATTTTGGATCAGGTGATTCAGCATCCGGAGGTCATCTACACCCTGGCACAGGAGCTTGTAGCCGAGAGGGAGCAGCTTGAGGGTATCCGCAAACAGCTGGATGCGGCACAGCCCAAGGCAGACTACTTCGACACCTTTGTGAACTCGGAGGATTGTACCTGCATCCGGAATTTCTGTAAGGAAATCGGAATCCCGGAGAAGACGGCAGTGGCTCTTTTACTGGATCATCGCTATCTGTACCGTAGTCCAAGCGGCTGGCTGATGCCTTTTGCAGACAAATCTGCAAGGGGCTATTTTATTGTCCGAGATTGCTACGGCAGAAGCGGAAAACTGGTGCAACAGACGAGAGTGACCTGCAAGGGAAAGAATCATCTCTTCAAGTTGTTTAAGAAATGGGGTGTGATCGAATGACGCTTTTTACAGAGGGACGCCTTCAGGCGTTTGAACGTATGATGCAGGATACCGGCAAATACCATCGCCGGGAGGACAGCGAAGATCGTCCGCGCAAATGTCCGAAGAAAAAAGCGGAGCCTGCGAAAAAGGATGGTGAGCACCATGCCGGTATTCAGGGTTGAGAAGAACAGCAATTACACAACGATGTGCAATTACCACCTGCGGGATCAGAGTCTCAGCCTGAAAGGGAAAGGACTTCTCTCCATGCTGCTCAGTTTGCCGGACACATGGAACTATTCGGTACGGGGGTTATCTTCGATTACGCCGGATGGCGTAGATGGAGTGCTTACGGCTCTGAAGGAGCTGGAGCGTCTTGGGTATCTGGAAAGGAACCAGCAGCGTGAGAGTAACGGTCGGATGGGCAGAGCGGAGTATGTGATTTATGAGATGCCGAGGAAAAAGCCGTGTTCGGAATCACCGTGTACGGAAAAGCCGTATACGGTAAATCCGGATACGGACACACCGGTTACGGAAAATCCCGCGCAATTAAGTACTAATAGAACAAGTACTGAAACAATCAATAAAAGAGAGAAGAAAGAAATCCAGCACCGGTATGGCTCATACGAAAATGTTCTTCTCTCTGACACGGAATACGTCAAGCTCCGGCAGGAGTTCCCAGGAGATTATCAGATGCGGGTGGAACGGCTCTCTGAGTATATGGCCTCCACCGGCAGGAGCTACAAAAATCACCTTGCCACAATCCGGAGCTGGGCAAAGAGAGAAAAGCCTAAGTATAACCCGGCAGATTACACATTTGAGGAAGGAGACAGCCTATGAGCGACATGGTGCCTGAAGTATTGAATGCGGCGTTGGATTCGCTCTTTACGCCGAAAGAACCCGGAGAGCGGGAATACCAGGGCGAGGACGGACTGCTGTATTGCCGGAACTGTCATACGCCGGTGCAGTGCAGGGTAAAGCTCTGGGGCAGAGACAAGATTGTTCCCTGTCTTTGCAGATGCCAGCAGGAAGCGATGGCGGAAAAGAAACGCCAGGATGAACTGGCGGAGCGGCATCGTAAAATCAGGCAGCTGAAAGCAACGGGGATTCAGGAAAAGCATCTTCTGGAATGGAATTTTGCCGTTGCAGAAGACAACAAGGATATCCAGATGGCAAAACGCTATGTGGAGCAGTGGAAAAAGGTCAAGGCTGAAAACCTTGGCCTTTTGTTATGGGGAGATGTCGGCACCGGAAAGTCCTTTGTGGCGGCATGTATTGCCAATGCGCTGCTGGATCAGGGCATTCCGGTTTTGATGACGAACTTCTCCAAAATCCTGAACCAGATGGGTGCCATGTATTCGGAAGAGCGATACCGGTATATCGCTTCGTTTTCCAACTATTCTTTGTTGATTCTGGATGATCTGGGAATTGAGCGCAGCACCGAATATGCGCTGGAGCAGGTCTACGCTGTCATTGATGAACGGTACAAGTCCGGGCTTCCGGTCATTATCACAACCAATCTGAAGATTGCGGAAATCCGCAATCCGCAGGATGTGGCATACGCCCGGATTTACAGCAGGATTCTGGAAATGTGTACGCCGGTGCGAATCAGCGGAGAGGACCGCAGAAAAAGCATTGGAAAAGAAAAACAGCAGGTCGTTAAGGAGGTACTTGATCTATGAAGTGCAAGGCAAAAAAGGCGTTTTTCGCAGGTAAGAATGACATCTATCACCGCTGGAAGGAGGTTAAGAAGCTGAATGGCAAAAGCAAAAACCAGTATTACAACAGAAAACCGCAGTGGCTCAGCTGCCGACGCTGCGGCTAAGGAGCAGCGGACGGAGATGCCGCTTTCTGACCTGCATCCTTTTGAAGGGCATCCCTTTAAGGTGCTGGATGACGAGCTGATGGAACAGACTGTGGAGAGCATTAAGCAGATAGGGGTGGTATCCCCGTTGATTGTCCGGCCTGACCCGGAAGGCGGATTTGAAATTCTTTCGGGACACCGCAGGCTTCATGCAGCGCAGCTGGCAGGTTTGGAGACAGTGCCGGTCATCGTCAAGGAAATGGACGATGATGCGGCAATCATCTTTATGGTGGACAGCAACTTGCAGCGGGAAAATATCCTTCCCAGCGAGAGAGCGTTTTCATACAAGATGAAGTTGGAAGCGATGAAACATCAGGGACAACGCGGAGATTTAACTTCTGACCAAGTTGGTCAGAAGTCGTGGGCTGTGAACCAGTTAGCTGATGATGCGAATGAAAGTAAAACGCAAGTTCAGCGGTTTATCCGCCTTACCAACCTAATTCCCGAAATTCTGGATATGGTGGATGAGAAGAAAATCGCCTTCAATCCGGCGGTAGAGCTGTCTTATCTGAAGCCATCTGAACAGAAAGAATTTCTGGAGGCTATGGACTATGCACAGGCATCTCCATCCCTGTCGCAGGCACAGCGGCTGAAAAAGCTCTCGCAGGAGGGCGGCTGCACCTTGGATGCCATGTGTGAAGTAATGAATGAAATCAAAAAGGATGAGCTTGACCATGTGACGATTAAAAACGAGGTTCTTCGGAAGTATTTCCCGAAATCCTATACACCGAAGCAGATGCAGGACACGATTATCCGGCTGCTGGAAAAGTGGCAGCGAAGTAAACAACGAGATATGGAACGATAAAAAGGAGACTTTTATGATGATGAACTTTAAGAAGAATCAGAACAACGCGGTGTGCAGTATGGACTGCAAGAACTGTCCGAACGGTGCATCGCAGCCCAATCCGATGGATGATCCCAAGTTTGAGAAGTCCATTGCGATGCTTCATAACTGGCTGATGCTGGAGGCAATCCGTGAAGATCACCCGAAGGAGCGCATTGTGATGGTGATCCTGCCGGGGGCTGGCGGCGAACTTTTGACCGAGGACGGCAGTCGAGACATCTTTGAGGATGTTTACGATGAGATGGAGGCTGATCTGGTGGCAGATGGGGAGCTGCTTCTCCATTATGATGAGAGCGATGTGATCGAGACTGACGGCACCCGCTATCTGCTGGGAGCTGCGGAGGTTTCGGAAATCGACCAGAACGGCAACGAGTGCAGCATCAACCTGTTTACGCTGGAACGCACCATCGACTATGTGAACGAAAATCTGACGGTGGTTTCCATTGGCGGCGAGTTGGTTCCGGCACTGCGCCTGATCTAAGGAGGAGCCTATGAAGAAATTTGATGTGGAGATTACAGAGACTCTCCAGAGAAAGGTTTCCGTGGAAGCTGCCTCACAGGAAGACGCGGAACGCATGGTGACGCAGGCGTGGAACAATCAGGATTATGTTCTGGATTCCGGCGATTTCACCGGTGTGGACTTCAAGACCGTGGGAGAACATGAACTGGCAGAGACCAGGACAATGGAGGTGCTGCTGGTACAGCCCAATGCCTATCCGAAGAAAATCAGTGTTGGCACGGAGCTGGAAGATTTGCAGGCCATGGTCGGCGGCGATATTGAAGTAACCTATCCATTTGAGGATGAAGTGGCCATTATTCTGAATGAATCCGGCAAAATCAATGGACTGCCCCTGAACCGTGCGATTTACACCGAAGACGGGGATATGCAGGACATTTATGCCGGTGATTTTCTGGTGGTAGGGCTGACAGAGGATGACTTTGGTTCTCTGACTTCGGAGCAGATGCAGAAATTTGAGGAGCAGTTCCATCAGCCCCAGATGTTCGTTCGTATGGGGCGCAGCATCATGGCAATTCCGGTTCCGGATGACATGGTGAAGAGGATGGAGGAAAAGGCTGCAAAGCCTTTGGAAAAGAGTAAACCGGCACCGGACCGGGACAGTTTGTAAGGAAGGAGGCGGAGATTCATGCAGGAAGAAGTTGAAAATCGTACCGTCAATCTGGCAATCAGTACCACGAAACTGACCTTTCGTACCATCGTGAATGGCTATAATGCGTGGAAACGGCACCATCAGGCTAAGGTGGCTCAGAAAACAGCGCAGCTGCCGATTGGAAAGCAGAGCATCAAAGAACTGATCGGTCAGAATCAGGGAGTCAGCAGTATCCCCATTGAGAAAACAGATTTGAAAGGCTTTGAACAGGTGGCACGGAAATACGGTGTGGATTATGCCATTACGAAAGACCAAAATGTGATTCCACCCAAGTACACGGTGTTCTTTAAGGCGAAGGATGCGGATGCACTGACTTCCGCTTTTGAGGAATTCACCAACCGCAAGCTGAAAGCAAAGGAAAAACCGAGTATTCTGGAGCAACTGGATAAGCTCAAAGAGCTGGTTGCTACAATTCTGCCGGATAAGGTTCGCCACAAAAGTCAGGAGCGTGATCTATGAGTAATAAGACCAAAAAGCTGCTGATCCTGAACCTGCCGTATTTCATTGCCGGTCTTGTATGTACCAATCTGGGAGAAGCGTGGAGAATTGCCGAGGGCGCAGATATGTCTGAGAAGCTCCTCGGCTTTCTTTCTGCCCTGGGTGCAGCCTTTTCCAATCCGATGCCAAGTCTGCATCCGATGGATTTGCTAATTGGTGTGTGCTGTGGAGCAGGTCTGCGGCTTGCCGTGTACCTGAAAGGCAAAAATGCCAAGAAATATCGCCATGGCATGGAGTACGGCTCTGCCCGGTGGGGTACGCAGAAAGACATCGAACCGTTTGAAGATCCGGTGTTTGCAAACAATGTGATTCTGACCCGGACGGAGCGGCTGATGATGGGCAATCGCCCGAAGAATCCGGCTAATGCGAGAAACAAAAATGTACTGGTGGTCGGTGGTTCCGGCAGCGGTAAGACCCGATTTTGGCTCAAACCCAACCTTTTACAATGTCACAGTTCCTATGTGGTCACTGACCCGAAAGGCGATATCGTAATCGACTGCGGCCAAGCCCTTTTGAAGAATGGATACAGCATCCGGATCTTTAACACCATCAATTTCAGAAAGTCGATGCATTATAATCCCTTCGCGTATATTCACAGCGAAAAGGATATTTTGAAGCTGACCACAACCCTCATTGCCAACACCAAGGGAGACGGCAAGGCCGGTGATGAATTCTGGACGAAGGCAGAGACCCTGCTTTATTGTGCTTTGATTGGTTATATCCACTATGAGGCACCGCTGGAAGAGCAGAACTTTGCAACGCTGATTGAATTTCTGAATGCGATGGAAGTGCGCGAGGATGATGAAACCTTTCAGAATCCAGTGGATCAGATGTTTGAAGCACTGAAAAAGAAGAAGCCGAACCACTTTGCTGTCCGTCAATATGCCAAATTCAAGCTGGCGGCGGGCAAGACCTTAAAGTCGATTCTGGTGAGCTGCGGCGCACGTTTGGCTCCCTTTGATATTGAGGAAGTCCGTGATATCACTATGTACGATGAGCTGTCGCTGGATACGGTGGGAGATAAGAAAACGGCTCTGTTCCTCATTATGAGCGACACAGACCCGACTTTTAATTTCCTGATTTCTATGATTTACACACAGCTGTTTAACCTGCTGTGCGAAAAAGCGGATGATGTTTACGGCGGCAGACTGCCGGTGCATGTGCGCTGCCTGATTGATGAGTGTGCGAACATTGGTCAGATTCCGAATCTGGAAAAGCTGGTAGCCACCATCCGATCAAGAGAAATCTCGGCATGTCTGGTACTTCAGGCACAGAGCCAGTTGAAGGCAATCTACAAGGACAATGCCGATACCATCATCGGCAATATGGATTCTCGTATTTTCCTTGGCGGTTCGGAGCCGACTACGCTGAAAGAGCTGAATCAGGCACTGGGAAAAGAAACGATTGATCTGTACAACACTTCCGATACCAGAGGCAACAGCCCATCTTACGGCACCAATTACCAAAAGGTTGGGCATGACCTGGCTTCGGTGGATGAACTGGCTGTGCTGGATGGCGGAAAGTGCATTTTGCAGCTGCGCGGTGTCAGACCGTTCAAGTCAGATAAATACGATCTGACCCAGCATCCGAACTACAAGTTCACTGCCGGTGCTGATAAGAAAAACACGTTCAGCATCGAGACGTTTCTCGATCATCGGCTGAAGCTCAAGCCTGGTGATAAGTACGAAGTAGTTGATGCAGATCATGCCAAATAAGTTTGTTCCGGTGACGAAGATGTCATGGGTACGCTGCTGGTAATAGAATAAGATAAGGGGCGGCGAGCTGCCGCCTCTTTACATAGCCAGGTTTCTGATTGGGATTAGAGACCTGGCTATATGTTTGCCTATTTGCAGGTGCACATGCAGATGGAAAATCACTATTCATTAGCCCGCAAGGGCGCATCGTACAAGGAGGTACACATTTATGGCATTTTTCAACAGCGCAGTA
>OLXK01001385.1_pt1 | contig 17285 bp, 12 predicted proteins | sample 1674321 | NCBI WGS metagenome assembly OLXK01 (sample SAMEA103958162, study PRJEB25191) | human gut metagenome | reverse complement strand
TCGGCAAGCTCCAGCATTGCATCCAGCGCGAGCAACTGCGCGTCGATGCTCTCCAAGTGTTCCACTACATCGCCCTTATAGTTCTCCAACATTACAACGTTCCTCCTAACTTCACTCTTGTCAGAACGTCGCCTTTGTGGTAGAATATATCTGCCGCGAGGTCAACGTTCCTCCGGTTGGTGAAGAATGCGTTCTTTCGACGGGCAGCATTCTTCACTTTTTTATTGCTCCTGATTCAACAGCAAATGAATCCCACGTCTGATGGCTTCACTCTGCGTGATGCCGTGTTTTTCGCAGTAGACTCGCAGACGTTCAAGTGTCGCCTTATCCAGCCCTACACTTGTTCTATTCACTTTGGGGTCATCCAGTTTGGGACGACCCGTGCGCGGACTCATTAAGTCACCTCCTTTTATCTGCATAACTTTATTATACTTATGTTAGTCGGAAAAGTCAACCCCTTACGCTACATTTTCACAAAGCGACTGCTCCGCTCGATGGAACAGCCGCTTCTTGTTTGTTTTGGTTATGCTACTGTTTGCGCTTTCAGCACGATGCCTGTCGCTTCGTCCAATTCAGCGCGCAGCTCCGTCAGGTTATGCCTGATGAAGCTCAGGACGCGTTCGAAGTTGTCGCCATTCGCAAGGTTGTTCGCTCCCATTTCGGCAAGCTCCAGCATTGCATCCAGCGCGAGCAACTGCGCGTCGATGCTCTCCAGATGTTCTATTACGTTGCTCTTGCAATTTTCAAACATTTTGCGTTCCTCCTTATGCTGTTTAGGGGTTGTCAGGAGGTCGCCCTTGTGGTATAATAGATTTACCGAAGGGTGACCTTTGGTAGCGAAAGGGTAACGTGAAGCCGCCAAGCAAAACACGTTACTCTTTTTTCATGCCTTCATAGAGTGTGCGAAGCCCCTTCCGCATTGTTTCTGCGCGGGTTAGATTTAACTTCTTTGCACACGCGTCTAAGCGTTGCACATCTTCATTGTCCAACCGCACAACAACCTGTGTACGCTTTGCGTTCTCCTCTATCGGGCGTCCTGTTCGAGGACTCAATAGATTCACCTCACTTTCTGCACTCCAATAATAACATACTGGAATGCAGAAAGTCAATACCCTTTCAAAGAAAAAGCGTCACACTTCTGTGTGCGAAGTGTGACGCTCTGAATTTATTCAGATTCTTCTCGTTGATACTTGTCCTCGCCCTGATCCGCCTTGTCCCGCAGCACTTCCAGCAGCTTCCGCAGGAACGCCGGGACAGGCAGCCCCATCAGCCCGCAGTTCTCAATAATCGACAGCGCCTCATTCGCGATATAGAACAGCGCTGCCGCCGTCTGGCAGCTCTCGCCCGTGCCGATGACGTACCTGTCTACCAGCGTCGCCACCAGAATCAGCACCCAGATGAACATCTTCCGCGCCAGGCCAATGAAGCCCGCCGTGCTGGACAGCCGCCCGCCGTCCGTCTTGGTGCTGCATCCCAGCGCCGCGCAGATAAGTCCGCTGACGTAATCCACCACGTTCAGCGCCAGCAGGCACGTCAGCGCGCCTGTCCATGCGCCGCCGACCGCGCCCGCAATCGCGCCAATCGCCGCCGAAATCCACTTAATCACATCATCCCACCTCATTGTTCAGTACCTCCTCCAATACTTCCAGCGCACTTCTGAGACTATCCCGCAGCGCTTCCAGCTTCGCCCGCCACGCATCCGGCTCTTTCGTAGGCATATCTCCATCCGGCTGCTTCTGTGCCGTATCCAGCGCTGCCCACGTTGCTGTGCCGCAGATACCGTCTACCGTCAGCCCCTTCGCCGTCTGGAACGCACGCACCGCGCCCTCCGTCGCGCTGCCGAACACGCCATCCACCGCGCCGACATCGTAGCCATACGCTGCAAGCATCGTCTGAAGCTCTTTCACCTCATCGCCGCTTGCGCCTTTCCGCAGTGTCTTTCTCACCTTGATTCGCCCCGCTTTCTGTATTTCGTCCGCCGAATACAACCCGACCGGCACGGCATAATGCGTCCAGCCCTGCCCGATGTTGCCGGTCTGCACACCAGCACTGCAATGGATAACCTGTCCTCTGCCGATGTGCATCCCGGTATGTTCCATCTTGTTTCCGCTTTGGCGGAACAGGCAGCAGACCACATCCGGCATATCCGCGATTTTTCCGCGCACTGCCCAGTTGGAAATGGTGTTGTACTGGCTCGTTGCGCCACCTCCGGCAATCTCGATGCCGACCTGCTTCAGCAGCCAGTGCGTGAAGCCGCGGCAGTCATACGCCAGCGCACCCTGCCACTTGCATCCAGCACAGCTTGTCCCGCCGCCATTCAGCGCCTGGCATTTCTTCGTGATGTTGCCCGCGTGCGACGGATTGAGCCGCGCATACTTCCGCCGCAGCTCCGGCGTACACGGACTGCCCCACGCGCCGTAGACATACGGATCGCCCAGATGCTCTTGGGCAAGGCGGATGATTGTTGATGCTTTGTCGTTCATGCACTCACTCCTCGTTATTCACCCATTCTTGGCATTCCGCCATCGTGTACGCGCCCCGCAGCACCTTGAAGCTGTGCAGCGTTCCGTCAAAGAATCTGCCGTGCGTGCCGTCCGACTTCTGGTAGCCGCCGAGAAGCAGCGATTTGGCGACTGCTGTTTTGTAGCCGCCGATGAGCGACGGTTTGTTGTAGTCCGTTTCTGTCGGATAGCGGTCGGATGCGAAGTACCAGTTCTCGCCGTCAAGCACCAGCGCGCAGCGGATGCGCTTGCCCTTGCAGAACGGTGTGATCGTTTTTGAGGACGAATACATGTTGATTTGGAAGGAAACGTCCGTGCCGGCGGCGTGACCGACCAGCCCCGGCCATGGCGACGATTCCTCCAGACAGTGGAAAAGCACGCACGTTTCGCCTGCGGACGGGTTTGGCGTCAGGTTCTGACTGCATGTCACGTCGAACAGAATCGTGTATGCCGGCTTCGTGCTGACGTCCTGGAAGAGCCTCACGCCCGTGTCGATGATGCCGTCGGTGGTGTTCGTGAAGGTCGTTTCCGCCGGAAGCTCGTAGAGGAGCGTAGGAGTAACCGCCGTGACCGTCACCGCGCATGTTGCTGATGCGCTGCCCGCCGTCGCTGTGATGGTCGCGTTGCCCGCTGCCAGCGCCGAGACGCTGCCGCCGCTGATGCTCACGATGCCAGAAGGCGATACGCTCCAAACCAGCGTGTCCGTGCTGTTTTCCGGCGTGACTGTCGCCGTCAGGTTCGCTTTCCCGCCGACTTCCAGATTCAGCGATTCGGCGGAGAGCGTCACCGCCGTTGCCGGGTTCGCCAGCGTAATCACCGTTTCCGCCGTTTTCGCGCCCACCACGTCGCCCCTGCAAGGCTCAAACGCAACCGTGCGTGTGCCGCTGCCCGCGTCCGTGAAGGACAGCTTGTAGGTCATCGTCCCGTCCGTTACGTCGTAGATGTAGCGGTTCACGCTGCCGTCGATGTACACGCGGATGCTCGTCGTGTTTGCCACGGTCAGGGTGAAGGTGATTTCCTCGTTCAGCGCCGCCGTCGTTTTGTCCGCGCTGATGGCGGAAATCGTCGGCGCGGCTTCTGCCGGTTCGCTCACGTCCCGCATCGGCGGATTCGTCGCGTCCACAAAAGACGCTGCCGGAGCAGTTGCCGCGATGGTGGTTTCGCCCTTCGTCACGCTGATTGTTCCCGCCGTCAAGCCGTTCGCCGTTGCCGTAATCTTCATCACGCCGGAAGCGCCGTCGTGCTTCACCACGCAAAGGCACTTCCCGCTGAACGCAGCGTGCGTGCTGCCGGAGAGCTTTTCCACATTCGCGCCGTGCCCGTTGTCCGTGCCGATAATCGTTCCGCCCATGACCGTAAAGGTCACGCTGTTGTCAGCGTTCGGGCAGAGCGTGCCGTTTTTGTCCAGTACGTCGCAGGTGATGTAGACCAAATCATCCGACGCGGCACTGACTGCCGTCTTGTCGCTGGAAAGCGCCAGTTTCGCGGGCGTTCCCGCCGTGTATTGAATGTCCTGCGCAATCAGGTTGCCGGAAGCGTCGTAACCATTCGCAACCAGCGTTCCCGCCGCGTATGCCACCGTGTAGGCGTACTGATTCTTCGTCCCGCGCTGGGAAAGCGCCTTCTTGCCCAGCGACGTTCCGTTCAGGAAGAGTTCAACCGACGCGCAGTTGGAGTACAGCCATACGTCGATATTGCCGGATTCGTGCGTCCAGTGCGGCAGCATGTGAATCATCGGGCGGCTGTCCCACATGGACTGGTACATGAAGTAAATGTCCTTCGGGAATCCGCAGGTGTCGACAATGCCGAAATAGCTTGATTTCGCCGGATACTTGTTCCATTCGGTCGGTTCGCCGAGGTAGTCAAAGCCCGTCCAGACGAAATGACCGCAGGAACGAGCGCTGCTTAAGTAGGCGTTCACTGTTTCTGCCGCCGTGTTGCCCCACGAAACCGCCTTGTTGTCGTAGGACGGATACGCCATGTTCGCGCTGTCCGTCGCGTATACGCCGCGGCTGGAAAGCGCCGAGGTCGTTTCGCTGCCGTAAATCGGGCGGTCGGTCTGGTAGGTCTGGTTGTTGCCGTTGTAGTTGATGCCAACGACATCCACGATAGCCATCAGCGCAGATAGATTGCCGCCGGGGGCGTTGTTGCCCATCGTCGTTGGGCGGGTGCTGTCGAGGGCTTTCACCGCGCTGTTCACCATCGTGCAGACGCTTGTAATTTCGCTGGATGAATAGTCGCCGAGCGTCAGGTTCGTGCGCACTTCGTTGCCCAGTGACCACATGATGACCGCCGGGTTGTTCCAGTCGCGGCGAATCGTGCTGGTCACGACTTCGGCGTAGTGGTCGGCGAAATATCGCCCGAAATCCTTTTGCTTCTTGCTCTTCGTCCAGCCGTCGAATAGCTCTTCCACCAGCAAAACGCCCTTGCGCTGGCATACGTCGAGGTATTCCGCGCCGAACGGGTTGTGCGTCAGGCGAATCGCGTTGCAGCCCATGTTGGTCAGGATGTCCACCTGCCGCTCAATGGCGCTGCGATTCTCCGCCGCGCCGATGCACCCGCCGTCGTGGTGGACGCACACGCCTTTGAGCTTCGTGTGGATGCCGTTGAGATAGAAGCCCGTGTCCTTGTCGAATCGGATGCTTCGGTAGCCGTAAGGAACGCGCGCGGACTGCTGAATCTTTTTGCCGACTTTCGCGCTGATTTGGGCTTCGTAGAGGTTCGCCGGGGAAGCCGTCAAAAGCGCAGTTGGCGCATTGCTGGGCAGAATGCTCTGCTGATAGCTTGCCGCCATCCCCGACACGCCGCTTGCGCTGATGACGGTCGTCTGGGCGTAGGTGGTCAGCGCTTTGTACGCGGCGATTTCGGCGGATGGAAGGGCGGTTTCGACGGGCGTGGCAAGTGCCGCCCAAACATAAACATCGTTCGCATCAAGGAATGCTTTGAAGTCGGAAACGGTCGTCGTACCCTTTTCCGCGTAAGCGAAACCGATGGTGTTGCCGTTGCTTGTAGCAATGCCGCCTACGGTTTCACCGTTGATGGCAGCACTGAAATGCGTGCAGAGCACTCCTGCTGTATTGATTCTGGCGAACGTGCAAAAATAGCGGTCAACATTGTTTCCAGCCTTCGTCCAATTCATCGAAGATGTCAGCTTGAATTTGGCGACCCGCTGCACATACATCCCGCGCGCCAAATCCACCTCATCGCAGACCCAATGCTGCCCGTTTTCGTCCGTGTAGTTCCCGCCGGATGTGACCGGGATGCCCGGCAGCGCATTCGGTGTTTGCAGCGTCTGCGAATTGTTCGCGCCGTCCGACACCGTGACCACCACCGTTCCGCCGTCACCCGCGCTGATAATCGGCACGGGCGCAGTCGGGGTCGGCACGCCGTTCTGCGTGCTTTTGCCATACACATGCAGTGCGCCAAGCGGTTTTCCCGCCAGCGCGTTCTCGAACGTCAGCGGATTGCCCGATGCCGATACGCTTTTCCCGTTTTCCATCAAATCCCGCTGCTGCGCGTCGCTGATGTGCCATAATTTCGGGCTGCGGTATGCCACCGTCGCGCTGACGTTCTGCGTTTCACCTGCCGCAATCACCGCCGACGCGTCTGCCGTGCCGACTTTTGCGCCGTCCGGGTCGTACAAATCCACCGTGAACGTCGCGGACGCTTCCGCACCCGTCCTGTTCACCGCGTCGAACGCAACAACCGTTTCGCCGTTGGTCAGGTCACTGTCCAGCTTCGGGGTCGTTACGCGAATGTTCTCCATGCGAATCTGGTCATCCAGCAGCGTCACCAGTTCCACCGGGCGAATCAATCCGCTGCCGGAGTACCAGCGCGACGACGGCTGCTCATTGCGCACAAACACCGCAATCGTATTCACGCCGCTGACCATCTGTTCTGTCGCATCCACCGCGAACGGATTGTAGCCGTAATAGTTCTTGTGTACCTGCTGCCCGTTGACGTACACGGTCGATTCCATGTACACGCCATCGAAGCACAGCACATACCGCCGCCCGTTCTGCTTGTTCACGCTGACGGTCGTGCGATACCACGCGTCGCCGCCATCCAGATACCCGCCCTCATACGTCGCGGGGCTGGACGCATTGAAGTCCAGCCCCACCGACCAGTCGTGCGGCACGCTGACCGTCCGCCAGCTTGCGTCGTCATAGGACGCTTCCGCTTCCGTCGTCGAGGAATACGCCGTGTTCGCAGTCGCAGAAATCAGGTTGAACTTCCACGAATTGAGCGGAACAGCGGATACAAGTTGGTCGGCGGTCGTGATGGGGATGTCGATTTCCTCCAGCGCACGAAGGCGCGCATCCAGCGACGAAAACTGCTCCTGCAGCGCCGCAAGCGAGTAAAAACCGGGAACATCCGCCACGCGGTCAGTGGAAGAGGGAAAAACGCAGCCCGTTGCGGCGAAAATGCAGTTCTGCACGTCGCCGCTGGTCAGGGTGACATAGATTTCGATGTCGCCGGGCTGGGCGTAGGCGGCGGGCGGCAGGGTGACGGACGCAATGCTGCCCTGCGCGCTGCCGCTAAGAGGGATGGTTGTGCCGGTGCGCAGGTGCTTGACCGTGCCGGAAACGGCGGTGTCGCCAAGGTCAACGGGATTTCCCGCGCGGAGAACCGTGACGGTGATTCGGTGCGCCCGGCGCGCATCGGTGATGAACAGCGCGGGGATATTCATGCGGCGCAGGGGACGGGTGAGGTCAGCGGTATAAGTGAGAGTAGTGGTAATGTCAGTCAATTTCGCTCCTCCTTGTGTGATGGGTACGGCGGCGCGGGCAGGTACGCCGCGAAATATAGGAACTTGCGTTCGCTATATGCGCATGATAGCACGGATGCCCGCAATTGGCAAGAAAATTTGATTTCATTTGAATTGGCTTGATTTCATTTGATTTCGCTTGATTTTGCTTGAGATGGGGGGATAGAAAGCTGCGCCCATCTGGCGCGATGGCGTTGTTTGCTTTTTCCTTGCTCCTTCTGCGTGTTTATCCGCATTCCTCCCGCCCTAATTTCGCCTCTCCCTCTTTCCTTTTCCCCCTCCCTATGGTATAATCATACTGGAATCCTATTTCCGAGGAGCAGAAGGCGTATGATGAAGGATCTGGTAGTCATCGGCGGCGGACACGCGGGTTGTGAAGCCGCCCTCGCAGGGGCGCGCATGGGGCTTGATACCCTCCTGCTGACGCTGAATATGGATGGGATTGCCCTCATGGCGTGCAATCCGGTCATCGGCGGCAGCGCAAAGGGGCATCTTGTGCGTGAACTGGACGCAATGGGCGGCGAAATGGGGCGCGCCATCGACGATACGTTCCTCCAAAGCCGAATGCTCAATATGTCCAAAGGCCCGGCGGTTCATGCCCTGCGCGCACAGGCGGACAAGCAGCAGTACCAGAACCGGATGCGTACCGCACTGATGACGCAGGACAACCTGACCGTCCGGCAGGGAGAAGTCGCCGCGATTGACGTCGAGAACGGGCATGTCACCGGCGTAACGACAACGACGGGGCAGCATATCTCCTGCAAGGTCGCGGTTGTCGCGTGCGGCGTGTACCTCCGCAGCCAGATTATCATCGGCGAGAGCATCACGCCGGGCGGGCCGCAGGGGCTGATGAGCGCGCCGAACCTCAGCGGCAGCTTGACGCGCATTGGCTTTCCGCTCCGGCGGTTCAAGACGGGGACGCCCGCGCGCATCGACGTGCGGACGATTGATTTCGACGAAATGACGCCGCAGCCCGGTGACGAGCCAGTGACGCCGTTCTCGTTTATGACCGACCGCGCGCTGCACAATACCTACGCATGCTATTTGACATGGACGACGCCGGAGACGCACGACATTATCCGCCGAAATCTCCACCGCGCGCCGCTGTATTCCGGCAAAATCCACGGCATCGGGCCGCGCTACTGCCCGTCGATTGAGGATAAAATCGTCAAGTTTGCCGACAAGGAGCGCCATCAGGTGTTCCTTGAGCCGGAAGGAATGCAAAGCCGCGAATGGTATGTGCAGGGCATGTCCACATCGCTGCCGGAGGATGTGCAGTGGGAGATGTACCGCTCCGTGCCGGGCTTGCGGCGGTGCGAGCTGACGCGGCTGGCGTATGCGATTGAGTACGACTGCATCGACAGCCGGCAATTGCGCCCGACACTGGAGAGTCTGGATGTGCGGGGGTTGTTCTTTGCGGGGCAGATTAACGGCACATCCGGGTACGAGGAAGCCGCCGCGCAGGGCTTGCTGGCGGGCATGAATGCCGCTTTGACGGCGCAGGGCAAGCCGCCGATTGTGCTCACGCGCGATCAGGCGTACATCGGCGTGCTGACCGACGACCTGACGACGAAAGGCACGGACGAGCCGTACCGCATGATGACGAGCCGCGCCGAGCACCGCTTATCCCTGCGGCAGGACAATGCGGATTTGCGCCTGACGCGTATCGCCTATGAGGCGGGTCTGGCGACGCGGGAGCGCATGGAGCGCACGGAACGCAAGGCATCGGAAACCGCGCAGCTGCTGGGCGAACTCCGCAAGGCAAAATACACGCCCGGCGTTGCGCTGAACGACTGGCTGGAGAAGCATCATCAGCCGGAAGTGCAGAACGGGCTAAGCGCGGTGGAACTGCTGAAGCGCCCGGAAATCACGCTGTCAGCGCTGGCGGAGCTTTCGCCGGAGATTAGGCAATTCGGCAAGCCCGCGCAGGAGCAGGCGGAAATCTCGGTGAAGTATGAGGGCTATTTGGAGCGACAGGAGACGCTGATTCGCCACGCGCGGCAGATGGAAGAGACGCTGCTGCCGGAGGATTTGCCCTACGAGGAAGTGACCGGGCTTCGGATTGAAGCGCGGCAGAAGCTGATGAAGCAGCGTCCGCGGTCGCTTGCGGCAGCGAGCCGGATTCCGGGGGTGTCGCCCGCGGATGTGGCGGTGCTGATGGTGTTCTTGGAGAAGCATAAGGGCAATGCTTGAATGCCTTTGGGCGGGCGGCATTGCTGGATGCTTATTTGCAGCTGAATTTTCTTGTTGCAGGGGATTTCGCCTCTGCGGAGGCGACAAGGGGGCAATGGAAACAGACGAAGTCTGCGGTCGCCCCCTTGCCCCCTTCGGCGCCGCAACTTTTGGGGCTTCTTGGCTTGTGCCGGAACGTCCAATCCGAACCGTAGGTTCGCTGGATAAACACGCGGACACTGTATGCAAGTGTCACCAACTCAATCGCGAGAAAGGGTCAAGGGAGGAACTCCCTTGCAGGGTCAAGGGGCAGCGCCCCTTGCGGAGTCCAGAGGCAGCGCCTCTGGGGTCTCCCGTAACTTATATGAAAGAAGGAATGACAATGGGACTGTTCGCAAAACTGCGTGAAGGATTGACCAAGACGCGTGATACGCTGATGGGGCGCGTCGATACGCTGGTGAAGGAAACAAGGAAGATTGACGAGGATTTCTATGAGGAACTCGAAGATATTCTGCTCATGTCCGACTGCGGCATGAAGGCGACAACCGCCATTATGGATGAACTGCGCCGCCGCGTGAGCGAAAACAAGGTCAAGGATGCCGATACCGCCAAGCAGATGCTCAAAGATATCATGATTGAGCAGATGGACATCCCGCGTCCGCCGCTGCGCTGGCCGATGGTCATGCTCGTTGTCGGCGTGAATGGCGCGGGAAAAACGACCACCATCGGCAAGCTCGCCCTGCGCTTCCAGAACATTGGCCGCCGGATTATCCTCTGCGCGGCGGATACTTTCCGCGCGGCGGCGGCTGACCAGCTGACCGTCTGGGCGGAACGCGCGCGTGTGCCGATTGTCAAGCACGCTGAGGGCGCTGACCCCGCGGCGGTCGTCTATGACGGCATCCAGTCCGCCAAGGCACAGGGCGCAGATCTGCTGATTGTTGATACCGCCGGCCGCCTGCACAACAAGAAGAACCTGATGGATGAGCTGAACAAGATGCGCCGCGTGATTGACCGCGAGTTCCCGGAAGCGGATGTGCGCTGTATGCTCGTGCTGGATGCAACGACAGGGCAGAACGGTCTGGCGCAGGCGCGCGCGTTCAAGGAAGTCTGCGAAATCGGCGGCATCATCCTGACCAAACTCGACGGCACGGCGAAGGGCGGTATTGCGCTTGCCATCCGGCAGGAGCTGGAAGTGCCGGTGTGGTACATCGGCGTAGGCGAGGGCATCGACGACTTGCAGCCCTTCAATGCCAAGGACTTTGTGGAAGCGCTATTCTAATTAGGAGGGCAATTATGCCGTCTTTATCAACCTATTCGGCGGAGCTGGATTATGCCTACGCACCGGGGATGTTCCCGGCGATGGAATGCCTGCTGCACCGCCCGGAAAGCTGCCGCCGCGTGCTGCTGCATAGCCGAAGCGCCGGAACCGAGGGCGCACAGCGGCTTCGCGAGGAAGCGGAAAAGCACCATATCCGTGTGGAAGAGGCGGACAAGGCGCTTTCCCGCATTTCGGGGAAGGAAAACTGCTTCGCGGCGGCGGTGTTCAGCAAGTTCGAGGATGACCTGCGCCCTGACAAGCCGCATATCGTCCTGCATCACCCGTCGGACAGCGGCAATGTCGGCACGATTTTCCGCACGGCGCTTGGCTTTGATGTGCAGGATATCGCCGTCATCCGCCCATGCGTGGATGTGTTCGACCCCAAGACCGTCCGCGCCAGCATGGGCAGCATCTTCCAGCTGCGGCTGCATGTCTATGATGATTTTTCGCAGTATCAGGCGCAGTTCCCGGAACACGCGCTCTATCCGTTCATGCTCGACGGGTCGAAGTCCCTGCCGGATGTGTTGGGCGACATTCCTGACCGATGGACGCTGATTTTCGGCAACGAGGGCAGCGGTCTGCCGCCGGAGTTCAGCCGTCTGGGGCAGCCTGTGCGCATTCCAAGCAGCAATAAGGTGGATTCGCTGAATCTGTCCATTGCCGCGGCGATTGGGATTTACGCCTTTGCAAGGCGGTGACTTGTAAATTCTTCACCCACAGGCGAAATTTGCTTGACGCAGGGTTGCGCTCTGCGCTACAATGAAGAATGCGGAATCCCTTTTTCGGAAATTGGTAGGAGGAAAGAACCATGAAGCAAAGCATGAAAAAGGCGGCGTTGGTGCTGATGCTGGCGCTGGCGGTGCTGCTTGTGCCGCAATGGAGCAATACAGCGCTGGCGGTCACAACGCCGTCGGACATCACCACGGGCAGTGACCTGCCGCCCGCACCGCCGCTGCCTACGCCGCCCGCGAAAGGCGAAGTCGTTATTTCCGGCGCAAAGACGGTTCGCGGCGGCGAGAAGCTGACGTTCTCCGTCACCATCGACGGAAAAACCGTCCCGAACAGCGATTTGGAATGGACGCTGTACCCGGCGGATGCTTCGCTGGCGACCATCAAAAGCGGCGTTATTACCACCAAACGTGTGGCATACACGCACTATGTGCAGGTGTCGGCGGTGCTGAAAAGCGACCCGTCGCGCTATGCGAACTTCCGCCTGTGCATTGCGCCGGGCGTGAAAAAAATCACCGTCAGCGCGCCCACGACGTATGTTGATTTGAGCGGCAGCAAAACTTTGCAGCTGAAAGCGACGTGCGACCCGGAGGACGCGATTGCCGATGTCACATGGTCGAGCAGCAGCAGCAAAATTGCGACGGTGGATGCAAGCGGTCTGGTGACGGCGCGCAAAACCGGCAAAGTGACCATCACCGCCACGGCGAAGGACGGCAGCAAGGTCAGGGGCCGCATTACCCTGCGCGTCGTCAGCGGCGTGACGGGGCTGACCATCGAGGGCGCAGGCAGCGTCGCGGCGGGCAAGTCCATCACGCTTAAGGCAGTGATGACGCCGGCGGATGCGACGGAAAAAGGCGTCGTCTGGTCGGTGGACTGCGACAAGAGCATCGCCAGCATCAGCCAGAGCGGCAAGCTGACGACCAAGAAAATCAGCGCGATTACGACCATTACCGTGACGGCGGTGTCCAAGCAGAACAGCGCGATTCGCGCCACCCACACGGTCACGATTCGCCCGGTGACGACGGGACTTGCGATTTCCGCGCCGCGCCTGACGATTGACCTCGCTTCCCCGACGCTTCAGCTGACGGCAAAATGCATCCCGGAGGACGCCTCCCAGCAGGTGGCTTGGTCGACCAGCAACAAGCGCATTGCGACGGTGGATGCAAACGGTCTGGTGACGGCGAAGAAGGTCGGCAAGGTGACGATTACCGCCAAGGCGACGGACGGTTCGGGCCGCTCGGCGAAAATCACCCTGACGGTCGGAAGCGCGGTCGGTACGCTGGAAATCCGCGGCGCAAGTGCCGTTGCGCAGGGAAAAACCATCACGCTGAACGCCGTCATCACCCCCGCTACGGCGACGAACCAGAAGGTTATCTGGTCGGTGGATTGCGGCAAGGACATTGCGACCATTGACCGGCATGGGCGCTTGAAGGCTGGCAAGGGGCTCACCGCGCCTGTGACCATCACGGTAACGGCGGTCAGCGCGGAGAACAGCACGATTACGGCGACGCGCACCGTGCAGATTCTGCCCCCGGTAACGACGGTTGCTATTTCCGCGCCGAGAAACTACATTGATGTGGACGGCGAGGACAAGACGCTTCAGCTGACGGCGCGCGTTTTGCCGGAAGATGCCGCGCAGAGCGTCACTTGGTCGACCAGCAACAAGCGCATTGCGACGGTGGATGCAAATGGCGTTGTGACCGCGCTCAAGGCGGGCACAGTGACGATTACCGCGACGGCGACGGACGGCACGGGTGTCCGCGCGAAGTTCACTGTCAAGGTACAGAAAACGGTCAAGTCGCTGACTATCAGCGGCGCGGCAAAACTCGGCGGCGGGCAGTCCACGACCATCAAGGCGACGATTCTGCCCAAGGATGCCGCAAATCAGAAGGTTATCTACTCGCTCAACTGCCCCGCGAGCGTCGCGACGATTTCGACCAGCGGCGTGCTGACCACGAAGAACGTGACAGAAATCACGACGGTAACGGTGAACGCCGTCAGCGCGGAGAACAGCACAATTTCCGCAACGTGGACGCTTGTCATTTACCCCAAGACGACGAAACTCACCTTGACGGCAGCCAGTAGCTGGATTAACGTTGGCGCGTCGGTGCAGCTGCATGTGTCGGCAACACCCGAAACGGCGCAGATGCCCATCCGCTGGCGCAGCAGCAACACCCGCGTTGCGACGGTGGATGCAAACGGCGTTGTGCGCGGCCTGAAGGCGGGCACAGCGACGATTACCGTCCGCACGACCGACGGCTCGAACAAGCGCGCGTCGTTGCGCGTGACGGTCGGCATTCCGGCGACGGGCGTGGTGATTACAGGCAACCGCATCGTCCGCGCGGGTGCGACGCTTCGGCTGATGGCGACGGTGCAGCCCGCGAACGCCACGGTGAAGCGCGTGACGTGGGCGGTTAACTGCCCCGCGAGCGTTGCGACGATTTCTGGCGACGGGAAGCTGCGCGTGTCCGCAAACGCGGAAACACAAATTGTCCTCGTCACCGCGACGGTGAATGACGGTCAGCGGGTGAGCGCGGCATACCCGGTGTACATTCAGGGCAAAGCCCCGGTGCCGCCCACGCCGACCACCCCGGATGCGCCGGAAAAGTAAGCAGAATAAAGAACAGACCAGCATGGTGTGATGCCGTGCTGGTCTGTTTTTGGTGATGGATTGAAGAGGATGTTCGGGGAAAGCAGATAGAAACGGAAGTCAAGCAATTCGGTCGCGCCCATTTGGCGCGACAATGTGCAAGTGGTTGGTAGAGCAGCTTGGGGGCGCTCCTGCGGGAGCGCGAAGTTACTGGCAGGGACGCTTCGCTGCCTGCGCCTTGTTGACTTCTTCCTTTGAGTAGGCTTGACGAGAAACAGTTGGGGCGTTGCCCCAAACCCCACAAGGGACGCTGTCCCTTGACCCCTTCGCGCGATTGAGTTGGTCTCTTCTTCCTACTTCTTCCGCGTGTTTATCCCTTTAGCCCTCGAAGGCGAAGGGGGCGAGCGGAAGCCCATTCCGCCCAAACAGCGACACCTTCCCCCAATTCACATATGCATACCTTACCTTCGTCGGGTGGAGCACCGCCACGCTCCGCAAGCGCATCTCCGTCCCATCCAGCGTCACCGACTGCACAGGGTGATACGCCCCGTCCTCCCCGGCAATCTCCAGCAGCAGTTCGCCCGTCTCCCGGCGCAGCACAGGTGCGCTCAGCGTGACAACGAGCGTATCTCCCTGCGTATACTTCCCCAGCGCGCGGGGGGATTCCGGCGCGTCCATGCCATAGACGACGCGCAGGGCAACGTCGCACAGGCGTTCACCGGGGGTACGCTTGTCGGTCGGGTGGATGTTGTCGAACTCGCCGCAGTCCAGCAGAATCGCCAGACCGCCGGGCTGGAGGGCGCTCGCCGCGCGTGCCTGTGCAAGACGCAGGCGCGCCCAGTCGTGCTTATCCTCGTCGCCGGCGGCAATCCACATCGGCAGCTGCACGTTGAGGAAGGGGAGCGAATCGTCGCGGAAAAGCTGACGCAGGCGCATCACCATGGCGGTCAGCAGCACGTCGTAATGCTCGGTTTTCGCGGTGTCATCCTCACCCTGATAATACAGAATGCCGGTCAGCGTCGCGGGAACGACGCGCTTGGTCATCGTTTCAATCAGCCCGCCCGGACGATACGGCGAACCGGGACCAACCGGCGGATGCCAAGGGCAGGGTCCGACGGTTTCGTTGATTTCCGGCCACGAGATACCGGGATTGTCCTTCTTCAGCTGAGCAACATGCGCATTCCATGCGTTCATTTCAACCCAAAAGGCATCTTCCTCCTGCCGCCACTGATCGAAGGGCTTGTCGCCGCCCTGCTCACGGTAGCGGGTGATGTAGCGCTGCCCCTCGGCGGTTGCTTCCAGCGCTTCCTTGTCCATCCAGCAGGTCACGGACGTACCGCCCCAGTAGCAGTCAATAATGCCGATAGGGCAGTCAATCGTCCGCGCGAGTTTGCGGGCGAAGAAGTACGCCACGGCGGACATATCCCGCGCATAGCCGGGGCGGACACGCTCCCAATGAGACGCGGCTTCGGCTGCAATCGCGTCGTCATCCCAGACGCTCTTTTTCGGGACGTTGAAGTAGTGCACCAGCGGGTCGTCATGCGCTGAGATTAAATCTTGCCCCTCGTCGGCGTTTTGCAGTTCCAGCTCCATGTTGCTCTGCCCGGACGCGAGGTAGACTTCGCCAACCGAAATATCGGTGGATGTGCACGTTTCTGCCCCGCAGGTGACGGTCAGTGTGCAGCTGGTCGCCTGTTCCATCGGCGGAAGATGCAGGAGGAAGCGTCCGTCGCGCGCTGTGCAGATGCCTTCGGAGAGAATCAGCCCATCCGCCGTCGTCACGCGCCCGGTGATAGTTTGCCCATCCGCCGCCGTACCCCAGACGCGCACTTCCTTGCGGCGGCACAGCACCGCGCCATTGCCAAACAGGGGCGCAAGTTTGAATTCAATCGCCATTAGTCGTCCTTCTTTCCCATAAACGCGAGATTGTGCGAGATGAGCAGGCAGCGCTGGCGCACGCAGTCCGGCGAACGCAGCGGATCTTTGGGCGTGTGCAGCAGATAGTCGCACAGGCGGTCAATGTCCGTTTCGGCAACGTGCAGGCGCGTGTCCGACGAGGCATAGTAGATGTACACCTTGCCGTCGTCATCCGCAATTGCGCCGTTGGAGAACACGACGTTGCTCACGTCGCCCACGCGCTCATGCCCCATCGGGCCAAGCAGCATCCCCGACGGCTCGGCAATCACGCGCGACGGGTTATCCAGCGCCGTCATGAAGGCGTACAGCACATAGCGCAAACCTGCCGCCGTGTTACGAACGCCGTGCGCGATGTGAATCCAGCCCTTGTCGGTGCGAATTGGCGTTGCGCCCGCGCCGTTTTTGCTTTCGGTGATGGTGTGGTAGCGGCGCAGGGAGATGATTTTCTCCTCATCAATGACGGGGTGCTCAATATCCTTGCACAGCCCGAAGCCGATGCCGCCGCCCGAACCCGTCTCGATGAAATCATCCATCGGGCGAGTATAGAAAGCATATTGCCCGTCCACAAATTCGGGGTGGAGGACGACATTGCGCTGCTGCGGCGAACGGAGCGTCTTGAGGTTCGGCAGGCGCTCCCAGTTCTGCAAGTCCTTCGTGCGTACGATGCCCGCCGCCGCAACCGCCGCGGACAAATCGCTGCTGGTGCGGTCTTTGCTTTCGGAGCAGAATACGCCGTAAATCCAGCCGTCTTCATGCTGCGTCAGGCGCATGTCGTAGACGTTTGTTTCCTCTGCGCAGGTATCGGGGAGGACGACAGGATAATCCCGGAAGCGGAAGCCCTCAGTGGGCTTGTCGGATTCCGCGACGGCGAAGAACGACTTGCGATCCATCCCTTCGACGCGCACGACGAGGCAGTACTTGCCGTTCAGCTTGATTGCGCCGCTGTTCATAGTGGCATTGACGCCCAGCCGCTGCATCATGAAGGGGTTCGACGCGGGGTCAGCGTCGTACATCCAGAAGGGCGGGATGTGCTCGCGGGTAAGGACAGGGTAGCGGTAGCGGGTATAAAGCCCGTTATAGAAGTGGTCATTGGCGGGGTTCGGGCGCGCGATGAGGCGCTCGTAGGACTCCATCAGGGAGGAAAAACTGCGGATTTGCATAGCAGTGGTCGCTCCTTTGCATTGTTTGTTTAGTACAGGTGCTAAGGGAATTGATTTTGATTGTGGCAGGGGGAATCGCCTCTGCGGAGGCGACAAGGGGGCTTTGCGGTCGCCCCCTTGACCCCTTCGC
>OLXK01001384.1_pt1 | contig 17289 bp, 20 predicted proteins | sample 1674321 | NCBI WGS metagenome assembly OLXK01 (sample SAMEA103958162, study PRJEB25191) | human gut metagenome | reverse complement strand
CAAGTACCCTCTGTTTTTGTGCCCTCTCGTTTGAGTGCTTGTCTATTATATCACGCTTTTCGAGCTTTGTCAACAGCTTTTTCATTTTAATTTTGCACAAATGGTTTTAAACTGTTATATTCCCCGATTGTGCAAAATGTAAACAACCACAATATACAGTTTTCTGCTATCAACATTTAGTTATCAACAACCGCATTGCTATATGTTGAAAACTCGTGTGTTCTTTTCGTAATGTAAAAAACATTGCCGCCCTTTAAGGACGGCACCGATAAAAAACCTACTTTTCCTCGTTCAGCTCGGAAATTATTCTGACAAAGCTGTCAATATCATTAAAGTCACGATATACCGAAGCAAATCTGATATATGCCACCTTATCTATATCCTTCAGCCTTCGCAGTACCAGCTCACCGATCTCGTCCGACGATACCTCACGTCTGAACTGGTTCTTCAGCTCCTGTACAATATCCTCAACCATTTTTTCAAGGTCTTCGATCTGTACCGGACGTTTTACTGTAGCTCTCGCAAGCCTGTTTATCAGCTTGTCACGGTCAAAAGGTTCAATGGTATTATCCTTTTTAACAACCATAAGCGGTATTGTTTCCACCATTTCATAGGTCGTAAAACGGCACTTGCACGACAGACATTCACGTCTTCTGCGAATCTTATTTTCCGCAGGGCGGCTGTCTATTACCTTGCTGTCCTCATATCCGCATTCCGGGCATTTCATCTGTTTTCCTCGCTTTCGCTCTGATCCTCACGGTTTTCTTTTCCATATTGCTGTATTTATGTATTTTAACACACTTTCGCAGCTTTTTCAAGCGTTTTCTGTAATCAAAGCCCCATCTTATACTTATCGTATATCTTTTTCATATTATTCGCACACGCAGCAAGCTCGTCATAGCTGCTGTAATTCTCACGGTAAAGCTCTACTATCATTGCTTTATCGTAATTTATTTTTTCAAGCTCGCTGAAAAGACGGTTGAAGTTAAAGCTGCCCTTTCCTATCGGCAGGCAATCGCAGCCTGCGTCGCCGTCGCTTACATGAAGATGCACGACCTTGTCACCTATTATATCAAGAAGCCTGAACGGATCTACATTGCTCCTTCTTGCCTGTTTGAGATCTACAACAAATCTGACCTCGTCGCCGAGTTGTCCGATCATATCCTCGATAAATCTTACACTGCTGCTCTTGCAGTAGCAGATGTTTTCCTGTGCCACCGTAACACCGAATTCTTTTGCAAGGCGGAACAGACGCAGATAACGTTCCATGTACCTTTCATCAGGCACCTTTGAGCTTAGGATAGCTCCGTGCAGGACAAACACATCCGCACCGATCTCCGCCATAACCTCAAAATACCTCTTGTAAATATCTATCAGATATTCGGTTCTGCGTGGATAATCGCCGAATAGGAACAGTGTTTCCATAGGCGAAGAAAACGGATGCATGGATAATACGTTCATCCCGTATTCACCGATGATCCTTCTTAGCTCAACAAGCACCTGCCCTTCAAGCTCGTCTATCGAATTTACGAATATCTCAACATTTTTTACACCCCGCTCGGCAAGCTCATAAAGAGCCTTTTCTGTTTCAAGAGGGTACAGACAAGCCGTTGATACGCCAATATCCATTTTCATTACTTCCTTTCTGAAAATCAGCCCGCCAGAGAACAAATGTTCCCTATTATTGATATGATGAGCGGTAATACATACACCGCCGCCAGCACCGCAACAAGCAATGCATAAACGCCGACCCTGCACAGACCTTCCGCCTTATCGGCAATTGCCGTTATCTTTTTGCGGAATATAATGTACAGCGCCAGTGCCGCAAAGCCTGCAACGCTCAGCACAATACCCGGTTTAAGTCCTTTAGGGCAGAAACTGAAGGTTATATCATTTTTGCCTTCCTCCAGCTTTACCGCCATAAAGCCCGACATAGAACGGTATATCTCAGCAGACTTGCCGTTTATCGTCGCAGAAAATCCGCTGTCATACGGCACCGACAAAAACAGCCACTGACCGCTCTTTGCGTTGTCTGCTGTTCCGCTTATATTTCCTCCGTCAACCTTAAGGTCGGCGGTTTTTGTTTTATTGATAGCTTTCTCCAGCTTATCTAACGACAGCCCGTAAACACCGTAGCTTGAGCAATAAGTGCTTTCGTTTACATCAACATCTATACTTACCTTCTCATTTTCGAAAGTACCGAGATATAAAAGCCCGTTGCTGTCTTTATTTGGGAACGACAGATCCTGCTTGATGCCGTTTACATATATTGCAAACGAACCGTTGATATGCTCGTTGATATTTCTTGTCACAAGATCAAAGCAATCGAAATACAACGCCTGCTTTTCACCTATATCCAGCTTGTAGCTGAGCGTTGCGATGCGTGTATTGCTCTTGGGTGTGAAATAATATATCCCGTCACGATGTGCATACCGTATATTCTTTTCTCCGGTATGCTCATATTCGGTGAACAGAAGCTCGTTGCCCGTATCAAGCAGATTTTTTGCAAGATATTCCTGTATAACTATGCGTTCTGCCTTAGGCAGCTCCGTACATTGTGACAGATCGCTGTCGGTCACTATTCCGAGCGGGAGATAGTATTCGCTCTCATAGATCGAATAGTTCTTGTCACGATAAATCACAGGCTCTCTTGCACTGAATTTCTCGATATAATATTTTATATTCATAACGGCGTCGGTAAGAGCCGTGCCTCCGTTACCTGTGACCTCCATCCAGTAGGACGAATAGCCGAGCCGCTTCATCGCAAACATATAATCCTCCGATGTAAGCGAGGTATAATGTGCGATGGTGGGATAGCCCAGTCCGCCTATAAGATTTGCGTCAAAATATTTCTTCGGCCACTGCATCAGCTTCACCCTGTAAAAATCCTCGTCCTCGGGGATTTTTCCTTCAAGCTCTATCGCATTGTTGTACTTGACAGGGGTATATGCCGATGCGCCTATATACACGTTTGCGTTGAAAACGCTCTCGGCTACAACAATTACAGCCAGTACAGAACAAACCGATTTGAAAGTGAGCTTCTTGAAAACGCCGAAAGCCATAGTCAGAACATACAGTGCCGTAAATCCGCAGAAGATAATCAAAAGCAGTATGAACGACTCCGAGCTTCCCCACAGTGTCGAAACATACGAATCCAGGTCGTATCTGCAGTTACAGTAGTACCATATCGTAAAACCGAAATAGATAACGCCGGCGGCAGTTATTCCGATAAGATAAGGCTTTTTATTCTTTTGCGCATAATCATCAGGCTTTGTATGCGACAGCTTCACCGCCGCAAAGGTCAGCATCATAAGCGTAGTCATATAGCCGTACCGCATAGGGAATGCCATATAGTCGCCCGTGTGCCACATCTTGTTTATCGGCTCAAACACTACCGGCAGAAGCGTAAGAAACGAAAGCAGTGCATAGAATCTGCTGTTCTTGCTCTTTCTTCGCAGAAAATACACAATGAAAGCCGCAACGGAAAATCCCGTACAGAAAATAAGCGGCAGATTTGTATATATCCCTGCAAATACCGCAGAATCAAACAGACCCTTGAGTATGTTCGCTCCCCTTGCGGATGAAAGATACTGTACAAAGCTCGGAAGCCATACAACAGCGGAAATCAGTGCCGCTATACCGCAGCCAATAATAAACCTCGGCGCAATGCCTTTGGTACTGCCCTTTTTCCTGTTGAGAAAAATGTAAACGCCGAAATACAGTATCGTGAACAATACCACCATATAGCTGAGATAATAATTCAGCACCAGCATTCCGACAAGACAGAATATAAGACCGCCTGTGCGTTTACGCTTTACGAGCGAATTGAACGCTATCAGCAGCAGCGGGAAGAAATACATTACATCGAGCCATACCGTGTTCTGATAGAACAGCATCGAATAACCGCTGAACGCATACATAACGCTGAAAAGCGCCGAATATGTCACATCCAGCTTTTTATGGCAGGTGCGGAAGTACGCATTTGCGGTTATCGCACAGACAGCCATTTTCATAAGCGTCATAATGTTCATGAACAGCATCATGTCCGCTTTGTCGACAAATGCAACAAGAAGCGAAAACGGGCTTGATATAAAGAACAGGAACACGCCGAGGAAATTCATTCCGCCGGCATTCTGCCAGTTGAAGAAGAAATCCCCCTTGCCCTCAAGTATGTCCTTGAAGTCGAGCAATAAAGGAAGCACCTGTTGGTGCATATCGCACCATGCGAGCGTTTTATCTCCGAACGGATAAAGCCCGCTGCCCGCAAATACCGCAAGTCCTATGACAATTACCGCTATCGGCGGAATTATCAGCGTCAGCAACAGCTTCGGACTGCGTATTAGTTTACCGAAATGTGTTGTGATTTTTTTAGTAATATCTCTTTTCAAAATATCCTCCGGGATTTTTAAAAATCTCTCCCATTTGGTTTTTATGAATATCTGTCTAAATTCAAAAGCCGCAAAGACTATATGTGCTATGCGGCTTTTATTTTTGATTGAATTATCAGCCGCAGGTGATTATACCATGAGCTTCTTTGTGTCTACCGTACCCTTTGAAGCAAGATTCTTTGTATCCTTCTTGCTTTCGCCGTTTCCTGCATTTGTATAATTCTTGCCGTGCTTCTCCTGCCAGAGTACCCACAGGGGACCCGAGATGCACAGTGAAGAATAGGTACCGCAGATAAGACCTGCCATCATAGGAATAGCAAATGTCATTATCGAGGTTACGCCGCAGATTGCGCATACAACGCAGATTGCAAGTACGGCAAAGGCTGTGGTAACAGTTGTGTTTACAGAACGTGTTATCGACTGAGTGATACTCATATTAACAAGTTCCTTGAGTGAAAGCGAGTTGCCGTAAAGGTTACGGTTCTCTCTGATACGGTCATATACAACGATCGTATTGTTGATTGAGTTACCGAGTACGGTAAGAACAACCGCCATAAAGTTTGCGTCGATCGGGAAACGGCAGAACACGAACACCGCATAAACCATGAAGCAGTCGTGAACAAGGGCTACCAGTGCAAACACACCTGCCGAAAGGCCGCCGATTTTCTTGAATCTGAACGCAATATAGATAACGAGCAGTATAAACGAGAACAATACTGCAACAAGGCACTTAAGGAAGAACTCCGTACCTGATGTGGGGTTGACATCCTGGCTGTTTACAAGCGTAAGGCTGTTATCCTTGAAGGTCTGCTGGAGCTTATCCGATAAAGCTGTCTGCTTATCTGCTGTAAGTCCCTCTGAAGACGAGAATGAAATTTCAATGACTTCAAGCGAGCTGTTCATCGAAGAACCTGTAGTTACAGTAACAGCACCGTAGTTTTCGCCCTCGACCGTCTTCTTTACCGCATTTGTATCAATTTCGCCGGTATAGCTGTAGGTCAGCATTGTACCGCCCTTGAATTCAATAGCCATTTCAATGCCGAATATGCAGTTGAAGATAACCGTAATTACAGCAATGACGATCGGTATCAGAAAGAGTATCTTTCTGTATCCTATAAAATCAAATACTTTTTTGTTATTCATTTTGAAGCACCGCCTTCCGTTGCGGCAGCCTTTTCAGCGGCACGCTTCTTTGCAGATTTTCCGCCGTAAAGTGCAGGATTTCTGAATATCTTGAATCTGGAAAGCGACATTGTCATAAGTCTTGTCGCAAATATGCCGAACAGGAAGTTCAGTATTACGCCGACCATCAGAGTATAACCGAATGAGTAGATAGTACCCTCCGTTGAAGCGCCGAACATAAAGAATACCGGCTTCAGTATAGTAGACGCAAGGCTGTCGGGAGTACCGAAAGCACCCATAAGTATGATAGCAACGATAATCATTGTGATATTACCGTCAAATACCGCACTGAACGCTCTCTTATAACCTGTAGCTATCGCTGTATCTATCGTCTTGCCGCTGTTTATTTCTTCCTTTATACGCTCGCCCGTGATAACGTTAGCGTCAACGCCCATACCAACCGCAAGAATGATACCTGCGATACCGGGTATTGTCAGCGTAAAGCTGTTTGAGAACGGGAAGAAGCCTGTTATAGCACAGAACGTACCTGCTACCTGTCCGATAAGACCGATAACGGCTACAACACCGGGAAGTCTGTACAGTGATATCATAAATATCATTATAAGTGCAAATGCGATAACGCCGGCGATTGCCATAGCATCACGGGCACCCGTACCGAGCGTGGGCGAGATAGTGCTGAAGCTCGATGTTTCCAGCTTGAACGGTAACGCACCGCCGTTTATCTGGTCTGCAAGCGCCTTAGCCTCATCAGCCGTAAAGTTACCGCTGATTGTAGCCTCACCGCCGCTGATTTCCTCTTTTACGGTAGCTGTTGAAATGCACTTGTCATCCATATATGTCGAGATGTATCCCTTTGATGAAGCAAGCTTCTTTGTTGCCTCTGCAAACTTCTCCTTGCCGCTGTCCTTCAGCTTTAAGGATACCATATACTCATATTCCTTGCTGTTTCCGCTCTTGAGCTGATATACGGCAGAAGCCTTTTCAACGTCCGAGCCGGAAATGATAAGGGGCAGATCCTCGTATGTCTGACCGTCGGAAAGCGACTTTTCCGAGCCTTCTCTGAAGGTGAGCAGTGCGGTAGCGCCAAGCTCCTTTACAGCCGCTTCCGGATCAAAGCTGTCATCCTCAGCCTGCCACGGGAAACGCACGATTATCTTATCGCTGTTATAATCAACATAAACCTCATAGTCTGTTATGTTGTTTGCAACAAGTCTTGTTTCAACGATTGACTTTGCCGCATCGACCTCTTCATTGGTCGCATCGTAGTCTGCCGGTGACGTAAATGTAACGTCAACACCGCCTCTGATATCAATACCCCAACGAATATCACTTACACCTCTTATAATAGTGGTCGTGAAATCGCCGTACTGGGTATGAACACCGAAAAATACTATGCCTGTAAATGCCAGTATAACCGCCAGCACTATAAAGAACACAGGCTTTGCCACTCTTTTCAAATGTTTCACTCCGTTTCTGTGCCTCAGCACATCCTGTTAATTTATACATTACAGTATTATACTATAATGATTTCGATTAGTCAAGAAATAGTAAAGAATTTCTGCAATTTTCACAATCCGTTCATTATACGGAAAGCTCAGCCTTTTCTCCGAGAACGTCCTTATTCTTTTCAAGGACAGGCTTTATGCACCTGTCAAGGAATGCAGTCACCTGGCTTGCGCTTCTGCCCGTGTAATTTTCGGGAATGAGCTTTGCCTCGATCTCTTCCTTTGTAGTCATGAAGTCGGGGTCTGCGGCGATTCTGTCAACAAGGTCGTTTTCTCCGCCCTCCTCCTTGATGACCTTACCTGCGGCAATGCTGTGCTGTCTTATCTTCTCGTGAAGCTCCTGTCTGTTTCCGCCCTTCATAACTGCGTCCATCATAATGTTTTCCGTTGCCATGAAAGGAAGCTCCTTCATTACTCTTGCACGGATAACCTTAGGATATACGACCAGTCCGTTTGTGATATTCAGCATAATGTTCAGTATAGCGTCTGTTGCAAGGAATGCCTCCGCTACTGCGATACGCTTGTTCGCACTGTCGTCGAGCGTTCTCTCAAACCACTGTGTGCCTGCCGTAAACGCAGGATTAAGAGTATCTATCATAACATATCTTGAAAGCGAGGTTATTCTCTCCGCTCTCATCGGGTTTCTCTTATAAGGCATAGCCGAAGAACCGATCTGATTCTTCTCGAAAGGTTCTTCCATCTCCTTGAAGTTTGCAAGAATACGCAGATCGTTCGAGAACTTCGAACAGCTCTGTGCAATACCGCCCAGTACGTTTACTATTCTGCTGTCAACCTTTCTTGAATAGGTCTGACCGCTTACGGGTACGCACTGCTTGAATCCCATTTCCTCAGCTATCATCTGCTCCAGCTTTTCTATCTTTTTCTCATCTCCGTGGAACAGTTCCATAAAGCTCGCCTGTGTGCCTGTAGTACCCTTCTGACCGAGCAGCTTCAGATTACCCATCTGATACTCAAGATCCTCAAGATCCATCAGAAGTTCGTTCATCCACAGCGTAGCACGCTTGCCTACGGTAGTCAGCTGTGCAGGCTGTAAATGTGTATATGCAAGGCAGGGCATATCCTTATATTTATCCGCAAAAGAAGCGAAGTTCGAAAGAACGTTCACGAGCTTTCTGTGTACTATCTTCATAGCGTCACGCATTACGATAACATCGGTGTTGTCGCCTACATAACAGCTTGTAGCGCCTAAATGGATTATGCCCTCGGCCTTCGGACAGCACTTTCCGTATGTATGAACGTGCGCCATAACATCGTGGCGGAGCTTCTTCTCTTCCTCAGCCGCATAAGCAAAATCAATATCATCAATATGCGCCTCAAGCTCGTCAACCTTTTCCTGTGTTACCTGCTCAAGTCCGAGCTTCATTTCCGCTCTCGCAAGCGCCACCCACAATCTGCGGAATGTCGAAAACTTCTTCTGTGCGGAGAATGTAAACTGCATTTCCTCGCTTGCATATCTCGTACAGAAAGGGCTTTCGTAAGTTTCATAATTTGTCATTATAAATAACCGTCCTTTTCATCGGATTTTTTACTTTCCTGTGTCATCTGTATCTGCCGCCTGTATCTTTGACGCATCCAGCGCTTCATCTGCACATACCGACACATTTTATATTGTATCACAAATTGTCCGTGTTCGCAATAGCAAACGTCATTTTTTCTCAAAACTTACCTTCCGTATATCATTCAGCCGCTCCGCTTCACCCTTCGGCAACATCGACCACAGCCGCCCTGCTTTCCATCGACCATAACCGCCCTCCTTCACCCTACGGCCACATCGACCACAGCCTGTCATTTCGCACAACAAAGCCGTTTGAACAGCTCTGCCGAAAATTTTTCGTATTTTTTTAAAAAAGCCCTTGACAAATACCCGAAAACCGTGTATAATGTTTACTGTTATCTGGGTGTGGCGCAGATTGGTAGCGCGCTACCTTGGGGTGGTAGAGGTCGTCGGTTCAAATCCGGTCACTCCGACCAAAAGCCCAAAGTGCGGTTGTTAAATTAATTATCTAATTGTATCTTATCGACCGCCTGACGGCGTAAATCATCATAACTATGCAGATAAATATTTGTGGTGTCAAGCTTTGTATGTCCGAGCAAGTCGGCAACTGTCTTGACATCAGCTCCGTTAGCAGTAAGCAGACTTGCGAACGTGTGACGGAACTTGTGCGGAGTGAGGTGTGGCAAGCCCTCTGAGTGTGTCTTTTTCCATTCCTCATTCTTGCGAATGAACATATTGTTATATTCCTCATGATAGCGCCGAGGGGAAAGAAAATTTTTTGAGCGTGGATTGCCAAACACGAAATCACAGGTAATAGGCAGAGAAAGAAGAAGTTTATAAGCCGTTTCGTTAAGTTCAACATAGCGGAACTTGTGGTTTTTGGTATCGTCAACGAGCCTTGCACAGCCTTTAAGCACAACAACAGTTTGACAAACAAAGATACGGCGGTGAGGTAGGTCAACGTTTTCCCAACGCAAGGCGAGTATTTCTTCACGGCGTAAACCTGTCAAGCACTCAAAACGGAACATTTTAATAATAGTGCTATCGCCCGAAGTCAGAAAGGCGGCTTGCTCCGCCGTAAATGATAGCTGTTGCACTGTTTCAGGGCGTTTTCTGCAACGCCTAAGTTCAAAGGCTGAAAGGTCAATGGACGTGTAACGGCAGGCATAAGCATAACGCATGATACGTTTAAGGACACTGCGGAGCTTTTTAACTCGGTCAATGCAATATGTATCATCACATTGCTTGATAAGGTTGTTAAGGTCTGAAAGACCGATTTCGGAAAGGTCCTTGCCGTTTATAGACTTGCAATTCTGCTCTATCACATAATCGGTTTGTTCAGGGTAACGGACAACGCCCTCAAGATATGAGGGGCGAAAGTCCTTGTAATAAAATTCTTTAAATTTCATGGTAATAACTCCTTTTGCGTGGGTGTTATTTGGGTGTAGTCATTCCATGTACGCCAATACATGGGCTTATAATGGCTACACTCTTTTTACTGTTATAATGCGTGTGGTAGGCTTGAAAGCCTTTTTAAATGCACTGTAGCGGTGCTGTGCGTTGTATTCTTCAAGAAACAGCCTGAGGAGCGTATCACGCTCAGCAGGACAGCACAGATATACAAGCCTTTTATCCTCTCCTTTCTCCTTGCCTATCGTGCCACAGAGCCACAGATAGAAAAAGTTGATTTCTTCCTTGCAAATTTCTTTTTGCTTCATGGTGTACCTCCTGAAATGATTATAATATATGTTGTCGGCTTTGTAAAATCAGCCGATTTTTTTGTTTTTATTTTCAACAAATTTTGACGTTAAGCCGTCCATAAGTGTGAACAATCCCATTTGTGAAACCTCGTGACGAACGTGCGAACACTGCTCACGGATAGCGTAACTATCACAATGCAGGTCAAAATCAACGTTGTATTTACAATAAAATGTACCGCTGTTGTTCTCGGCAGGATATTTGAAACAATACACTATATCATCAATGCGCCTTGTAAGCTGTTCAAGCTTGTCTATGCCGTCATTACGTTCAGCCGCCTTTTGATAGAGTTCTGTAGGCAGGAACGGCGAGGTTATATATACTTCCGTCCATAACGTCATTTTATTGCTGTATCGTGCAGATACCTGAGAGCGGTACTTGTCAAGCAGAATGAGCAAGTAACTGTATGAGATACGCCCACGGAACTCATCAAGAATAAGTATCGGTTCGCCTTGGTAGCCGTCAAAAGGGTGGTCATAGTCGGTCACACGATAGATATTTACATCACCATGCTTTTCACAAAGTTCAATGTATGTGTATGATTTTCCGCACCCAGTACCGCCAAACAGCCAATGTACTTTGACATCACGTTCGGGCGGTGTGTTGTCCTTACGATACAAATAAAATAGCTCTTCTGTTGCAGTTTTGGACTTGATAGCCTGCGGAAACTGTCGGTAAATATCGTTTGGAGTTTGTCCGCTGTAAATAAGGTCACGGATATCAGACATTGAAATCAAATCGTTACGCTTGCCTTGACAGCCTTTAATCTCACCGACCTGCGATTTTGCTATAATCTTTTCGCCCTTTTCCTCGAACTTGCCAACCTTGTTTATATAATCCTCGACTTGCTTTTTGTTTCCTTTGGTTATCTCAATATGTACTTTAGGAAAAAGCTTTTTCAAGGCAGACAGCGGGCGGAACGTCTTCTCACTTTCAAACACACAATGCAAGTGTTCAAGACCGAGGGCAGACACGCAGAATAAAACCGCTCCTGTTCGCTTATCATCATCACCGACCCATTTATTAAGAACATCATCACATATCTGTTGTTCTGTCAATGAGTGATACTCCGTAGGCTCTTGCTTTAATATAACCGCCTTGCCGTTCTCGTCTTTGATTATCTCCCCCTCTTCATTGTGCTTGTATGTAATATCGTAGCGAGGGTTATTTATAACGCAGAAAGCAGAGCGGCAATTAAACTCCGCCATATATAGAAACACCACCTTATCTTGTATCAGAAGTTGTCACAAAATTTTGTGACATGGGAAAACACGCATTTACGCTGTTTAAACTACTTTGTATCATGTATCAGAAGTCGGGGGTAATACTATACCCCGACTTCACGAGAGTACAGAAGAACGCCGAGAGGGAAGCGAAAAAGGGGAATCTTGAACGGCGTTCCCCTCTTGCAGAGCATTGAAATGTTGAAAACATTAAAAGCTATTGGTTTCCAACATTCCAACACTCAGCAATTCACCCCCAGCCGTCCGCTTGATAGATTTCACGGATAGAAAAATCAGAAATTATTCTGAGATTTAAGTTTACCGAACTTTTTGCAAGTACGGCAGGAAAGATTAAAGAACCTATCATGAAGGGCACAGTGAAATTGAAAATCAAGAGAAGAATCTCTACGCAACTCACCGAGAGTGTATTCTATTTTCCCATACAAAAGAAAAGCATCATAAATATTAATAACTTTACGATATTCACGATAAAGGCGAAGATACTCACGGACATAGTAGTTTGAAATAGACATTTTCAACAATCCTTTCATTTTGTTAACAGTAATATTCACATGAGTAACAGTTTTTTTGCCTTGCAATAATATGATTATCAAGAAGTTTGTAAAATGTTGGAGAAGAAACAGAGCCTAATATTATTTCAGCAGCGGAATCATCAAATCCAATCAAAGCTATATCAGGCTTTCCAGGAATAGAAAAAGGCATGGTATTAACTTTAATAGCTAAAGAGTGAGCATTGATATTATCAACAATTTCCTTATATCCGTATCTTTTCATTTTTCAACAATCCTTTCAAATTTGATTAGCGGTTTGAGGGTTATCCGCTTTCCCTTGTCTATATTAAATATACACTATATCTAGTCCATATGCAATGGATATAGTGTAAAGTATTTATTAAATAATTATTAACTGGATATAGTGTATATTGTGGTTGACAAATTACAATAGATATAGTATAATGTAGAAAAGGTGGTGAGGTAATGGCGGTATCAGAAGCCAAGAAGAAAGCTAATGCAAAATGGAACGCAGAAAATCTCGAAAAAATACAGTTTTATGCTCCAAAGGGGTTTAATCAGATGATTAATGACCGAGCAAAAGAAATAGGATTGTCAAAGGCAGGATATCTCAAAAAGGTTATCACTGATGAGATAAAATCAGCAGAGGACAGCCACATTGTAATAAAGACACATACGGACGAGGAGTGAGAGTATGGAAGAAATATTCACAGCATTGGATGCTATGACGTCAATAAGCGTTGTTATACTTATCGTGAAAATAGTCATTGTGATACTGTTGATATGTGCTATATTTGAAACAGCAGGCAACAGCAAAGCGATAAGACGAGAAGAAGAGAAACAAACGGAATTATTAAGACAGATACAGCAGAACACAGTTAATAGCAATCTGCTGATGATTAACAACAAAGACAACAACAACTCGCAGTGAGCCTCACGGCAACCACTGCGAGTTGTTTCATTACCAAGCATTTTTCCGCTTGCGAATAGATTTCTTTTGCTTTCGGTCAAGTGGCTGTGTGTTAGGCTCTATGCCCTCACGATTGGCGAGTATCTCTTCATCAGACAAATACTCTTTTTGTAACATATTAGTGACAAGCTGTGATGTATCGTAGAGCTGACGGCGTTTATTAGTCTGTAGATACGTTCTATTATACATCTGAGCAGGCGTATAAGCCTTATTTTCAGAATATAACTCGTATTCTTCGATGTCATATGTATAACCTGTCTGTATACGGCAGAAAGGGTGTTTGAAATGCGTATGGCAAGCGGTAACGTCTGCGGTTATATCACGTATCTGCTTATCTAAGAGGTTAAATCTCTGCACTGTTGCATATATCATCATACGCCGTTTACGGCATTGGCACAAATGCTGAAATAGAGGTTTAGGAACGGCACATTTACCGCCCGAAAAGTCACGGCTATTAAATATAGTACCTATTTCATCAATAAGCACAAGCGTGTTTTTAGGGGCGTTGAGGATATCTTGTGCAGTGTTCAAGGGTAGTATCTCCGTATAGTCGGGGAAATTTTTAATATTAATGTTTGTTAGTATGTGAAGCTGAGGATATTTGAGGCAGAGTTCATAAGCTTCAGCGACCATAAGCGAGGTCTTACCTGCTCCGAATTTGCCGACAAAAAGATGTATACCCCAACCGTTGAATATTTGCGACCAATTAAAGTATAAAGCCGTAGCCTTGTCATAAGAAGTATAAGCCGCCAAGGACGGCAGACGAACGAAATAATCTAATAAAATCATAAGCTACCTCCGAGGGTTGAAGAATCGAACCATTGCATTATAGAGCATTTTCCAAAGTAGAAAAAGCATTAAACAGGCAAACACAAATTCAATGCACAGCACACCGAATTGTTTCCATGTCTTTATAACATCAATGGCGGCTAAGTCACAGCCGAGGAGCTTTAAAAGCTGATAGCAAGCGTTTTGAACATCATATAACAAATTTACCACCCCTCTTTCTCAGGCTCTTGCTTGTCGCTCTGTGGCGTGTTCTGTGGCTGTTCAGCCGATTGTTTTTTTAGCTCCTGTTCCTCGTATAGTGCTTCAATAAGCCGTTTACGAGGGAGCGACAAGTCTTTTTCAGATTTAAAAGCGTGCAAGTCCATAAAGAACGCCACCACGCCAAGAACCGCACTAATAGCCAAAATGACTATTAGTGACAGGACGAATAATTTTAATATTGCAACCATTTTAACAACTCCTTATGTATTGTGGAAAAGATATCGTAACAGGGCAATGGAGCAGGATATAACAAACAATCCTATAATCATTGCACCTACTGTGAAACTAAATTCACCGAAACGAATACGCAAACACATTAAATGTTGAATTGAAACAAAAAGCGACTTCATAAGTGAAAACCAATCCATATTGCACCCCCTACTTCAATACCCATTTAACAACGCAAATTGCCAACATGACAACAAAGAAAGATATCAGGATAGTTAAGAACGTTGTGGGCAAGATACCGATACTTGCGGTTAAGAACTTGAAGAAATCGGACGAGCCGTCAAACACTGATTTAATGCTGTCAAGTCCGAAATCTACAGAGCCGAAATTTTTATCAAGATTTTTTTGTTCCTCATACTTCTCGAAATCGTCAGGAGCAAGACCACTTTCGCCCTTTTTATCCATATCATAATCATACATATAATCAGGAGTCAACTTCTTATCAAGGTAATCAGTAAACGGCTTGTTTGTATCCATTTCAGCACCATTCTTGAAGATTTTCGGCTTATATTCAGGATAATCTTTATAATTAAATGCCGTTGACGTTACACAATAGTAGTCAGGCATTACAACGTCTGTTCCCTCGCCTGTTTCGGGGTCAGCATTTACTGTTACAATCTGCTTTGTATTCAAAGAACCTTGATTGCACAAATAACCTTGATTGTCAAGGTCGAAGTAATCAGGGGTAGGAACTGAAAGAGAGGTCAAGCGACCATATACCACGATATAAAGCTTTGTATCGGCTGTGAACTGTGAACTATCAAGATTTTCAAGATTGATAGTAACATTCTTGACAGAGCCACCCTTGCCAATTATATAGCCAGCATTTATGCCCTCTGCCTTTATCCATTCCGAAGGCTCTTTGTTATCGTCCGTAACATCATCAACAACGCCGCTTGTAGTATACATATATTTGCCATAGTCCAATGAAGTATAAACAGCGTTTTTAACGCTTTCTTCATAAGACGACTTTTCAGGGGGGGAAGTAGTAATATAACATACAAATTCATATGTATAATCTTTAAGTTCATCATAGCTGTCACGGAGTTTTAAAAATTCGTCCGTTAGTGTGACACGGACGTTAAGACCATTGCTTTCAATTTCCTGTCCGTTGTTGCTTGCACCAGGAGCGACAAGAGTTCCCTTGCGGCTCATGCCCTCAGAGAGAGCAGGGGAATAATCGACAGTAAAGGGAACTGGTGGGGCGTTAGGGTCAACAGGGGTTACATCATCGCCGTTGTTAGTTATTTTAATATTAGATTTAAATATGTGATTAAAGTAAGAATGTGATTGTTCATCATCATCGACATAGAATTTATATCCAGAAATAGAAACATTATCATTAAAAGAAATATCCATTGAATCGGAATTGCCATAATCTGAAACACGACCACCAATAGAACTCGCATAGCCATATTTTTCAATTTTACCATGAGTAAGATTTAATGTATTGTCAACAAGAAAATCATCAGGAATAAAGAAAATGTAATACCACCAATAATATTGCGAACTATCCTCAAAATATGTCATAATATAATGAGAATGTTCAATATCAATATTGTTATTTTTTGCATAGTCAATCATTTGTGAAAATCGTTTCACACGATTAACGTTACTAGACAAGTCGCCACTACTAACATCAACAGCAAACGCAGGAACGGCAGACAATACACAGCATATCATACACAGCATAGCGGACAAAACAGCAGTGAACCGCCGTAGTTTAGATTTCATATTTTTTTCTCCTTTCTAAAATAATCAAAAAGATGACAAACAGAAAAAATAAGATGATGAATAATAAACTCCAAAAGAAAAGACAAAGTAAATCCAAATAAAGCAGTTTGTTTAGGTGTAGTAAAGGGATATGAAATTATACTATTAAAAGTAATTACATGAAAAACTATAAAGGGGGCAATGAAAAGCCAAGTATCAAGCATACAAAACATAAAGTTAATTATATGAAATAGTTTTCTATTCATGTACCACGGAACACTTGACAGGTCATTTTTAGATACTGTATCAACATTTTTCATTTTGTTTTCTCCTTTCTATAAATAAAAATGCGGAGCGGATTGACCGCCCCGCAAAAGCGAGTGTTTAAGCCTTGCCCTTAGTAAGCTTACGTATAACACCGATAGCAACGCCGAGGAGTGAAGCACCAACAAACACCATGACAAGCGGATTGCCAGTCATAATAGTCCAGACCTGAGAAACAAGGTCAGTAATAGTTGTTACACCCGAAGTAATAGCAGTTGTTTCACCTGTAAGAACAGTAATAGGCATATTATTTAATCTCCTTTCTTACTTGATTATGTCTATACTTTCGACAACAAGCTTTTCAGCACCGCCAAAAGTACGAACGCCATAATTAATATTTACATGGCTATCAATGATAGCCGCAGAGTTAGGGAAAGTTTCCTGCAAGACCTTTGTTGACACTTTAGCAATATGTGTTTCATATCCTGTCACGCTCTCGTCCTTACTTTCCTTAAGACAAAAAAGTGTGTAGTTTTCCCACTTTCTGCCCGTTTCCTTGATAATTCCACTGTTTTTCTTAAAACCTTTGACAATATACATCTTGTCATACCTCCAAAATCAATTAATAATTTGTTGTAGTTCTCTTGACTACAGTTATATTATATAACATTAGGTAAACGGCGTAAATACTTGTAATATTTCTTGTCAATGTATAATTTGTTAAAATACCGCACTAACAAACTAAACTTTTTGTAATATTTCTATGCACAATAAAACCGCCGATATTTAAACAAAATACGGCGGCTTATATCCTAAAATTTTCTATTTGTGTTTGGGGTGGTAGAGGTCGTCGGTTCAAATCCGGTCACTCCGACCAATATGTAAAAACGGCTTTCCGCTATTGTGGAGAGCCGTTTTTTAGTTGTCAAAATATTCTAACACAAAAAAAGGCGTTGTAAAAAAACAGCGCTCAAAGAGTCGAGATTTCCTGCTTTTGG
>OLXK01001366.1_pt1 | contig 17427 bp, 16 predicted proteins | sample 1674321 | NCBI WGS metagenome assembly OLXK01 (sample SAMEA103958162, study PRJEB25191) | human gut metagenome | reverse complement strand
GCTGACGAAAAGCATGCTCTTCGGCGGGCTGCTGGCGCTGGAATGGGGCGCGTATCTGCTGCTGGATTTCTTCTATTCCTACACCATCGCCAAGGAGAAGGGCTGGAAATTCCTGCCGGTTGAAATCATCCTCTATCCGGCGTTCCATTTCGCTTATGGCTTCGGCTCGCTGTGCGGCATTGCGGCGCTGCCGAAATTCGTCAGGGCGGAGAAGGAAAAGAAAAAGGCGGGTGACGGGCGGTGACGGTGCTGCATATCTGCTGCAACCTCGCCGGTTCAACCGTCTTTCCGCAGTTGTTTGAGGCGCTGGCCGCGCAGGGGCTTGAGCAGGTGGTGTTCGTGCCGGAAAAGCGCGCGGCGGCGTACAGCAGCAGCGCTGCGAACAGAATATAACAGGCGGTAGCGGCGCGGGAGACCCCGCCCGGTTTGCGCGGCAAATTTTGACGCATGGCATCGCCCTCCCTTGCGATAGTTTGCGTGATTTTATTTGCCATATCCGCACAAATAGTATATAATGTGTAAACAATTTGTGAGGAGGTATCCGGCCATGGCGTCTTCCGTCCGCCGCTCGCGGACATTGTTTCTGGTGCAGTTTGCGGTATTGCTTTCCATCGAGGCGATCGTGGCATTCACGCCGCTCGGCTCGCTGCCCGTCGGTCCGCTCGTGGCGACGCTGGCGCACGTACCGGTCATCATCGCCGCCATTTCGCTCGGCCTGGGTGCGGGCGCGGGGCTGGGCTTTGCCGCCGGGCTGTTCAGCTTTATCGTATGGACGTTCATGCCGCCGAATCCGGCGCTGGCGTTCGTGTTCACGCCGTTCTATTCGTTCGGCGAATTTCACGGGAATTTCTGGAGCCTTGTAATCTGTTTTGTGCCGCGCGTACTCATCGGCGTGTTTGCCGCCCTGGTCTATCGGGGCATGTCGCGCGTCTGCAGGGCCGATGCGGTCAACATGGGCGTTGCGGCCGTGGCAGGCACGCTTGCCAACACGTTGCTCGTGCTCGGCGGCATCTATCTGGCGTTCGGGGTGGATTATGCCGCGGCCAACGGCATCGCCTACGGGTTGCTGCTCGGCGCCATCGGCACGGTTATCGCCACCAACGGCGTGCTGGAGATCGTTGTCGCCGTCGTGGCGGCCATCGCGGTATGTACGGCGCTCAGGAAGGTGCTCAAACATGGCTGATCGTCTGCTTGGCATAGACATTGGCGTATCGGCTGCCAAACTTGCGCTGCTGGAGGAGGGGGCGCTCTTGCGCACGCAGCGCATCGACGCGCATCGCTTTCGGCCGGAGGACCTGCTTTCCTGGCTGTCTCCGGCCCCGGCCTGCATCGCGGCCACCGGCATGGGCGCGCCCCTGCTGGGGGAGGCTGTCGCCGGCGTGCCGGTGCGCCATGCGGATGAGTTTTCGGCCATCGCGTCGGGGGCGCTCGCGCTCTCGGGCCTGCCGCGCGCGCTGGTCGCCAGCGTCGGCACGGGCACGGCGTTCGTGCTGGCGGAGCACGGCGCGCCGGCGCGCCATCTCGGCGGCAGCGGCGTAGGCGGCGGCACGCTGCTCGGGCTTTCGACCCTGATGGGCGACGGTGCGGACGCGCAGCGCATACTGGACCAGGCCGCCCGGGGCGACCTGCGCCGCATCGACCTGTGCATCGGCGACGTGACCGACCGCGAGATCCCCGGCCTGCCGCCCTGTACGACCGTCGCCAACTTTGCGCACCTGCATCCGGCGGCGGACGCGGCGGACCGTGCGCGCGGCGTCGTCAACCTCGTGTGTCAGACGGTCGGCGTCATGGCGGCGTTCGCGGCGCGCGCCGCGGGGGTGGAGGATGTCGTGCTCATCGGCACGCCGGTGGTGCATCCCGCCTTTATGGAATTGACCCGCATGGTCGAGCTGCTGCACCCCATCCGCTTTCACGTGCCGCCACAGGCGCCGTTTGCGGCGGCGATAGGCGCGGCGCGCGTTGCGGGCCCCATATCAGAGAATTGAATGGACAAAGGAGAAGGAGAACCATGACCACGCATACCCTTGCCATCCTCGGCTTTGGCACCGTCGGTTCCGGCGTGTATCGGATTGCGACGGAGAACCACGACGACATCCTGCACCGCGAGCAGTTGGATCTGCGCGTCGGCCGCATTCTCGTGCGCGATTTTGAGCATGAGCCGAACCTGCATCTGGCGCCGCGCGCGCTGTTCACCACGTCGGTGGACGATATCCTGAACGACGGCGGAATCGACATCGTTGTCGAGTGCATGGGCGGCGTGGAGCCGGCGCGCACGTTCATCCTCCGCGCCCTGGAAAGCGGCAAAACGGTCGTGACGTCCAACAAGGAGGTCATGAGCAAGCACTGGTACGAGTTTGAGGCCGCCGCAAAGGCGAGCGGCGCCGGGCTGTATCTGGAGGCGACGGTAGGCGGCGGCATCCCCATCATCCGCACGATCCTCGACTCCATGCAGGCCAACAACATCGAGCGCGTCATGGGCATCATCAACGGCACGACCAACTACATCCTGACCAAGATGGCCGAGGAGGGGCGCGCATTCGACGAGGTGCTGCGCGAGGCGCAGCAGCTTGGCTATGCCGAGGCAAACCCCACCGCCGACGTGGAAGGCTACGACGCGATGTACAAGCTGTCCATCCTCTCGTCGATGGCGTTCCATGCGCACATGCCCATCGACGTGATCTACCGCGAGGGCATCACCAGATTGACGGCCGAGGATTTTGAGGCGGCAGAGCTGCTCGGCTATGAGATCAAACTTCTGGCCATCGGCAAGAAAAGCGGGAACGCCATTGAAGTGCGCGTACATCCGACCATGGTGCCAAAGGCGCATCCGCTTGCGTCGGTGCGCGGCGTGTTCAACGCCATCTTTCTGACCGGACACGCCGTGGGCGACGTGATGCTCTATGGCCGCGGCGCCGGCTGTATGCCTACGGCTTCGGCGGTCATGTCGGACGTGATCTACGCCTGTCATGCCACGGGCCGTCACCGCTACATGACCTTCCGCAACGACGCGGCGATCAGCAACGAGGTGGAGCTTGTGCGCGACTTTGCCTGCGTCTACTGTATTCGCCTCTCCGTGGCGGATGCGCCCGGCACGATGGCGGCCATCGCCGCCGTGTTCGCCGGGCATGGCGTTTCGCTCAAGGATGTGCTGCAGCTCGGCGAGCGCGCCGGCGGCTCGTCGCACATCACGTTCATGACGCATACGGCGCACGAGCTCAGCGTGCAGGCGGCGCTCGACGAAATCCGGCGCCTGCCCTGCGTCCACGAGGTGGAGAGCGTGATTCGCGCGGAGGACTGATTCCCGCATGCTTGCGCCTGCCGCCGCCGGCGGCAGGCGCGGCGGATACCGGCCGCTCCGCCACACCGCCGTGCGGAGTGTGCTTTTGACGGCGCAAAAGCAAAAATATTGCTTGCAAAAAGCACGGGTATTCGCTATAATGGGTTCGCTGAACGCGAGATGCTGATGTAGCTCAGTCGGTAGAGCACTTCATTGGTAATGAAGAGGTAGGCAGTTCGAATCTGCTCATCAGCTCCATATCGAAGCAGGCGCGTATCGCCTGCTTCGGCCTTTTTCACCCCGGGCGGCATGCTTGCGGCCGCTTTCCCGCTTTCTAAAATCACGCGCCCTAAAATCGCGCGCCGGTTCGCCCTTTGGGCGCCGGCTTTTTGCGGGGCGACGGCCCGCAGCCGCAGGCGTTGCCGGGCGAGGGGGGGGGAAGCGGGAAACGGGCAACAACGAAAAACGGCCTGCGCCAAACGCGCAGACCATTTTTACTTGAGCCGATGCGCAGGACGCAGCCGCGCGTTGCGGACGCTTAATCCGGCAGGCGCTTGCCGCACCGGTTGCAAAAGGCAAAATTTATGTCCACGGGCGCGCCGCAGTAGGGGCAGAACAGGCTGCCGGACGGGGCGGAAGCGGACGGGGCGGAAGCGGACGGGGCGGAAGCGGACGGGGCGGAAGCGGACGGGCCCGACGGGCCGCCTGCAACCGGCGCCCCGTCAAACCGCTCGTTCAGCGGGTCGGGCTCCTCCCGTCCGTCGGTGATATCGTATTCGGAGTAACGGTTTTTTCCGGTGGCGTTCCTGAAATGATAGAGCGCCTGGACGACGGCAACGGCCACAAAGATCAGGCCGAATACCGCCATGAAGCCGCCGCCGATGCGCAGTGCGACGATGGTCCACGCCACGCCGAACAGGCCGATCAGCAGGCTCATTACGCCGCCCATCATCGAGGGCGCGCGACCGCGTTTGATACTTTTCATGTCGCTTTCTCCTCCTGCAACAGACCCATTTGCACGAGCGCCGCGTCCACGCGGGCGCCGATGGTCTCAATGCTCTCCAGCCGGCCGTCCCGCATACAGGGGATGACCCGCACGTTGGGCAGGCGCGCCGCATAGGCGAGGTATTTCTCGCGCGCCCGGCGCTGGATGTCCGGGATGGACTCGTAGATATCGCGCCCTTCGCCCACATAGTCGCGGTAGCCCTTTTTGTCCACGTTGCCCGCCGCCTGCGCAAGATCCATGTCGAACAGCAGGTAGGCGTCCACGCGCGGAATGCCGAAGTGCTCGTGTTCCAGCGCCAGCACGAAGTCGAGCAGGTCGGGCTTGCCGGCGTCACAGTCGCGGATGGACTGGTATACGGCGTTGGACAGCACATAACGGTTGATGAGCAGCACGTCGCAGGCGTCGCCGTCAAAATCCTTCAGCGCCTCGAACCGGTCGAGCGCAAACCAGAGCGCCATGCTTTTGCCGTCCACGGTATCGGCGCGCACGCCGTCGCTGCCGGTGAGCAGCTTGCCGACCTCCCGCCCGAAAAAGGAGCTGTAGATCGGAAACGAGAGCCGCTCCACGCGCCTGCCGGCTGCGAGCAGCCGGCAGGCGGCGCGCTCCATCTGCGTGCCCTTGCCGGTCCCGTCAATGCCCTCAAATGCAATGATGAACGCCATAGCCTCAGCCCTTTGTAATGCGCGCCATGGCGCGCAGCGTGTTTTCGCGCGTGGCGAACGCGGTCATGCGGAGATAGCCTTCGCCGGCCTTGCCGAACCCGGCGCCGGGCGTGCCCACGATGTGGTGCGTTGCCAGCAGTTCGTCAAAAAAGCGCCAGCTGTCGCCGTGCGGCACCCTGAGCCAGATGTAGGGCGCGTTGACGCCGCCGTAGACGGTGTAGCCGGCCGCGCGCAGACTCTCGCGGATGATGCGCGCGTTCTCCATGTAGTCCGCCACCACGGCGCGCAGCTGGGCGTAGCCCTCGTCGGACAGGCCGGCGGCTGCGCCGCGCTGGGTGATGTAGGATACACCGTTGAACTTGGTGGCCATGCGGCGCGCCCACATGGCGTTGAGCGAGACCTCGTTGCCCAGGGTGTCGCGGCAGCGAAGCGCCCGGGGCACGACCGTATAGGCGCAGCGCACGCCCGTAAAGCCGGCCGTCTTGCTCATGGAGCGGAATTCGATGGCACACTCCACAGCGCCCTCAACCTCAAATATGCTGTGGGGCGCCTCCGGCTCCGAGATGTACGCTTCATAGGCGGAGTCGTACAGCAGCAGCGTGCCGTTTTTCCGCGCATAGGCCACGATATCGGCAAGTTGCGCCTTTTTCAGCGCCGCGCCGGTGGGGTTGTTCGGATAGCACAGGTACATCACGTCCGGCGCCGCTTCCGGCAGCTCCGGCATGAAGCCGTTTTCCGCCGTGCAGGGCAGATAGACGATGCGCGCATAGGCGCCGTCCTGGTAGCGGCCGCCGCGCCCGGCCATCACGTTCGTATCCACATAGACGGGATAGACCGGATCGGTCACGGCCACGGTGCAGTCCGGCGCAAACAGCTCCTGAATGTTGCCCACGTCGCACTTGGCACCGTCGGATACGAAGATCTCGTCGGCCGAGATATCCACGCCCCGGCTGGCATAGTCGCGCTGCCGGATGGCTTCGCGCAGAAAATCGTAGCCGTATTCCGGCCCATAGCCGCGGAAGGTCGCCTCGTTCCCCATCTCGTCCACGGCCTGATGCATCGCGGCGATCACCGCAGGCACGAGCGGCCGCGTCACATCCCCGATGCCCATGCGGATCAGATCCGCCTCCGGGTGCGCCTTCTGGAACGCGGCAACGCGCTTGCCGACCTCGGAAAACAGGTAGTTGCCCTGCAACAGGCTGTAGTCGCCATTGGCCTTGAACATAACATGCCTCCGCTTATCGATTCTGTTCTTCCCAGTTTATCACACAAGCCAACCGGCTGCAAGCGCAGGACGGACAGCCGCCGCCCTGCGCGTTCGACGTGTTTCCGGCGCATGACGGCGGCCCGGCGGGGCGGAAGGCGGGCTTTGTGCCGCATTGGGACGGTTTGCGCCGAATGGCGGGCGAGAAAAGCTGTCCGTGCTTTCGCTCAATCCGAGCTTTTCGACAGGCGTGTGTTCTTATAATAGCAACGAGGGTGGATGTATGAGCGACGAGAGCGAAAGAGCCAACAAGCCGAAGCAGAACCGTTTTTTGCAGTATATCGGGCGGCGCGCCTTTGCCGGCGAGCTGCTGACGTTCTTTGGCGCGCTGCTGCTCGGACGCGTGTGCATCGCCGGGGATATTGCGCCGTTCGGGCTTGCGTTTCTCGCCGCGGCCACGATTTCCGGCTGCAACGCGCACTATGCGTTTGCCGGCGCGGTTTTTGGCGCCATTCTGCTGCAGGCCGAACCGCAGTATCCGGCCGTATGCGCGTGCGTGCTCTATTATGTGATGCACCTGCTCTGGCTGTGCTGGAGCGGCAAGGGCGAAACACTCGACCGGCTGTTCCTGCTGTTCCTGGCGCAGGCGGCGATGCTGCCGATCTTTCATGCGTCCGACGTGTCGTCGCTGCTGCGCGCGCTGATCAACATAGGCCTGTGCGAGTTTGCGGCGCTCGTCATGCAGAGCGCGCTGCGAACCATACGTATGCTGGGCAACCGCCACGTACTCTCGGACGCCGAACAGGTGAGCATCAGCCTGTCGTTCGGCTTTTTCCTGCTCTCCGTGACCGATGTGCAGGCATTTGGCTTTTCATTGCCGGTCGTGCTGCTGCTGCTGTTTGCGATGATCGCGGCGCTCTCGCGCGGCGTCAGCGGCGTGGCGGTGTCCGTGGCGCTGGCGGTGGTGCTCGCCGTCAGCGGGGATTTCACGCTTGTGTTCGTCGGCAGCCTTGCGGCATGTACGCTTGCCGGCGCGCTCATGCGCCGGGCGGATACCATCGGCGTGTTTGGCGGCTTTCTCGCGTGCAGCCTGGTGGTCGGCACGTACGTGTATACCGCGTCGCACACGATCAACCTGCTGAACCTTGCCGTTTCCGGCGCGGTGTTCCTGCTCATCCCGCGCAACCTGCTGCTGGCGCTCTGCTCTTATCTGGATGCGGATATGGATCGGGAGCGTTTCAGTGAAAAGGCGATGAAACGGATGCGGGAACATACGGCCGAGGATATCCGCCGCACGGTCGCCGTCGGACGCGAGGTGGCAAAGCTGTTTGAAATGCCGCAGCGGCAGGAACCGCCGGACGCAAAGCTGCAGTGGACGGCGCAGGCGGCCGCGAGCGTGTGCATGGACTGTTCGCTCAAAAAGATGTGCTGGCGAGACCCGCATCTGGCGGCGCAGGCCGTATCGGCCATGCTGCAGGCGCACGAGCGGGGCGAGCGCATCCGCATTCGCCGCCCGTTCGACCCATCCTGCAAGCACATGACGCAGATGGCGGCCGCCGCCTGGCAGGCGCAGAATCAGTACCTGGTGCAAAGCGCGCTGCGCAGCCGCACGGCACGGCAGTACGGCTTTGTCAACCGGCAGCTCAACGGCATGTGCGATGTGCTGGAGGGGCTGGCGGCGCGCGTGCAGGAGGAGCGGTGGCTCGACGAGGATCTGGAGCGGGCCGTGGCGCAGAGCCTCGACCGGCATGGCATCCGTGCGTTCGGCGTGGACGCCGCATTCCCGTCCGGCAAGCTCCGCCTGGACGTGCGCGTATCGCCGAACTATGTGGATGCGCCCCTGCCGGTGTGCGAAGCGGTGCATGCGACGCTGCGCCGGCCGGTCGCCGTATTATCGGCGCGCAAGGTGGGACGGCAGGGCATCCTCGTGCTGGAAGAGGCGCAACCGCTCAGCGCGCAGATGGGCGCGGCGAGCGCGCCGGTGAGCCGCAGTGGCGTGAGCGGCGACAGTACCGGCGAGCGGCGGCTCCCGCTGGGGCGGGTGCTGTATGCCATCAGCGACGGCATGGGCGCGGGCGAAAACGCGCGCAGCGAAAGCCAGGCCGCCATCCGGCTGCTGTTCGACCTGTTTGACAGCGGGTTTTCGCGCGACATGGCGCTCGAAACCGTGAACCGCCTGCTGCTCAAGCATGAGCAGGACATGTACGCCACGCTCGACGCGCTGTATCTGAACCTGCGCAGCGGGCAGGCGGAGTTCATCAAGTGCGGCGCGCCGCCAACGTTCGTCTATCGCGCCGAGAGACTGCATACCGTTTGCGCGGAGGCATTGCCCGCCGGCATCGTGGATGACGCGACCCCGGCCGTGCAGCGCGCGCGCATCCGCAGGAACGATACGATCATCATGTTTTCCGACGGCGCGCTGGACGCGCTGGGCGAGCGGACGCAGGAGCACATCGGCCGTGCGCTCGAGGATGGGCCGGACAGCCAGACCGCGGCGGACCGGCTGCTGCACGCGGCGCTCGAAGCCGGCGCGCAGGACGATATGACCGTCATGGTCATCAGGATTGCATAGCGCTATGGTATGGAACTGTCGATTGAGCTGTTTCTGCTCGACAACCTGATGATGGATCTGCTGATGCTGCACCTGGCGGCGGCCATCGGCGCGCTTCGGCTGCGGCCTGTGGCGGCCGTGGCGGCGGCGCTGGGCGGCGCGGTCTATGCGCTGTTGTCGTTGACCGCCGTGCCGCTGCTGCGCACGCTTCCCTGCAAGCTGCTGCTGTGCGTTCTCGCTTCGCTGCCGCTCACGCATGGCCTGCGCGAGCTGCCGCGCGCGCTGCTGGCGCTGTTCCTCTCCGCCTGCCTGACGGGCGGCTTGCTGCTGGCGCTCACGCTGCTGTTGGGCGGCACGCTTTCCGGCGGTGCGCTCGTAGGCACGGTGCCGTTGCGCGTCGCGCTCGCCGGCGCGGTGGCGGCGGCCGTGTTGCCGCGGCTCGTGCGCGCGTTTTTCAGCGCGGTGCGGGACCGCAGCCGGCGCGTGCGCATGCGCGTCGTGCTCGAGGACCGCACGCTGGAGCTGACCGCTTTTGCCGACAGCGGCAATCTGCTGACCGAGCCGCTCAGCGGCAAGCCCGTCATCGTGGTGGAGCGGACGCTCATGCCCCTGGCGGAAGGGGGGCGCCCCGTCCCCTATGCGGCGCTCGGCGGCGACGGTTTTCTCTATGCGGTGCAGCCCCGTCTGATACAGGTGTATTGCGGCGGGTGGTATGCGGTGGATGCGCTGGTCGCGCCCGCCGACGTGCAGATCATGGGCACGCACGCCATCATCGACAGCGCGCTGCTGCCAAAGGGAAGGAGAAATGAAGATGTGGAAACGCATGTGGACGTGGTGCCGGCGGCGGTACCTGCGCCTGATCGCCCGGCGCCAGCGGCCGATCCTGTACATCCATTCGGGCGAGACGCTGCCGGCGCCGTTTGCACCGGAGGAGGAGCAGCAGTGGGTGCAGCGCCTGAAGGCGGGGGAGAAGACGGCGGCGGACGCGCTGATCGAGCATAACCTCCGGCTGGTGGTGTACATTGCGCGCAAGTTTGAGAATACGGGCGTCGGCATTGAGGACCTGATCTCCATCGGGACGATCGGGCTCATCAAGGCGGTCAACACGTTCGATCCGGACAAAAAGATCAAGCTGGCCACCTATGCCTCGCGCTGCATCGAAAACGAGATCCTCATGCACCTGCGCCGGTCCAACAAGCTGCGGCTGGAGGTGTCGTTCGACGAGCCGCTCAACGTGGACTGGGACGGGAACGAACTGCTGCTCTCCGACATCCTCGGCACGGAGGCGGACATCGTCAGCCGCGACCTGGAGGACGAGGTGGACCGTGAGCTGCTGCGCGCGGCGCTCCAGCGGCTTTCCCCGCGCGAAAAGCGCATCGTCGAGCTGCGCTTCGGGCTCAATGACCAGCCGGAATGTACGCAGAAGCAGGTGGCCGACCTGCTTGGCATTTCGCAGAGCTATATCTCGCGGCTGGAAAAGCGCATCATCAAACGGCTGCACAAGGAGATGGTGCGCATGCAGTAAGGGCCCTCCCCAAAAACGGGCGCGCGCCTTTTGGCGCGCGCCGCTTTTCGCTTTTGTGGTGATTGTTACTCCAGAAAATCCTTGAGACGCTTGCTGCGGCTGGGATGGCGGAGTTTGCGCAGTGCCTTGGCTTCGATCTGGCGGATGCGCTCGCGCGTGACGTTGAATTCCTTGCCGACCTCTTCAAGCGTGCGCGCCTTGCCGTCGTCGAGCCCATAGCGCAGGCGGAGCACCTTGGCTTCGCGCGCGGTGAGGGAGTTGAGCACATCCATAAGCTGCTCCTTGAGCAGCGTTACGGCGACCGCCTCCGCAGGCGCGGGCGCATCCTGATCCTCGATGAAGTCGCCCAGATGGCTGTCGTCCTCCTCGCCGATCGGCGTTTCGAGCGAAACCGGCTCCTGCGCGATCTTGATGATCTCGCGCACCTTGTCCTCCGACACGCCCATTTCCCGGGCAATCTCGTCCGGCCGCGGGTCGCGGCCATACTCCTGCACGAGCTGGCGGTTGACGCGGATGAGCTTGTTGATCGTTTCGACCATATGCACCGGGATGCGGATGGTGCGCGCCTGATCCGCGATGGCGCGGGTGATCGCCTGCCGGATCCACCACGTCGCATAGGTGGAGAATTTATAGCCCTTGCGGTAGTCGAACTTTTCCACCGCCTTGATGAGGCCGAGATTGCCCTCCTGAATCAGGTCAAGGAACAGCATACCCCGACCGACGTACCGCTTGGCGATGGAGACCACGAGGCGCAGGTTCGCTTCCGCAAGCTGCTGCTTGGCCTCCGGATCGCCCTCGGCCATGCGCCGGGCGATATCGACCTCCTCATTGGCGCTCAGCAGCGGCACCTTGCCGATCTCCTTGAGGTACATGCGCACCGGGTCGTCGATGTTCACGCCCTCCACCGCGGCGAGGGTGCTCTCGATTTCGGCGATCTCCTCGTTGATGTCCTCCGGGACTTCAACCTCCTCGACCACGTCGATATTCATTTCCTCCAGGTGCTCATAGATCTTTTCGATCTGTTCCTGATCGAGCTCGAGCTCCTCAAGGGAGTCCATGATCTCCTTGTAGGTCAGGACGCCCTTGGCCTTGCCCGCATCGAGCAGTTCCCGAACCTTTTGCGCCCGGGGGTCAAGCTTCTCCATATCCGCTCACTCCTTCCCCACCGGCCGTGCGGCCGGCGCGTGAAAATGCTGTATTTCTGTATCCTTGCGGCTCAGCCGCGAAGCTCGCGCGTCAGGTGTTGTATCCGTTCCATCAGCGCCTGCCGTTCGTTGGCGGGCAGCGTGCTGTCGGTCAACTGGAGGGTCATCGCGTCGATCTGCCTGCGGCGGTCAAACCGGCGGATGGCGGCGGCGCAGTCGCGCACGACGCGCAACGGGTCCTTGGCGACGGCGTCCTCGCGGAATACGCCGGCCAGCCGGCCGGCCAGCTCCTCCGGCATGGCGGCGATGATGCGCGCGCAGTTGGGCGCCGTGTCCGCCGCGTAAGCGGCGATGATCTCCGCCGCCAGAAGACTGCGCGCATCGTCGGAGAAGAGCTCCGCCGCTCCGTCGGACACGGCGGCAAGCGTCGCTTCGCGCGATTGCGCCATGGCCAACAGCAGCGCGTTCTCGGCGCGGGTGCGGGCGTCTTCCTCAACGGGGACCGCCGTGCGTCGAATACCGGGCGATCGCCGGACCGGCGCCGTCTCCAGCGGGCTGCCGGCGGCGCCCTGTGCCTGCAGCGCCTCCACCGGATAGCCGGTCTTTTTGGCCAGTTGCGCATAGTAGCGCCCCTGTTCGACCGGCTGGAGCGAAGCGATGAAGCGGCACGCCTCCTTGGCATATCGCTCACGGTCGTTCTCGTCGGTGAGACGGTACCCGCGGGCCATGCTCTCGAGCTTGAAGGCATTGAGCGAGAGCGCATGATCCTTGAGTGCGTCGAACGCCTCCCTGCCGTGCGTCCGGATGAATTCGTCCGGGTCCTGCGCATCCGGGAACACGATCACGCGCACGTCAATCCCCTCGTGCGAGAGGATGTCGAGGCCGCGGATGGTCGCGTTCTGCCCGGCCGCGTCGCCGTCGTAGGCGATATAGACCAGCTGCGTGTAACGTTTGAGCAGCCGCGCCTGCTGTACGGTGAGCGCCGTGCCAAGGCTGGCGACGGCATTTGTGATCCCGGCTTCGAACAGGCCGATCACGTCCGTATATCCCTCAACCATCACCAGGTCGGCGCAGCGGCGCCCCTTTTGCAGGTACAGGCCGTACAGATTGTTGCGCTTGTTGTAGATCGGCGTGTCGCCCGTGTTGATATACTTGGGCTTATCGTCGTTCAGTACGCGCGCGCCAAACCCCAGCACCCGGCCGGATGCGCCGATGATCGGGAAGATCACGCGGTTGCGGTACGCATCATACACGCTGTTCTTCTCCGTATTATGCACAAGAAGCCCGGCGTCCAACAGTTCCTGCTGCGTGAAGCCGGCCGCCAGCAGGTGGTTTTTCAGGGCGTCCCATGCGGCCGGCGCATAGCCGATGCCGAAGCGCTTGACCGATTCGCTGGTCAGGCCGCGCCCCGCGAGGTATGCGCGCCCGGGCGCGCCGTCCGGCCCGAGCAGCGTTTCCATGTAGAAACGGGCGGCCGCCTTGCACGCCGCATACAGGCGTTCCTTGTAGGCCCGTTCGCGCTGCATGGCGGTATCGTCGGCGTTTTCGGGCAGTTCCATGCCGGCGCGGTTGGCCAGCAGCTTGACCGCTTCCACAAAGCTCAGCCGTTCCATCTGCATGATGAACTGGATCACCGTGCCGCCTGCGTGGCAGCCGAAGCAGTAGAACATCTGCTTGTCCGGCGAAACGGAAAACGAAGGCGTTTTTTCGCCGTGCAGCGGGCAGAGCCCCCAGAGGCGGCGCCCCTTGGGCCGCAACTCGACGTAGGAAGAAACGACGGAAACGATGTCGTTCTTTGCCAGCAGCTCGTCGAGCCATGCGTCCGGGAACGCCAAGCGAATCCGCCTCCTTTCTCCACAACCGTCTATCGTTTATTCGACAAATCGCATGCGTTTCCTGCCTTTTCAGGCCCAGGACTTCGGCACGAACAGCCGCTCAAAATCGTGGATGGCATAGTTGTCCGTCATGCACGCGATGTAATCCGCGGCGACGCGCTCGCGCCCGTCCGCCGCAAGCCGCAGCAGAAATTCCGGCGGGATCTCGTCCAGATGTTCGATATAGTGGGCAAACAGCTGCTCCATCATGCGCTTGGCCTTGCCCTCCTCGCTTTTGGCGGCCGGGTTGCGGTAGACCCGTTCAAACATGAACGCGCGCAGCCGGTCGAACTGTTCGCTCACCTCGCCGGACATGAGGATCTCCGGCCGGTCGGTGCTCTGCGCGACGATATCGAGGATGATCGTGTTGATCCGTTTGCCGTGGCTGTCGCCGAGCATGCGCACGCAGGCGGCGGGCAGGTCCGCCTCCTGGATGACGCCGGCACGGATGGCGTCGTCGATGTCATGGTTGAGGTAGGCGATCCGGTCCGCAAAGGAGACGACCTTGCCCTCGAGCGTCGCCGGGGTGCCGTTCTTCTTGTGGTGCAGAATGCCGTCGCGCACTTCAAACGTGAGGTTCAGACCGGCGCCGCCGTTTTCCAGGTATTCCACCACGCGCAGGCTGTGCTCGTTGTGCGCAAACCCGCCCGGCACAAGCCGGTTGAGAACGTCCTCGCCGCTGTGACCAAACGGCGTGTGGCCGAGGTCATGGCCGAGCGCGATGGCCTCCGTCAGATCCTCGTTGAGGCGCAGCGCACGGGAGATCGTGCGCGCAATCTGTGCCACCTCCAGCGTATGCGTCAGGCGCGTGCGGTAATGATCGCCCTGCGGCGCAAGGAACACCTGCGTCTTGTGCTTGAGCCGCCGGAAGGATTTGCAGTGCAGGATGCGGTCGCGGTCGCGGATGAAATCCGTGCGCAGCTCACAGGGCGTGATGGGATGTTCGCGCCCGCGGCTGTTGCGCGAGAGCATGGCGTATTGCGAGAGCGTCGCCGCCTCCAGTTGTTCGGTATAGGCTTTGCAGGTCATGTCGCTTCCCTCCCGTGCGTTTTGCATTGCCCGCGCCTGCGCCGTGCCGCATGGCGTCCTGTTGTGATAAATACACCATAACTTGTCCGTTTCCTGCTATTCGGGGCAAAATCCGCATCGCTCCGTCGCGCCGGGTCGCCATACGACAAAATCCGCCCCGATCCTCCGCTGATCCGCCGTTGCGCTTTTTGGGGAGGCTGTGATAGCCTGATGGAAACGGGAGAAAAACGGGAGGGGGGCGGCGGATGTATCGGATCGAACGGGTTTTGCTGGGGCTTGGCGCAAGGCCGGACCGGCGCGGCTATGGCCAGACGGTGCTGGCGGCGGCCGTACTGCTCGAGAGCGGGGACGACCCGGGCGTAGAGGAGGTGTACGCGCGTGTCGCACGCCTGTGCGGCTGTTCGGCGGACCGGGTCGCCGCGGGCGTGCGGGATACCGTGCGCTGCATTTGGCGGCATCAGCGCGCGCTGCCCGGTTGGCCCATCCGGCTCTCGCCGCGGCGGCTGGCCGGCGGCGAGCCGGGCGGCAAGGCGTTCCTGTACGGCCTGGCGCAGCGGTTGCGCCTTGCGGGCGTTTTGCACGTCTCCTGGCCGCCGGAAGGGACGGCGGCATCCGCCGTTCTTGACCTTGCGGGCGAACGCCATTATAATATAGAAAATATATCGTGATGCATATCTGCAACGCAATTCTTGGAAAGGAAGGTTGTTTCAATGCAGATCACCTTTTTGGGCGCGGCGCACGAGGTCACCGGAAGCTGCACCTACCTGGAGGCGGCGGGCAAGCGGATTCTCGTGGATTACGGCATGGAGCAGGGCAAGAATTTCTTTGAAAACGCGCCCCTGCCGGTCACGCCCGCCGAGATCGACTATGTGTTCGTGACCCATGCGCACATCGACCATTCCGGGCGCATCCCGCTGCTGTTCAAGCAGGGGTTTGCCGGGCAGATTCACGCCACGGTTCCCTCGGTCCGCCTGTGCGACATCATGCTGCGCGACAGCGCGCACATCCAGGAGTCCGACGCCGAGTGGAAATCGCGCAAGAACAAGCGCCGCGGCGAACCGCCCGTCGAGCCGCTCTATACGATCGCCGACGCGGCGGGCGCGATGGAGCTGTTCTGCGGCCATCCGTACGACGAACGGTTCCGGATTGCGGAGGGGATCGAAGCGCGCTTTACCGACGCGGGGCATCTGCTCGGTTCCGCTTCCGTCGAGCTGTGGCTGACGGAGGACGGGGAGACGCGCAAGCTCGTGTTTTCGGGCGACGTGGGCAACATCAACCAGCCGTTGCTGCGCGATCCGCAATATGTGGACGGGGCGGATTATGCGATCCTCGAATCCACCTATGGCGACCGGCTGCACAACCCGCCGCCGGACTATGCCTCGGCGCTTGCGGAGGTGCTGCAGCGCACGTTCGACCGGGGCGGCAGCGTCGTCATCCCGTCGTTCGCCGTCGGCCGCACGCAGGAGATCCTGTATTTCATCCGTCAGATCAAGGAACGCGGCATGGTCAGGGGCCACGACGGCTTCACGGTGTATGTCGACAGCCCGTTGGCCATCAATGCCACGAAGATCTTTGTGGACAATGCGCCCTTCTGCTATGACGAGGAGGCGTCGTCGCTGCTTCGGGCAGGCATCAACCCCATTACGTTTGACGGGCTTGTGACCGCCTCGACCGTGCGGGAATCCATGGCGATCAACGCCGACGACCGGCCCAAGGTCATCCTCTCCGCCAGCGGCATGTGCGAGGGCGGGCGCATCCGTCACCATCTCAAGCACAACCTCTGGAATCCAAAGAACGTCATCCTGTTTGTGGGCTATCAGGCGGTGGGTACGCTCGGCAGGACGCTCGTGGACGGGGCGGACGAGGTGCGGCTTTTCGGCGAGGACATCGCCGTGCGCGCCGAGATTCTGCAGCTTCCCGGTGTGAGCGGCCATGCCGACGCAAACGAACTGATCCGCTGGATCACGCACATCGCGCCAACGCCGAAACACGTGTTCGTCAACCACGGGGAGGACGCCGTTTGCACCGCCTTTGCCGGGCGGCTCCACGATGAGTTCGGTCTTGATGCAAGCGCGCCCTATTCCGGCACGGTGTTCGACCTGCTGGCCGACGCCGTCGTGCGGGAGGCAGCCCCGCAGCCGATCCGCCAGGCGGAACGCGCCAAGCCGAGCCCGAAACCGCTGTTCGACAAGCTCATGCTTGCCGCCAAGCGCCTCTACGATCTCATGGCTGGAAGCGCCGGCCGCTCCAACCGCGATGTGGAGCGCATGACCCGGCGCATCAACGACCTGTGCAACGAGTGGGAGAAGGATTGACCCGTTTTCCGCTCCGAAGACCGTTCCCTCCGCCCGCCGCATTGTGCGGCGGGCGTCCTGTTTTCATGGACGCATGCTCCCCGGCCCCGCAACCGCCCGGGCTGGCCACGGACGTTTTCCTTTCGGGCGGACGCGCGACGCGCGGCGGCCTGTCCACATGTCGCATTCCGCCGGAGGATGCGTCCGGCCGATTTTGCCTGACGCCTGCGCGGATCGTGCCGGTATCGGCCAGGGAGGGCTTCAACGTCGAGGGCGTGTTCCGGACGATTCTCGACCTGCTGCCCGAAGGCCCGGCCTTCTACCCCAAAGACACGCTCACGGACAAGACGCTGCGGTTCTTCGCCTCGGAAATCATCCGCGAGAAAATCCTCAGGTTCTACGACAAGGAGATCCCCTACTGCTGCGAAATCGAGATCGAAAGCTACAAGGAGGAGCCGGCGATCGACCGCATCGCCGCAACGATCTATGTCGCCCGCGACTCGCAGAAAGGCATCCTGATCGGGCATAAGGGCGAGAAACTCAAACGGGTCGGGCAGGCCGCACGCGAGGACATGGAGCAGTTCCTCCAGAAGAAAGTGTTCCTGCAACTCTTCGTCAAGGTCAGCGAGGACTGGCGCAACGACGACCGCCAGTTGCGGCGCTTCGGTTACGAGCTGGAATAATAAACGAACAGAAAAGCACGTTTGGGAAGCAGCATGAGCGAAAAATTGCGGAAACTCGTCGTCGGAATCCTCCTTGCGTGGGCGCTGCTGTGCGGTGTCCGGGCGCAGGCACAGTACAACCGGGAGTATTTCTTCTGGGTCGGGCGGTCGTGCATGATGAACAACGACTACCAGGAG
>OLXK01001359.1_pt1 | contig 17499 bp, 13 predicted proteins | sample 1674321 | NCBI WGS metagenome assembly OLXK01 (sample SAMEA103958162, study PRJEB25191) | human gut metagenome | reverse complement strand
GACGTTCTTCTTCGCGGTCTTCGCGGAGCGTGCGCTTGGTGTCAGCTTCGCGGTCAGTGCCTTGGCGTCAACCTGCGGTTCTTCGACTTCCAGTCCCAGTTCTTCCGCGTCAACGAGCGCGAAAGTTGAGAAATGCGGCGTGGTAAATTCGTAGAATTTCTTACCGCCGATAGTCAAGGTTCTGCCTGCCAACTGCTCGATCTTCGCATCATCGGCAATGTAAATTGCCGCGACCTTCTTGTCTGCCAGCTTCGCAGGAATCTCCACGCGAACCGTCGCCTTGCCCTTGTTGAAGTCAGAGATGATCTTATCTCCGGACTTCACAAGCAGTCTGAAGATGTCGCCGTTTGTGCCGGCAGCCTTCTTCTGCGCTTCGGTCGGTTTCGTTACCTTTGCGATTTCGATGAGGATCGTGCTGCCCTTGAGCAGATATTTGTTGTACCGCTTCGGGATGAATGCGCCCAGTAGACCGAACAGCAGCATGAACACGCACGTGCCCGCGCCGAATGCGAGCATGCTCACTGCGCCGCTTGCCCACGATCCGGACGAGGCGGCGAAGATCCACATCGACGACAGCGCGCCGCATGGCATCAGACCGGTCAGAAGCCCGACGGCGAACGCCTTGCCCCGGAAGCGGCAGGGCCTGGTCAGTTCGGGGGTGATCCGGCGCAGAAACGGCACGCCCCACATCCTGAGCCCGATGAGCACCACGAGCAGCCCGCTGACGGTCAGGAGCATGCTCCTGACCTGCAGATCGTAGCTGATGTATTTTCCGAGCGCGCCGAAGACGGCGCCCATCAGCGTGTAGCTCAGCAGGCGGCCGCCGTTATAGAGCAGCGCGTTGCCCTGCGCGAGCAGGATGCCGCCGCACATGCCGATGCAGTGCACGCCCGTGAGCAGGCCGATAACAAAGAGCGCACCGAAGCCGACGCCGCGCTCCGCGTTTGGCGTTTTGACCAGACCGGTGATGGCGGGGACGGCAAAATACAGGCACGCGACGAGCACGAGCGCGATCGCATCGGCGCGCCGCCCGCTGCGGCCGTCGCCGACGGGGTAGCCGGTCTCGGCGAGGATGCGCCCGATGTCGTCCGTGGAGAGAATGTCCGGGTCAAAGTCCGCCGTGACGGTGCTCTTGCGGTAGCTGGCCGTGCAGGAGAGAATGCCGCGCGTGTGCAGCAGCCTGTGTGCGATCTCGTCCTCGCACTGCGGGCAGATCATACCGTCGACCTTGCGGTCAAATCGTTCGTGGCTCATATTTTTTCAACCTCAATGCGTTTAATAATACGCCGTTGGAGCTCAGCGCCATCGCGGCCGCGGCAATGGAGGGGTTGATGATGCCGGACGCCGCGAGCGGGATGCAGATGACGTTATAGACGGCTGCCCAGATCAGATTCTGGCGCACGTTTTTCATGGTCGCGGCGGAGATGTCGAACACCGTCTGCACGCTTTGCATGCTGCTGCTGACGATCATCACGTCCGCCGTCGAAATGGCGATGTCCGCGCCGCAGCCGAGCGCGACGCCGATGTCGGCGCACGCCAGCGCCGGGGAGTCGTTGATGCCGTCACCGATGAAGCACACGTGCTTTCCGCGCGCCTGCAGCGCCTTGACCGCGTCCGATTTGTCGGCGGGCCTGACCTCGCAGAGCACGTTTTCGATGCCCAGCATCCCGGCGATCCGCTCGGCCTTCTCCCGCTTGTCGCCGCTGATCATCCACAGCTCCATGCCGCGGTCCTTGAGCGCGCGGACAGCCTCGGCAGCGCCCGGGCGCAGCTGCTCGGCGCCGTCGGTGAGGCCGAGCGTCAGTGTGCCGGTCTTGTCGAACACGACGGTGTCGGTCTTGCAGGCCGTCTCCAGCTGCTCGCCGCCGCGAAACAGCACGCCGAGCTCCGCCGCGCGGCCGGAGCCGGTCATGATCGAGGTCGGCGTGGCCAGCCCCAGTGCGCAGGGACAGGCGATCACGAGCGTGGAGCAGACGCAGTTGAGCGCCGAGCGCAGATCTCCGGCGTCGAGCACGAAGTAGCGCAGGCAGAAAACACCGGCTGCGACCAGAATGACCACGGGCACGAACACGGCCGCAATCTTGTCGGCCAGCCGCGCGACGGGGGCTTTTTCCGACTGTGCGGCGCTGACGATGGCGATGATCTGCGCGAGCACGGTCTGCCCGGAGACGGCCGCGCACGAGAGCGTCACATCGCCCTCCCGGCAGAGCGTGCCGCAGTACATGTGCGCGCCCGCACATTTCTGGATCAGCTCGCTCTCGCCCGTGAGCATGGATTCGTCGACCGTGCACGCCCCGCTCAGCACGACGCCGTCGATCGGCACGCGCTCACCGCTGCGGACCTGCACAATATCGTCGGGCGTCAGCGTGCGGACCTCAACGGTCTGCACCGTGCCGCCGCGCAGCACGTTCGCCGTCTCCGGCTGGAGGCGGATCAGCTTTCGGATCGCTTCCGAGGCCTCGTAGCGCGAGGTGCACTCCATATACTTGCCGAACAGGATCAGCGACAGCAGCACACCCTCGGAGAGGAAGTACAGCTTCACGTCGTGGTGCACGGTCAGCGCGATGCAGGCGCTGTGCAGATAGATCACGGTCGTCGACACGGCGACCAGAAAGTCCATGCCGAGCACGCCCTGCCGCAGCGCCTTGTACGCGCCCTTGTAGAAATATGCGCCCGGCCAGAACTGGAGTACGGACGCGATCGCAAGCTGAGCCAGCGGGTGCAGATTCCAAAACAGGGGCATCGTCAGAAGGACGCTGATGCAGAGCGTCCTTAACAGCCGCAGCCGGCCGCCGATCTCGCTCTCGGCGTCGCCGCAGGCGGGACACGAGACGGAGAAGTCACTTGGCTGCATCGTGTTTCAGTTTCAGATACTGCCGGAAGCACACCCACGAGCACGGCAGGCAGCACACCGGGATGTGGAACAGCAGCACCCAGCTCAGCCAGTCCACGCCCTGATAGAACACGCCGTTATACGTGACGCCCTTGATCAGCGCAAAGTACGAGTAGTTCCACACGCCCCAGTTGCCCGTGAACGAGCCGCAGAGGTGCAGGATGAGAAATGACGCCGTCGTGAACACACCGGCGATCGCGCCCACCAGCGTCGCGGACGGGCGGCCGCTCCTGGCCAGAAACAGCGTCACGACCGGCAGCACATACACCGTGAGATTCAGTACCCAGAGCGAGAGCGGGATGGAGTAGCCCCAGTTGCGTGCCTGACGGATGTGATCCCCGTCGTGGATCAGTACGGCGACGATCATGACGATCGCGCAGGTGGTGACGGTCTTGATGACGGCTGCGTCGAGCTTGCTGTCGAGCAGCTTCACCGTTTTTTCTTGAGCTTCCGACATAGTGATCCTCCTAAGCAAAAATTACCGCGAGGTCGATATTGACCAGTTGGTAATTCTAAAGTAGCACGGAGAAAATGGGATGTCAATATTTTATCTACCGTTTGGTAAGAAAAAATGCGAAGCCAAGCCGCCACTGGCAAAAGGCTACGAGGTTCTTTGAAAAATTTCCCCGTCCCGGCGGACAAGCGTCCGCCGGGACGGGGCATAGATGCAGTGAAGCGGTTGCAGGGCATTCGCGTCGTATTGTGAAATGCGCTGTACAGGGCGAAAAACCGCTCTGCATCCCGCCGGGATTTGAGCCGGACACCCAGCTTTTCCAGCGTCCCGAAAGCATCCGGCAGCTGGGAGACAGCCGAACGGATATCGAACAGCAAAGGCAGTATGGGGAACATACAGCGGGAAAAATCTGGCAAAATTTCCCTGCAAAACGGAATACAACCTGATTCGACCGTTCGTTGAAAAAGCGGACGGTCTTTCTCTTTGTCAAAGTTCACTTCCGTTGAGAACTTGGCTAAAAATATGTTCAGCTTCTCAATTGAATGCTACATAGCCGCCGGCAATTCCCTCATCGGCGGTTATGCCCATCTCTACTACAGATCCCCAATATCCTCGGCGCAGGCAATGGAGCAGGGAGTGCTTCTTCCGAGATCAGATGATTTCGGGAGCCGCTGGGAAAATATAACCGAGCAGGGCAAGATAACAGAACCGGATTTGAACCCGGTTTTCGACTAAAAAATACGCCGTTCTAACCCGAAAACGGGCAATTCTAACGCCGTTCTAACGCGAGAATTGGGCAATTTAAGAATCCAGGAAAAAGGAAAGTCCAGCAAACCCTTGAGTTTGCTGGACTCTTTTGGCGGATAGGGTGGGATTCGAACCCACGAGCCGCTTGCGCGACTACCTGATTTCGAGTCTTGTTCGCACTTGGTACTTTCGTGTCTGCTGTGGTCGGTGGCGGCAGTTTTGGAAACGGCGAAAACCCTTGTGCTGCAACGGGTTTCGGACGCGCCGACCGGTATTGACCAGCTCCATATCAGAAAAAACCAGAGTTCAAATTGAAATGAGAAATGCCCCAAAACGATCGATTTTTTTGCACGCTGGCAAGAAAATACGCAAGAAGAAAACCCTTGTCCGGTATGGCTTTGCGGACAGCCCCCCGGATTAAATGCAAGAAAAACCGGCTCAAAACAGATTATACGAAGCACCCTTTCGGACCGAAACACAGAAAGGAGTCTTCGTTATGAAATACGACGCCAAGGAATTCAAAAAATACCCGGAGATTATGAACAAGGAGCAGATGCGGATCGCCTGCCACATCAGCAAGCAGACGGCGCTCTATCTTCTCCAATTCAACCTGATTCCGCACACCTGCACCGGCAAGAAAACCCGCTGCTACGCCATTAAAAAGAGCGATGTGATCGCTTTTATGAACGACCGTGAGGTCAACCCGGAAAAATACATAGCGCCGAAGAACTGGTACAAATACGGAAGCGGAATGGTTCGGCCCTATAAAATTCGCATCCATCCGCCGTGTGCCAAAGACGAGAAGAAACTCCGGCGCTACTATGATAGCAAGCTGGCCGCGCTGCCGGATGTGATGGATGTGGCCGCCGCCGTGGACTTTACAGGCTATAACCGCCGCACCGTCTGCCAATGGATTCGCGCGGGGAAGCTGAAGGCGCTGACGCTGCTGCAGAAGTACATGATCCCCAAATGCTATCTCATCGACTGGCTCTGCTCGGACGATTACAACAACACCAACCGCAAATCCCGCCGGCATATCGACGTGCTTTGGGAGGCGCAGAAATGGAGAGATGGGCGATGAAATAGTGGAATTGTAAAAATGCCTGCTTCAAGCTGTAATTGCGTAAAAAGCTATATTCGGCGGACTTCCTTTGCTTGCGCGAAGGAGGTCCTTTCGCATTATTAGACGAGGCGGCTCTCTGTTTTTGAGAACAAACAAGGCGGGCACTCGCATCGAATTAGCGAATATTCGCCGAAAATTCACAAACTCCGGTTGACAGGGCGAATTTTATGAGTATAATATAATTAGAATTCGTATAAGGGGGCGTCTCCATGAACTTTGAAACCGAAAATATAGAATTCAAGGCTCAGTTTACTGAGGAAATTTATAAAGAAGTGATCGCTTTCGCAAATACGGACGGCGGCGTGGTGTTCGTCGGCATTGACAACAATGGAAATGCCGTCGGACTGGCAGATGTGGATCAGGAGTATACCCGAATCACCAACGGCATCCGCGATGCTATTGTGCCGGACGTTACAATGTTCGTGCGCTTTTCAATCCAGGATAACAGGGTGGTGCGTATTGCCGTCAGTGAGGGAAGCAATAAGCCCTACTACCTCAAAGGAAAAGGTCTGAAGCCCAACGGTGTTTATGTACGCCAGGGCACCTCCAGCGTGCCAGCGTCCCCTGAGCAGATTCGCCAGATGATTAAGGAAAGCGATGGCGATGCGTTCGAAGAAATGCGCTCCATGGAGCAGGATCTGTCCTTTGAGGCTGCGGCAAATGCTTTCGAAAAATATGGAGTGCCGTTCGGCAAGGAAAAGTACCGTACCCTTGGGATTACGCAGAAGAATGATGAGCTTTTTACCAACCTTGCACTTATCATCTCCGATCAATGTGCGCATACGACGAAGGTAGCAGTTTTCGGTGATGATTCCAATACCACCTTCAAGGATAACAAGGAGTTCGGAGGCTCCATCTTTGCGCAGTTGGAGGACACCTTTGATTACCTGATGCTCTGTAACAGAACCAAGGCGTCATTTAAGGGCTTGGAGCGTATTGAAAAGCAGGATTACCCCGAGGAGGCTCTTCGCGAGGCACTTTTGAATGCCATTGTACACCGGGATTACAGCTACAGCGGCAGCATTATCATCAATGTGGACGACGAGCGGATAGAGTTCATCTCTATCGGCGGCCTCCTCCCCGGTCTCTCCACCGATGATATCCGTATCGGTATTTCACAACCCCGCAACAAGAATCTTGCCGAGATGTTCCATCGCCTGCGTTTGATCGAGAGCTACGGCACCGGCATCCGCAGAATCTATAAGCTTTATGAAAACTGCCCCGTACAACCGGTCATCGAAGCAACGCCCAATGCATTCAAAATGGTCCTGCCCAATATGAATGCCATGACCGTTGCCATCCCAAAGCAGGCTTCTCCGGTCACCGCACAGATGCAAAAGGTTCTTGACTATACCTCCGCGCACGGCCATATCACGGATGAAGAGGTCCAATCCTTGCTTGGAATCAAGAAGACCCGCGCTTTTGAGCTTATGAAACAGATGCGGAATATGGGGCTTGTGCAGAGGGTAGGCCGCGGGGCTGAAAAGAAATACTTGCTGAATTAGCTCTCAGCCAGTGTTTGCTACAAATAATTAATTGAATGCGGCCATCGGTGACGCAGACTTATTCAGGAAGCAGGAAATGCATGAAAGCATCCATTAAAAATATAGAACAGACCATCGCCTCGGAGCAGTATCGTCCTGCTTTGAGCGAGGAATACCAAGAGTTGTTTCAGCGACTTACTCGGCGCTTAGAAGACACGTTACCCATGAACAGAGCCCGAATTATCAGCGATGAGCTTCGGCGTGTTTCTGAAACTGCACGAGAAGCCGACCTTGACTGCCAAAAATATATGGCGGCCCTAAGCGTATTGGTTGATCTTTCCCTTCAAGGCTGGATTTTTGATTTTCAGGATCATCAGCTTACCTTGAGAATGGAAAACGATAACATTGATGATAAAGAGAAAATACGCTATAGACTTAGCGCAGAGCGCAATGCGCAATTTAAAAGCGAAAGCGTCGCACGCTTCATTAAGTATATGGAGACCGAGCGGAATTATAACGGTACTCCAGTATCGGTTAAGTGCTTGATTGGAAATAGAGACGCGCTCATTCTTGCAATTAGAACGGGGCGTCAGGTCTGCGCACCATATATTCAAATGGTTACAGGCAGCAGAGATGAGTATACAGGCTTTAAGCTTTCAGACATTTGGAGATATTTTCGCTATACGTGGTCCATCCCCTATAAGACAATGCCCGGGAGAAACATATACTATCTTGTTAGAGACAGCTTGCAGCCATATCACCCGATCATTGGTATTTTTGCCTTGGGTAATTCCGTCCTTAATCTGACTGCTCGAGATGATGATATTGGTTGGACAATTGAGGCTATCAAGACAGAAATGTCAAAACGAGTTCACACAGAATACTGTGAGCAAACTGTAAGCGGAACTGATGGAAAAAGAGTTAAGGTAAAAATTCAAGCACCAATTGAAACCGAGGAGGAATACCTACAGCGTAGATATGCTTATGCAGAGCGCCTTTTCCCGCTTCTTGTCAAAAATGTCAATTCAGCAATTTCGGAAATCTATACCGGTGATCTTGGCTATTATAAGCAAACCAAGTATCCCCGTCGGGAGCAGGTCGATGAGCTTTATGCCATAGCTGCAGAGTATTCCGAAAGGTCAATAAACAACAGAAACAACGAGACATCTCCGGATTGGCGGGAGGAAGCAAGGAGTAATCTATTTAAGCGTAAGCGTGCATCTGAATTGGCCAAGCTCTTGGAAACAAAAATAGCATTTAACAATGCCGCCGGGCAAAGCAATGAGGACAAGCTCCTATCTCTTCTTGCATCTGAGGGCGGACGCAAAGCAATTCATACTGCGCTGATAGCTAACAGAAAATGCAAAATTGGATCAAACATGATGGACATTATCGTTTGCGGCTCCATCCCACCATATAATCACCTCTTAGGCGGTAAACTTGTAAGCATTCTGGCTTGTAGCCCTAAAGTGATCAGTGATTATACTCACCGTTATGAGAGACAAATCAGCGAAATCGCTTCTCGAATGAAGGGCGAACGGGTAATCCGCGACAGCCGCCTAGTCTACCTAGGCACTACCAGTCTATATGCTGTCGGAAGCAGCCAGTACAATCGTATAAAGGTACCATTAGGCAACGGCAGATTACTCGAGTTTCGCGAAATGGGAGTGACGGAGGGCTATGGTACCGTGTTTTTCTCAAGGGAAACCACCGCTCTTTTCTCTAGAATTCTTGAGCTGCAGGATGGCGGGAAGCGTATTAATCATGTTTTTGGGGAGGGGACAAGCCCGCGTTTTCGGATGATCAGCAGAGGCCTAAGTTCTATTGGAATCCGCGCTGACGCATTTCTTAAGCATTACTCTCCTCGTATTGTATATTCTGTCGATCTTGCCAAGAACACGAAGGATTATTTGATGGGCTATACAAACGCTGTAGATTATGGCTTTAACCCTGACTGTGAGGAGGATATCGCCCATGGAACACAGGTATTGATTGATTATTGGTATAAGCGTTGGCTGATGAAGCGATTAACAACGGTGGATATTGTTCAGCGACTGAACGACTTTAGGGTGGATGATGTTCTGCTCGGAGGCATGTAAGGAGGCAAATATGTCAAAGCTCGATTTTATCAAGAAGCTATATAATGGGAAGAATTGTTATTCTGACCACATGAATAAGGATGAGCTTGACTTTCTGCACATTTCTTCCGGTGTAGAGCCGCTTGTCTCTGACATGCTAGACAAGCACAAGCTCGTATTTTTGACCGGAAATCCTGGTGATGGCAAGACCTTCATTATCAAGGCGATTGAACCCTGCATTATCAGAAATAATGCATTCGTTAAAACAGATTTTAATGAAGTTACGAATTATGCTGATGCCGCTAGGAATATTGTTGACCTTTATGTAGAAAAGAAGCCCGCAGTGTTCGCTATTAATGAGTATCCGTTTTTGCGGCTGTGTAAGGAGATTAAGCGGATTAATCCTGATATTTATAATGAAATAATGCGGGCAAAGAAATCTGCTATTACGTACGAGATCTCCGAGCCCATTAGGCATATTGCTGTTGTTGACCTTAACGAGAGAAATCTTCTTACCAAGGATAATCAGTTGCTTGATACTCTATTAACGAAAATGACTGACCTGCTCTCTAGCGAGCCAGTACACAGCCAAGCCTTAAAGTATAATCTTCGTGCACTTCAAAGCACAGAAATAAAACGGCAGATTGTTTCCTTGCTGGAGTTGGCATCCTCTGACTGTGAGCATTTTGCAGTAAGGGATGTTCTTGGCGCAATTTCATTTATGCTTACAGCGTGTACAATGGATGAATATGAAGGTCAATATTACTATTCTGCAATATTCGAGGGCTCAAACGAGCTGCTTCGAGCCATTCAAAAGTTTGATCCGATATATTTGTCTGTGCCATCACTTGATGAGAGTCTCTGGAATGGAGTCATAAATGAGGGCTGGCTCATGGGGGCTCCTCGAAAATGGCCAAACGATTCCTCCTTCGAGGACGATGTTGACGCGGCAGTCGAATGCTTTAAAGAGATTAAGAGAAAGTATTACTTTGAAAACCTTGATGGACAAGGTTTGCTTAAGCTTCAACCAGAGGAAATCCGCAAGAGCATGGAAATTTTTACAGCCTTTGATTCTCAAAAGAAGAAGATCAAGGAGCGTCTTGTCCGTTCTATAAACAAGCTGTTTCTGCCCTCGTCTGATGACAAGAAACAGTTACACATTTGGACTACGCATAGATACGACCTCAGCCAGGAGGCAGCGGTTGCTATATCTAGTAAATCTGTTGATTCGAGCGAGCTTGAGATAAAAATGCCCCGTCCGGCAGATTGGCTGCAGGGCATGGAATACATGCCAAATCACATTATTCTGAAGCCTAAAGACGGCGATGTCCCCGTGCTGACGCTGGATGCTGATTTTTCGCGAACACTCGATGCCGTGGAAAACGGTTATCCTGTAGGCCTTTTGGCCCCACAGTACGAGCAGGCGGCGGCAATGTTCCTTCAGCAGCTAGACAATTATGGTTATGCTGAAGAAAACGACGATGGAGAAATAATCTTGGCAAGTAGGATCAACAGCAGCAAGAAGACGGTGCTGATACAGGACGGGAAATACGATTTTGAGGAGGGCGAGGAATAATGGCTGCGGATTCCCTAAAACGCATAGGCGATAAAATTTGCCAGGACTATCTCGGCTTTAATCCGACCTCTAACTCGACAAAGCCGCCTCACATTGCTAACGGCCTGTTCCGTGCCTGTTATAGGAGAGACCTGTGATACAAGGGATGTACACGAGTGGGTTATTAGTGACGGGAGAAAGGATGCCCTTCCGTCAGAAAAAATCGTAGCTGATTACGCTTGTATATTAGAAAAGGGTGAGCAAGAAAAGCCGTCAAACATTAAACAGTTCCGCTATTTTTTGGGTGAAATTTTCAATCAGGACAATACTCTCTATCCCCAATACGATTTTTCGGTTATGGACATTTCCTCCCACTGGATGGTCAAAGGGCGGTTGAATTCCGAAGCGCATATTGGAGACTTCATTTTTGAAATACTCGCAAAGCAGCTTGATGACAAGCGATCTCCTGTTATTTCACTACTACAGGAGGCTCTAAGCAATGATTCAGATGACCTAACAAAGCTTATCAAGCCAATCCTTACTGCCCCCTCAGATAAAGAAAAACGCAGCATCCATGGAATCCAATATCCTGAGGATAGTGAAATACGTTGGGATAACTGCAAGGAAAGGCTCCGGAACGGCTTTGATCGGCTTGCTGATAACATCATTGCGACAGGAGAGAATAGAAACAGCCTTTTGGTTATGCGAAGGATCATTAATTTTGCCTTGTTCTCAACCTTCATTTATTTAACGCAGGGCGATGCTGCAGCATACGGTGGTAGCAAGCCCCCTATTCTTCTGGATTCAGGCGCGGATTTGGAGTCGATAAAAAAGGCGAGTGAGCAATCCTATACTTTAGCTAAAAAAACTGTTGAGGATTTCTTTATCAGCTCTATTGATATGATTCTTGGAGAGGAAATTCCCTCCGACACCGCTGATGAATGCCAACGGTGGATCGATAGTATGGTTTTTTCCTCCGTTAATCGTGAGGAAAGCATTAGAAGGGCAGTAAAGAATTATTTTGATAGCTTTGTTGACGAGGATAGGTCTCCGAGACTTGCGCTCTCAAGAGCCCTGCAGATTGCCCTATATACCTTTGAGTACAAGAACAATTCCCCCTCTGCCTTCTGCAGAGTGCTAGGCGTTAGATGTGGCTTGATTGGCCCAAGAGGCAATCGAGCGAGCATCAAGCGTTATCTGATTAATAGCTTTACGCTGGAAACCATTACCCTAGGTGCGTTGAGCAAGGAAGAGCTCGAGGATGGAATTGAACTAAAGGAGTTAGGTGAAAAGCTGATTTCTGCATACAACATTCTAATCGGGGCTGATGCTGAGACTGAATATAATCTCCTCGCTGCCTATAATATTGCGCAAGCAACTCCCGGCGACCTACGTGGAGATTTGAGTATCAACTCACAGGCTATAGCTAATACTTATATTTCCCTAGGAATGGGAAAACGGTATGCCGATGGTGTTACATTAATCGGGTGGAGGCTTTGATATGGAAAAGACACTGCTGACTAAGGTAGTAACGCAGCTTGTTAATGAACGTGCGAATGCTCAGGAATATGGTGTTGCACTTGTCAATATTCCTGACTTTGATTATGTTGCTTTTGCACTAGGCCTATCCTCCGAAAGAAAGGCGGCCTTGTTCTTCTTGGGCTTTCCTGAGTCCGCAAGAGCTCTCATAGAAAGTGAACTGTCCCAAAACGAAAGGCTTTCTTATGATTTCACAGTAGAAAAGGCCGAGGAGTCGCGCAACTCTGGCGATGAAAGCATATTTAGGGTTCTGGTCATCAAGCGCGCAGAAATGGAAAAGATGTCATCTCTGCGCTGGTTCCCTGAGATCACGCTGGAGCGCATTTATACCAAAAGCTGTGACCTTGCAAAGAAGGAGCTTGCCGGAACAAACGCTGTAATTGAGGCACTAATTCAGGCGCTTCGTAGTAAGCCTATCCGTAGCATTCTAAGCTTTGAGCGAGTACTCGAGTATCTTGAACTCTTGATTTCCTCTCCTGCAGATACGCTCCCTGATGCGATAAAAGAGAACTATTATCGACTTGGGCTTTGCGCAGACAAGAATGTTGATAGTCGGAATCCAGTAAGGGATGATTTCGTGGCAAGGATTAAGCATAACTACGGAATCGTTGAAAGGATAAGTAATCTTGAGCAGGCTGAGCGCCAAAGCATTACGAACTACTATGCTAAGGCTACAGGTAAGAAGGAAACTCCCCGCCGAATTCTAAGCTACTACAAAACAAAGGATATTGCTCTGCTTGGCCAAATGGAATTAGCTGAGGTTGAGGAGTGTCTCAAGGCTGCAAAGGAGAAAAAGAGTCCTACTCCGTCACCAAGACGAGGTACGGCAATAAGACCAACAGCATTAGCTGCACAATTGATTTTCGATGACAATCAGGATCAGATTCCTGATATACTGGCGCAGCTGGAGCGTGATATTGATCAGCGCGCAAACACAAAAAAAGCAGAAAAAGTAGAGGTTGATGTGGATGGCGGGCGGGCTCAGTTTAAGACGGAGCCCGTTACGGAGAGAATCGCTGAGGAAATGTCGTCCGATTCTGACTTCGGCAGTATTATTCGTGCTGAGGTTCAAGCGCCGGACGAAGCTATTCGCGATCTTGATAAATATGAGCGAATATCATTAGGACCGGCGATTCTTGATCCGATTTGGGACAGTTTATCTCGGATCTCTGCACTTGTTTCAGAGGGCGAAACCATTTCTGCGCGATTGAAGCGGTTTCTTGAAGCAAGGCAGGAGCTTCTACCCTTCAGCAGGCGCTTGCAGGATGCACCTATGCTGCAGGTTCTTGCTCAATTTGACAAGTTCTACAAGTATCTCACAGCGTATGAGGGATTGCTTACCGCAATAAACGATGAGTTTCCTAAAATTTGGGCAATTGCGCCATCTAACGCCAAGGAAATCATTAACACAATCATGTCCTTGGACTATGTCTTTGTTGTTGGGGAGGCAAAAGCCCACGCAATCCCGACCCCTATGCATCCTATGTATCTTTGGAAGTATGTAGAGCTTGCCAAGGAGATTCTTGCAAGCAAAGGTGTCAATGAAATCGGAGAAGCACAACTTAGTGATGAGGATAAGTCGTTCATTATACGAAGGGCTGAGGATATTCCTGACCCCTTATCCGTTGCACTGCTTCCTGCTACCATTGCGTGCTGTGGTGCTACATTCCTCCCTCTTTCTGGTAGAATTGGTATGCTCCCGGTTTATTCAAATGTACCGCAGATCAACCAGAGTGAAAGTGGCATTGATACTCTTAAGCAAGCAATTATCCGTTACCTCTGCCTATATCCTCATGCTGGGATGATGCTTAAGCTCTGCGTTATAGATCCTCCATCTGTGGAAGTAATCGTTTCTATGCTGAAGGCCTTGAACAACGACAAGGAGTTTAATATCAACGGAATAGAGATTTCTATCTTCCACACAAAGGAGGTTCCCACAAGCTGGATTGAAATTGATAACGATTCTCTAAATGACGGAATGCTGGGGAGAATCAAGGGACAGAGATCTCTCAACTTCAAGCTTAAGATAGCTCATCACAAGTACTCCTACAGCAAAATACTAGGTGAGATTAGCCGCGAGCAGCATATGCTTATCATCTTCGATCCCAATGAGGTTAAGATTGAAACTGCTCAAAACAACCGCCAAATCCATATTCATCCTCTTTGCGTACCAAAGGTATATAAATACAACCCGATTGATGAAAAGGTGGAAATCCGTCCGGCAAGCGAAGGTGGAATCTTTACCGTCTATGCCAGCATCATAGAAAAACTAAATGAGCACCCCTCGACCTTCAGCCATACAAGCACAAGCTTTTATACCCCGCTCAAGAGAGAAACCTATGATGCCTTTTTGGATAAATGCGACTGGCTTATAATCTTAGATCAGAGTCTAAAGAGTTGGGATATCTCGCTGAGGGCAGCTAGTGAAAAGCTGTTTTATAGGGAAAACGATTATCGCTCCATTGGTATTTATTCCAGCAATTGCAGGAAATTCGTGCTTGGGTATGATACTCTTGTAAAGCGCTTAGGCAACTTCGTCCCAAAGGAGGAGGGAGTAAAGGAGATCATCGAGGCTGTCCGTGAGATTAACGATGACGGCCTGCTAAGCATTGTTTCGCATACCTCAAATCGCATATTCGATACCAATCACGGCAAGGGAAGCTTGGGAATTGCACTGGCTGCAATCCACTACAAGCGGCAACACCCCGCCGCAATACTGGTTGGTCTAGACACCCAACTTGCGAAGGAATGGCTTTCAGACCGCGAGGACGGCAAGCTACCAGATTTGATCGGCATCAATCTTGAATCCGACACTGATGCGCGCGTTGACATTATTGAGGTGAAAACCTACGCAGACAATCCAAATGCCTTCACTATTAATGGAGACACGATCTCTGGGCATGCTGTTGAGCAGGTTGCGGCACTTGAGAGCCTCACTCAAGAGATGCTTGGGAAAGCAGAGAAAATCACTACGATTTCACGACGTGAAATTTTGAGAGAGCAGGTTTTTGAGTGTTTGTTCCAGGCGACTCTTGATCCAGCAAGCAAGCTCCGCTACAGTAACATGCTGAATGACCTTTTCGCCGGCGAATACAATGTGAGTATTCGCAGAAATATAGCTTTCGTTGACTTTGAAAATACAGAGAGCTCCGAAAAGGTTTATAAGGGTACCGATGATTTTTTGGGCAAGGACTATACCCTGATAACAATTGGTAGTAGTGAAGTTCAGGCGATTCTTGCTAATACTGTCTTTGCTTGCGAAGCAGACCCGTTTAATCCGGGCTTTCAAGACGAAGCTGTCGCTCCGCCTCAAGGGTCATACGAGGCAAGTGTGGTAGGGCCTGTACAAGAAGAGGCAGCCTGGTCTGAGCATTCTCCAGTTGCTCCTGACACCGCTCCTGCTTATGTAGCCGATGCTGCTAGCGCTCCCGTTGCTCCGGCTGCACCTGTCACGAATGAAACCGATACCGAGCTTCAAAGAACAGATATTCGAGAAAAGTGTGCGAGAATTAATAAGGTTTTTCGCGATTATGGCATCAATGCTTACCCTGTAGATCCTAATATGGTTCAGGAGGCTGCGCGTTTTACGAGATTTTCTGTTGAGCTAAAGTCTGGCGAAACAATAAGGACACTGGAACGCTTCAAAACGGATATTGGCATCCAGCTTGAGGCAAATGGAGAGATACTGATCGATCATATTAAAGGAACCAAGTATCTTTCGGTTGATGTGCCCTTTGCAGGCGCTGGTAAAGCGATTGGTCTTTTGAAGCATTTGAATCTCTTGGACAGCTCCTCAGGCGCTCTCGATTTTGTCGCAGGACAAAAGGCAGACGGAAGGTTTGAAGTCGTTGACATCGCCAAGGCTCCTCATATGCTTATTGCAGGTACAACAGGCTCGGGCAAAACCATTTTCTTGTATTCGATCATCGTAAGTCTGTTGCATAAGTATCCTATGGAGGATCTGGAGTTCCTAATCATTGACCCCAAGCAGACGGATTTCGTTTTCTTTGAGGATTTACCTAATCTCTACGGCGGGCATGTTGTGGTCGATGCTGAAGAAGCGCTCGAGATGATTCAACGCATCAATGACGTCGATAAGGAAGGGCGAATGCAACAGCTTCGATTCTGCAGGAGCAGAGATATTGGCTCGTACAACGAAAAAAATCCAGATCATCGCATGAAGCGGCTTATCATAATTATTGATGAGTATGCAGATTTGATTCAGACCGCAGAAATGCAAGGAAAGCGAAAAGAATTTGAGAAATTCCTTTCCATGCTGGCACAAAAGGTGCGATCCTTGGGCATTCATCTTATCATCGCGACACAACGGCCGAGTGCAAATATCGTTACGGGCGTGCTAAAAGCTAATATCCCCTACAGAATCTCCTTTAGATTACCTTCTCACACGGATTCTCAGACGATTTTGGACATGCCCGGTGCGGAGAACCTCTTGGGTAAGGGTGATATGCTGATGGTTACTGATAGCGATACCATCCGTATGCAGGGCTTGTATATTTCAGAAGATGAGCTTGATAATTTTGTGAAAAGCAGACAGTGAGGAATTGACACATGCAAACAGTGCTAACCCCAGAGCATAAAACCGGAATCTTTATACAGGAACTGAAAAATCGCTTCCTGTGTGAGGTTGAGATTGACGGGGAAAACACTGTTTGTTATGTGCCATCCTCCTGCCATCTGAGCAATTTCTTAGATCTTAAAGGCAGGAGCGTATTATTAGCTCCTACTCAGTCAAAGAATGCGCGGACTCAGTTTGCTCTTTTTGCTATCCCGTACAAGAAAAACTATATCCTGTTAAACACCTCGATGGCAAATAGGGCGGTTGCGGACAGCATTAAGGGGCGTCGTTTTTCTTTTTTAGGAAGAAGAGGAACAATCTATACTGAGCACTATGTTGGAGGCTATAAGAGCGATATTTATATTCAAGATACAAATACGATAATAGAAGTAAAAAGCGTGCTTTCAACAGAAAAATGTGCTTTGTTTCCTACGGTCTTCTCTGAAAGGGCTTTGAAGCAGCTTGAAAAACTGCGCGATTTGCTTTCCTTGGGCTATCGCGTGCATTACAGTGTTATTTCCCTTAATCCGTATGTGAGTAGCATTTATTTCGTTTCAGACGCACAGTTTACGCCCTTGCTCAAATCATGTATTGACCTTGGAATGACGATTTCTGCGTTTTCATGCAGGATAGATGACAATAGAGTATACATAGATAAGAGGCTACAGATTCTTTTACCTTGATGAATTTGGCATTCCGCTAATTAAGGAAAACCGCCGATTTAGTAAATATAGGCCTTCACATAAGAGGTCAGTCTAATAGCCAATAGCACTATAAAAAATCGTCAAGTGCGATTTGGTCAGGTGTGATTCAGCAAATCGTATGTGACTATTTTTCTGTCCAATCTGTAAATCTGTTTTTCGCACATTGGGCTTTTCCTTCTGGCTGCGCTATTATGTGGCTGTTGATAGAAGGCCATACGGCGAGCGTGAAGGAGGAAGAGTATGTACAACAGATTCGCAGAAATGCGCAGGCGGTATCTGCGCGAGCACAGGGACGGCATCTACACGGGGATGCTGCTGACCGGCAAGCTAGACGAGCATCTCAAGG
>OLXK01001343.1_pt1 | contig 17664 bp, 28 predicted proteins | sample 1674321 | NCBI WGS metagenome assembly OLXK01 (sample SAMEA103958162, study PRJEB25191) | human gut metagenome | reverse complement strand
TCGCCACAAGCCGTCAGACGCAGCTCCCGAAAAAGATAGAGTACCATCTATCGTGATTCATAATCTAAAATCTGCCTGCATTCCGGGCAAAACTCATAGTATGGGTTTTGATAGTACCCGTCATCACATTCGCCTCCAAGGTCTGCCCTACAGTTTGGGCAACGGTTTGGACACCAACTTTCCCGAATAGGCTTTACCGGAATACACTTTTTCATTTCGTTGATTGCAAACTCCAGTTCTTGGCGGACCGGCTCCCACTGGCGGGTATGCAGCATGGCGCTCAAAACTTTAATTGATTCTTGCGCCATGGTTATGCTGTCATTTTTAACCATTTTATTGCGCTCCATATAAAAGTTCTGTTTTATCAATATAATCCTTCTCCAACTGTATCCGCGACTTTTAGACAAGCCTCTATCGTTTCATCCGACATTCTGATAATTTCCTGTTTGGAGAATGTATGGGCTACGGCATAAAATGGGTTGTACCAATTTTCTGAACACCCCATACTGTTTTTCCATGGAGCATCTGTTGGGTTATCCATATAGTAAAGCAACTCCTGTTTCTTAGTCATCTCTGTCACTCTCCGTATCAAACTAATCTTTTATTTCTGAGTTATCTTGAGCAATTTGAGCAGCGACTCGAAGTCAGAATAGCAGTGCGGGTTTACCGGACGGCCGTTCCATGCTGCGAAGAATACACGGGCATCATTGGCCGGCACGAAATTACAATCACCGTTCCAATCGTCCAAGATGTCTTGAATGTATTTTGCAGTAATCATATAGATTTCGCCATCGGCATTTTCCGTGACAATCGCTGTCCCGTTCCCACAAAAATTTACCGTTACGTTTTCACTCATAAATCCACCTCATCAAATTATATTTTCACGTCAAATTGGCGCCGCAATGATAACAGAAATGTATCTCTTTCACTGGAATAAAATCCATCCTATCGTCAGTGGGGAACAGCGTACCGCAGACCGGGCAGGCGTCTTGGAATTCTTCGATTTTAAATCCTTTATGACAATATCCGGTTGTGTCGGAGAGATAATCTGATACCTCGTCAACATCCGTAATTTCTGGCGGAATTTCCATTTCTTTTGGAAGCCATTCTAACTCTTTATCGGAATCAACATCCCATTCAATACCGACTGCCTTCATGCAGTAAACCATCCTTTCATCATAAATGTTCAGCGGGTACATGTGCAGGTAATTATGAGAAGCTTCTCTGTAAGATGGCCTTCGAGCAGAACTCTTAGTACATACTTTTAGCCATTCAGCATCTTTAAAAACTCTTCATCATCGAAGAAAAAGCCTTCGCTTAAATCATCATACTCGTCTGTGGGAGCAACATCTGTTTTATCCAGAAGAAAATCCTTCCACTTTTGGGATGCGACGAGGATAATCGCGTTGTTGCTCCAATAAACATCTGCATTCTGTATTTTGTACAGAGGACAGAATTTTTGCTTGTCTATCTTGTCAAACTCGCTCGCCGTTATAACGTATCCTTGACTTATCGGTTTTCCCATTTTGCCGTCCTCCAAATTGCTAAAAGTAAAGGACGCATGAATATGCACACATTGTGCCGTAAGAGGCCACACGCCCACTCTGCTTTTTATTCGAAGTGCAAATCAACGCCGAATTTCTCTTTAAAAAATGCAGCTGCAAAGTCCATATTTGCGTCAATCTGCTGGTAATAATTTTTGTCCGTCTCATATCCAAAGTAGAGAACCAGGAGCAAAACCGCTAGAAGGTCTCCGTCGATTTCCTTCTTCTTTATTTTGTTTGTGACACGCACCAGACCTTCCAGAAGCCTATTCCATGACGCCATCATTTCCTCCGACTCTTTTATCCGAAAGTAAGAAATCCATTCGTTGAGCGTCCATGTTTTCCCTAGCTTTATACTGTTAGAGCACGTTAACGGATTCAAAAAGTAGTGGAACGACCGGTCGTTCCCGTCAAAATACCTGCCCAACGGGAACAATGCGCACGCTGCCGGTTTGCTTCGATGTACGGTACAGCGTCCGTTTCTGAGCAGCCGGCAGCTGCCATCCAGCCGCTCTTTTAATATAAAAACAGGCACGTGAGAGTCGGCGCCGATATAAACCTCGGCGTTTTGCAGAAGCATATCCTCGACAGATATGCCAAGTTCAGCAGACATTCTAAAGGTATCTGCTCCTGTTAGTAGGATAGGGTTTTGCCTGTTCCGGCAGCAGTCCCCGCACATCGAACATTCAAAACTGAATGTGTCGTCTGGGTGCAATTTCCGTTTTTGAAACTCTAAAAAGTCTTTTTCTGTAAAACTCATACTATCGCGCTCCTTTTGTAGGATTCCCCCGTGCCGGATGGAACGGGGTTATGTATGAGTAGGTTATGACAGCAACTCTGGATACCTTGCCGCGCACAAGTCCCTTTGCGGCGCAAACTCCCGAAACAGTTCGACCTCTTTGGACAGGCGGGCCCTTACCGCATCTTCTTTTGAAGCATATCGGCCAAGATGCAGCCTTTTGTTGTTGTAGGTAATATTGGCGACCCATTTACGCCTGCGTTTATCAAAAAACACCCCGGTGACTCCCGAGGTGTTGGTAGAGTAACGGCTGCGGTTTCTGTCGTTTTCGCTGCTGTTGCACAGTCGAAGATTTCCTTTTCGGTTGTCCGCCCTGTTTTTGTTAATATGGTCTACAATTTGCTGAGAGGTAGCCTTCATTACAATTCTGTGAAACCGGACGAAACGCCTGACGCCGGAAAAATAGTAACAGCTTACAAGATATCCGTCCTTATCGCGGTACCAGTTTCTGCTCTCTATAAGCGGCAGGTCTTCTGCGTCAAATAAAAACTCAGACGAACCAAGGTGAAGAACGCCGTATGTACCGCACATTTCAACCTTACGGCTTACTGTTCTTCCGCCTCTGAATACCATACGCACCTTACTCCTTCTTTGGATAATAAGCCTCTGATAATCGGTGTTTCTGACGCAAGTATATGTGCTGCCAGACTTAGGCGGCTTGCAAGGCAGCAGATGGCGTCCGTATCTTTAAAAATACAACGACAGCATTCGTCGAATTGAGGAGTTGTATTTTCTTGCAAAATATCACCTCAGCATATGTCGAATTTCCCTTGCATCCATGCGAAAGTCGGCCCGCTCCTTCTTATCCTGCAGCTTCTTCATTTCATTATCAATTTGTTCATCTGCAATGGCTGAAATCATATCTTGAAACTGGCGCATATAATATTCAAATTCAGTCTGGAATTCATCTTGTGTGATTTCTATGGCTTCCTGTTCGGAATTGCATCCATCTTCCCATATGCCTGAGAAAATGGTATCCATATGAAACGGTACGATGTCCTCTTCGTCATCGTAACCGAGAACAAGGGCGGGGTATTGGTAGCGATTAAAAACAGGTAAGCCGGTTACTTCATACCTCTCCTGCGGTACATCAACTATCTTCGTGTAGCGTCTTCCCACAATAAAACACCGGCCTACATTCTGTTTAGCCTGCTTCTTAAATCGGATAACCTCCTCTTTGAGAAGTTCCTTTCTTAAATTCCGAAGCCGCTCAATTTCATTTTCAATCTCCTCAAGCGTCATCCTTATCAACCGGCCTTTCCAATTCTTTTGATGTAAACCGCCGCAACGATGAGATACATGCTGCCACTGTCTGCGCCGCAGCTTTTATCTCATCGGATGTGTTGTACTTTGAAAAAGAAAAACGCAGAGAACTGCGCGATTCCTCTTTTGTTAACCCCATTGCCGTGAGCACATGGCTTGGCTCCGCTTCATGGCTGCGGCAGGCTGAACCGGCGGAGACAAAAATATCCTTTGAATCCAACATCAGCAGCAAGGTTTCCCCATCTACGCCGTCGATTCTAAGATTTAAAATTTTGCCGGGATGGATTGGGGAGAGGCCATTTACATGGATACTTTCGTTACTACATCCAAGGCTTTTCAGTTCATCGCACAAAAGCATGTAGAACCGTTGTTTGAGAGATGAAATCCAAATCATGTCCCCCCTCATATTCTGGCGGGTCATCTCGCAGGCTTTGCCGAAGCCAACGATGCCGCAAACGTTTTCCGTGCCGCCCCGAAGACCATGTTCCTGTTCTGCGCCGCCGCAAATAAGCGGTGTAAGTTCCAAATTCCTTACATACATAGCTCCAACCCCTTTGGGGCCATGAAGTTTGTGGGCGGAAATGGTGGCAAAATCGGCGCCCATCTTATCCACATCAATTGGATATTGGCCGGCGCCTTGTACGCAGTCGGTATGAAAAGGAATAGAATACTTTTTTAGAATTCCGCCGATAGTCTCGACATCGTTGATAGCCCCAACTTCATTGTTGACGAACATCACCGAAGCAAGGCCGGTGCTTGGTGTAATTGCTTTCTCAATGTCCTTAGGATGGATTTTCCCTTCGGCGTCCGGTTTCACATAAGTGATATAAAACCCGTCTTTGATAAGCGACTGTGCCGCCTTCAGGACGGAATCATGTTCGATGGCGGAAACGACGATGTGCGTTTTACCGCTGTCCAAGAGTTTGCGACGGAGCCCTTTAAACACGGTGTTGTTCCCTTCGCTTCCGCCAGAGGTAAAAAGGATGTGCTCCGGCTGACATCCAAATAAAAAAGCCGTTTGTTCCCTCGCTTTTTGGATGGCCGTATTTGACTCTCGGCCTAACCGGTATAAAGAACCGGCGTTGCCGTATCCATCCGTGAGGTAAGGCATCATTGCTTCCAGAACCTCCGGCGCAATACGGGTGGTCGCCGCGTTGTCCAGGTAAATACTCGTTTGAATCATCCTTCCTTTGCGATAATAGATGCATTACTACGCGCCATCAAGAGCAGGGAAAGATGTTCTGCATCAATGATTTTGGACGGCGCATTTTTTTAAACAAAATCAGTCTTCCCACGGGACTTCTTTGACGTCAATTCCGGTATATCCCTGAGAAGCCAGGGACATGCCGAGCCTTACGGCGTTCAGATAATCATCGGCATCAAAAAGGTCGCGGCCAATGCAGGCGTCCTCCGGGCACTCGGAAAGATTATGGACGCCGAATCGAACCTCCGGCGCCTCATCGGACCAAACCTGCTGAGCGCGTGTTTCCCATGTGTTGCTATCGCTGCTTAAAAATACCGTCAGTTTCTTTTCCATCTTTCTTTTCCTCCAGATTTGCCGCAAGGATTTCATCCAGTGTTCGCGGCTGATAGTTGATGTATGGCATCATGACCCCTACGTTAAACATCCGGCACTCGCGGCCGTAGAGTTCCTGCATCAAAAACTTATCGTATTCCATCATGTGGAACTCAAACGAGTTATGCACATGGCCGTACAAGTGAAACCACCCATAAAAGTGGTTTTTAAAACAGGGAATTGGGTAGTGGCAGAGAACGACTTTTCTGCCGCTGTCATCCACCTCCAGGTATTCTGTGACCTTGGCAAACTGTTTTATAAATCTGCCATCGTTGCACCTGTCGTGATTGCCTTTGATTAAAAATTTCTGGCCATTTAAAGACTTTAAGACTGGAATAGCCTCTTCCATTTTGCACCAGAACATATCGCCAAGCACATAAACAATATCCCCAGGCAAGACCACATCGTTCCACCTTTTTACCAGCGCCGCGTTCATTTCATCGATGGATTTGAACGGCCTGTTATCAAAAGACAGGATGTTATTGTGCCCGTAGTGCCAATCGGAGATATAAAATTTTCTGCTTCCGGAAGCTTTTTCGTTTTCCAAAATATCACCTCAACCCTTTCATATAAACTCTTTAGAACGGAAAATAAGAGTTGGGGTCCGCGTCCCATATCAGCTTTTTGACAGCTTCGGAAAATTCCTGCTCATCAAGCGACTGGATATCAGCCTGCTTGAGATACTGTATCAGTTCGTGGACGGCGGTTGTTATCGCGGCCTCCATAATGGCGTTTATCCGTTCAAATTCTGAATCGTGATATTTCACCTTTCCCTTCAGCATCTGGACGGATTCATCTAACCTCTGCCTTGCGGTGAAAAACTGTTCTTCCAAATACTTGAGCCTGGCTTCTAAAACTTCCATTTCAGCAAGACCGGCCATATTATCAACTCCTATCAAACACAATCATTTTTTCTATGATGCTGCATAATGTTTCCAAGTCTTTTTTGCGCTCTCTTATTTGCGGTGGGGTCATATCCTCGTATACCGACCACGCCGCCCATTGCGAAATGTCATGCCGGATATCCGAGATAAGCTTTCTGGCTATATCCGAAAGCGAAATCTCTTCTGTTTTCAGCGAATATCCATCGTCTGTTTCCGTAATAATATGCGTCTGGAAATGGTCGAACACAATCAAATATTCCCATCCTTCGGCATCAAACTTTGCTGCTACCGGATTGCCGGTTCGAAGAGCCTCTTCAACCCCCTCCAAAAGAAGAAAAGGTACATCATCCACATAACTGCACCGGTCAGACCATTCTCCGATGATTATCCGGCTCCAACCGGCTATTGGCGTACTTAGCATCAACATATGTTAATTGTAACTTCCTTTCCTTCCGTGCGTTCGAAAGTGGGCATATCTGCAATGAAATCCTGAACCGCGCATAGAGCATCATCATATCCTGCCCAATAAGGACCGTGCCCAAGCGACCCAATCCATTCTATAATCTGCTTATCAATAACATCAGCATCCACAAGTCTCATTCCGGCCCATCCTTCTAATAACTTTCCGCCCACTCACGGGTAATTACTACGATTTATCCTCTTTTAATTTAGCCCCACAGTATTTACAGTAAGCTGCTAATGGGTCAATCTTATCGAGGCGGTTGCAAACGCTGCACACTCCGCTTCCGTTACTTACCATTGTCCAATGCCCATGTTCAGGAGCGGGGGTGCGGAGAGCGGAGAGAGCGGCAACGATAGCGTTTATCGTAGTACCGGTATGAAATCTTCCCCAGTATGACGATTCCTCCTCGCGCATTTTTTCGAAACGCTTTAATAACTGTTCAAAATAATCAATGGCTTCTTCCCTTGTCATGCGCTCATTTCCTCTCAAATAAAAACTATTTAATGTTCGTTAAATACCACCTGTTCCCCAGGCTTCAACGTCCAGCACCCGGCATCTGTTACTGCGCAGTCGGTGCAGTTCCCGGTGCATTCCTTTGCGGACGCGGCTGCCGTTGTACTGCCGTCGCGGTATCTGACATGTGCTTCTGGCAAAGAAAATGGATTGACCATAGGGAGGCGGGCCCATGCGCTGAAGATAATATGTAAATTTTCCGGGAGGATACCGCCTGACAACAGATATGTGTTTACAATCTCATACTTTTTGGTGAAGCAGAGAATTTGGCAGTGTGTGTTCCGGCTTGCAATATCGACCATATGCGCAAAATATTCTTCATCGGGTATGTCGCCGGAAACGTGAAAGCGGAAGTATCGTGACAGCATGATTGCCGCCTCGACCTCCCGCCAGTAAATATCCGGAGTTTCCTTTAAAATCTTTAGGTTGTTTTGGTAGGCTTCCCTTACGGTTCTTCGCCGTTTTTCCATGCGCTTTGCGTAACACTTCTGATTGCATTCACAAACGATACAGGTAACTCCCGACGGCAGCGATACGCTTTGAATGGCTCCCATTTTTTCGTTGCCTCTGCTGATACTGACATTCAAATCATAACCTCCGTTCTGTCTCTGCCCAGAGTCATTTTGCACTGCGGGACGCGGCGCACACCTCATTTCTGATGCGGGAAAGGATGGCATCCGCTTCAAGCTTTGTCAGGATGCCAAACCAATCGGAGAAAAAGAATGCCTCCAGACTGGATTTTAGTTTGGTATTATTTTCTTTTAGGGCTGTTCTATAATCGTCGGCCGCCACGCTAACAATAGCGTTTGCCAGATTTATGTATGGGTCGTAGCATCCTTCGCTTGTCCACAAGCGCTGCAAGCTGATGGACGGAGACCGCATCTGGTGAAGGGGCATTTCTCCCTTTTTCATAACGCTAATCCCCCTCTGCAAGAAGAAAGTCCGGGTTGATTACCTTGAAGCTGATATTGCTCTTTATATTCCTCATGACAACCCCCTCACGCTTTTGTCCAGCACGAACGACGGAGTTTCCCTTGGCGTATTCTACAAGTTCCTGAATAGTTGGCGGGAGCGTCTTATCAAGGTCCACAATGGGCACTGTTTTTAGTCCGAGCGGCGCGACGAACGCGGCAATCTCCTCTGTAGAATATTTGCGGTCTGGATAAATCAGGTTAAACACAAATAACTCATAACCGCTGATATGGTATTTGTTACCCTGAATTCCATCCCCGCAGATTTCCCCTTGCAAAACAACGGTGTCATAGTTGCCGATGAGCTTTTTCAGCACGTTTTCCATGTCATATTTTCGCGCAACTGTCCAGTAAGAACTGTTATCCGGCGTAGCTAAGTAGATGTTGCGGCTGCACACGCCAAATTCGAATTTGCGTCGGGAGAGGCGGCGCAGGTAATAAGTCGCGGACTGACCGTCCATTTTTTCGGTAACGGAAAACGGGGTTCCCCGCTTGCTTTCCGTCTCAAAGAGTGTCATCATATTCTGGATTCTGGTTTCATCTGTTTTTGCAATCCAGTCAGGGAATCCGCCCCTGCGTTTTGATTTCACGAAGAACTTACGATACCACTTAAAGCGCATCATAAACTTTGCGAAGGGGTTCTGCGTTTGTTTTGGCTGCTTGGTGAGGAGTTGCGCTTCCTGCTGTGCCTGTGGGTCATACTTGGTAATACCAAGGACATCGGTGACGTCTTCGCCAAGGTCATATCGCCATCCGTCTTTCAGAATGGAAAGCGGAAGAACAAGCCCCTGAGAGACCTGGCCGCGAAGCTTGATAGTTCTAACACGGAATTTTCGGTCTCGCAGAAATTCAAACTCGGGACGCTCTGGAACCACCGAATCGACTTCAATATAGATGATTCGTTCTCCTTCCCGAAATTCGCCCTTCCGTACCACACACTCCCATCCGTCCACCTGGGCAACCTCAATTTTGTCCGCGCCGGGGATTGGACGAAGAGAGGTAATTTCTCTAATTGTTGCTAATTTACGCAAAAAAGGCCCTCCTTTGCAGATGCTGATGTTGTTTTCTTTTTTTATGCCGTTACTGTATCGGCTTCTATCAGATTTGAATCAACAAGGTAGTTGCTGTCTACACTTCCGAGGTTCAGACTTCGGTATGCTTCATCTATCTCTTCGCTGGTAATTCCTATATAATCCAGGGTTTGGGCGGCGGAAGAGTGTCCGAACATCTTTTGCAAAAGTAAAAGTTTTCGCGGGTCATTGCCGGACATAACCATCTGGTGATAAGCGAATGTTTTTCGAAGTGAGTGGGTGGACATTCTGTTGCCAAGGCCAAGGTCTTTGGCGATTCCCTTCAAAATCCGGTCAACAGATTTGGAACTGAGGGGTTCATTCCGGTTGCTTCCGTGATTGCTCTCGCTGCGGAAAAGGTAATCGCTGAGGTACACGTTTGGGGTATTCTCAAGATACAGGGTCACCGCCTCGATAACAGCCTTATTGATTGTGATATAGCGGTTGCGCTTGTGTTTGCGTGTGTTCTTGGTTTTCTTTTCCAAGATGGCAAAACGGTCGCGGAAGGTAAAATCTTCGTTGATGAGGTGGCAGAACCGCAGGGAACGCAAGTCGCTAACCCGAAGGCCGAAGTTAATACCGACAATAAAAAGCATATTGTCCCGGAATCTTTTTCGTTCGATTAAAAACCTTGAAACACGGATGATGTCATCCATACTCTTAATGGGTTCCGCCGCGTGTTCGCCGGCAAGTTCGTATTCTGTCTTTTCTGCGGCAGGCGAGATGAGGCCGGCCTTTAATTTTCGCCCGTTTTGACGGACACTGTTTACATTGATAACAGGGTTTCTCTGCTTTGTAAAATCCAGTTCGATTATCTTTGCCATGCCCAATTTCACCTCGCCCTTTCGTTATTTTTTTAGAGCCTGTTTTCAGGGTTCAATGCTGACAATTGAATTGGCGCCGGATACCGTGGGAAGTTTCCCGTCCCATTTTTCAATCTTTTCATATTCAATCAGGTTTTCCGTAACGCTATTTGCCAGTTCGCGGTTTGCCTCAGCCTGCGCCTGGGCGACCGCAAGAATCGCGTCAGCTTCCGCTTGGGCGGCGATTATCTGACGGTCTGCTTCCGCTTGAGCAGCAATTCTTTTCTGCTCAGCCTCTGCATTTGCCGCATTGATTGCGGTTTGGTTCTCAATCTGCTTCTTTTCGTATTCCATCTGGACAACTTGCTTTTCGGCAATTGCCTGATTGTAGGAATCCTCAAAATCCATATTGTTGATGTTGACGTTTACGATTGTAATGACCTGTTCGCCGCCATATTTTTCATCAATGGCATCTTGCAGATTTTCTACGCAAAGCGGCTCGATTTTCGCGCGGTTTGTAACCTCGTCCGATTTTAAAGAAACCATGGAGGCTTTAAGAGCGGAGGCCACCAATGTCTGCGGGAGCGCGTTTTGCTGATAGTCGCTCACATTGGCATACAGCCACGCTGAATATTCCGGATTGATGCGGTATGTAACGGTGACATCCGACATAAAAACGACTGTACGTTCAGAGGTTTCACCCCATACCTGTTCCTCAAAATTCATTTCCTGCTGTTTATTGTTTACCTTTTTAATGGATTGTACATAGGGCGCCTTCAATACAAACCCATTCGGAACCACATCATTATCGATTTGGCCAAAGGTAGTTCGCACGCCGGTATATCCTGACGGAATTATCGTAAAACAGTTGATCAGCGTGATAATTAAAATCACGGCGATAACTGCCGCAAATACCAGGCGATGGACGATGAGTTCCTTAACCGTTTGCGTTTCGCCATATCTCTCATACTGTTTCGTTCGAAAAAAGAAGTTCATTTCTCATTCTCCTGTTCTAAAACTCTTGGTACATACATGTGCGTTTCCATCCGCTCCTCAACCTTTCTGGTCTTTCCAAGCACTTCGCGCATCAGGTTTAAAAGTGTTTTCCCTTTTTCACTCTCTAAAAACTGGACAAGCGGTTCAAGAATCTCTGCGGTGTCTTTATGTTCCCGCCTTGCCTGACGGCATTTGGCAAGCTGCGTTGCAACCTTGGCGCGTTCTTTGTAGCCGATAGGGTCCAGTTCCAGTTTGTGGAGGTAGTCCTGGGTGAGCCTGTCCATGCGGTTTACCTGCTCATAATTCCAGATATAGTCTGCTTTCGCGCGCTCCATCAGGCGGCAAAAGCTGCTGATGCATTCGGAAAACTGCGGCTTACTCCGTTTGGACTTGCCCATTTGGATATCCCCCTTGCGTCTTAATAATCTATCTCTTCCGTAACCTGGTGGTCGTCCCTGTCAGACCACTGAAAAGCGCCGTCCGGGAAGCCTTCCGTGATAAGGACAGCTTCCTCTTCTGTTTCGGCTTCAACTTCTGTCCACCCATATTTGACGCACATAATCCTGTACTTAGCCATAACTCACCGATTCCTTATCTTCACGCAAAGAAAGGAACACCGGAAATTGCAGGCTTTCTGCTCCGGTGTTCTTGTCAGCTGAAACCTCTTTATACTTTACCTCGCAGAGAACGCCTATAAGCTCATCTCTCCGCTCCCAATACTGAATGCGCTGGTCGTCGGTAAAACCGCTGCCGACTCGTACCTCGTTGCCTTTATAGCCCAGGACGAACGCACCAAGGGCGCCTGCCAACCTTCCCGAGCCTTCCTCGCACGAGAGGATTGGCAAGTCCATTGTGTAGAACCGTTTGACTTTTAAAATCCCATTGTGGCGCTTGCGCTTATACGGGACATCAAGGTTGACCATCAGCCCCTCTTTATCTTCTCGTACCATCTGGTCTAGCAGTTCCGGAATTTTGGATTGGTCGGTTCCGCTGTAAAGGACAGGGAGAATCCGGACTGGGCTATCTTCACGAAGCGTCATCTTAATCGCTTCAAGACCTGGCCTGCGGGTTCTATATCCGCACTTGCTTTCTCCGTTTTCAAACTCAACTGTTGGAATAATATCAAAAACTGTATAGCAAATCGCCGTTTTATCAACGGCGTCCGAGTTAATAATCCCAGCAGCAACCCGGAACGCTTCATTGTCGCTGAGATTTCCTTTGTCGAGCAAAGTCAGTTCCCCGTCCAGAACGATTGCGTTCGTAACGTCCCAGGACAGTTCGTTTGTAATGTGTTCAAGGCCAGTGTATGGGGCGCCGCTCCGCGCGTAGAGATGCCCCTTATAATAGGTCGCACGCACGCCGTTTAGCTTTTGTGTTACGGAAAACCATGTGCCGTTGGGGATTGGATATTTTTCAATAGGGTATGCCTGCTGTACCTCCCACTCGGGAATCAGGTTTGGAATAACCTTATTGACGGTCTTGGCAGTAACGCCTAGGCGAAGGGTTTTGGCAAGGAGTTTTATGTAAAATTCGGATTCCTCTGCGTCTGGAACGGATTGGACAAAAGCGCACACCTGATAGGTTGACACATCATCCAGCGCTTTACGCTTTGAGAGTGTTTCGCAGATGGTGAAAATATCGCACATTGTGAGGGTGATACCGGCATGAACACCGGCTGGGCGGCGAAGCGTCTGCTCCGATACTTTATAGGTTAAAAACGGATTGAGCGCGTAGTAAAGAAGCCGGCAAAAATCCTCATTATTCTGATTGTCCCGGATAATGCTCTGTTTTTTAAGTGTACTGCTTTCATTTTGAAGGCGGAGAATTTGCGAAATTGCCTCTTTCAGCACTGCCTACTGCACCTCCAGTTCTGTAATTTCCCATCCATAAATAGTAGCGTACCGTTCGTTGTCAGTTCCGCCCGTGCTGCCAAGGTGGACTTCGCGTGTATTTTCCCAGGTCATATCCTCCTCCCAAAAATCCGATTCGAAGTAGGTTTTTACCTTCTCTACATCCGACATCATATCATAATATGCGGACGACTCCCGTTTGTAAGCGCCCATGATATCGTTCCCTTCGTTATTCGGTGTATCCCAATGCCGGTGCAGGATATACACCTTCATATTAAATCCCTCCCATCCCAGATACCATTAAAAGTTTCTCTTGCTTTGCCGATAAAAAAATAAAAGGGCGGAGGAAATAGTTTCCATCCGCCCCTTTTGACTACCCGTCCGCACATCGGGCCTATTGTTGGTTGGCACGATGTGTGCATTTTGTGACATTTTTGGCGAGCTAACTTGGCGAAAAAACTCTTTTTTCGCTCAAGTTACGATGACAAAAATGAAGGAGACAAACCTTTTCTTCCGCCTTAGGCGGGAAGATGCCATATCTTAACAGGAAAATCTATGTAGGTATGGCCGATTTACACGGGCAATCTATATTAAAAGGCGCATCCGCGCTCTTTTAACCAAATCAGTGCAACACTTTGGGATAGTGCGCCTTGACATAGTTTCGGAAAGCGTCGTTGCTCTCCTGCTCCATGCGTAAATTTTCCTGCTGCATAGTCACAAACGAAGCACTGCACATTCCCATCAGGTCTCCGACCGAAAAATCCTCTGCCGGCGCAGGTTCTTCATCATCGTCTTCCGGTTCGGCAGACAGGGTTTCTTCACAATCATCATAACCGGCGTCATCTTCGTCATCCCAGTAACCTCCGTTATCCATCCACTCCAGGACATCGTCCTTATACGAGTTGAAATCATTGTCATCGAGGCCTTCCCAATCGAAGGAACTGTTTCGATAGTAGAAATTGTAACCAGAAGGGATATCTCTTAACAAATCGCGCAGTTCATACCACTGGTAATCGTCTGAATATTCTCGGATTGCATCGTTGATTTCCTCGTCCATATCTTCATCTCCATAGACATCAGAACAAATCTCGCAATCTTCATCGTTGCAAAAATCTTTGAGCTCCCACCAGTCATTCACGTTATCAATAAAATACTGTCTGGTCATATAAACACGCTCCTTCTTATATTCGATTTGCTGTTTTACTATTTCCTGTTTATCTTGCTATGAGTTTGGGTTTGTTGTGGTAGCAGGTGTGAAATCCGCTAAATGCCATTTCATAATAAAAAGCGGTTTTGGGCCGGTTTGATATACCGCTGGCGGGATTGAACCGCCTTCACCGCGAGCATCATCCTGTAAATGCTTAAACGGTATATTGCTACGGCTATGACAGAAAGGAGACCGCTGCGGGAGCCGGCATTTGCCGGCCAACCACTCCCGCTGGAGCTGGCGGCAGGATTCGAACCCGCGACAACCGGAGTACAAAACCGGAGCTCTGCCAACTGAGCTACGCCAGCGCGTTGAAGTCAGGGACAGGGGTAATAGCAAAAAACATTTGGGAACGTTCTTCTTACCAATTCTGTTTCCCCAAAGTCCGGAACGTAGGAACAGATAGCGCAATAAGTAAGCGGGTCGTGCGCCGAAAAGAGTTGTGGAACTTCATTTTCAATATATTGTTTAATAGACATGGTGTAATGGATTGAGTTAGGAGGAGAGAAGCGACGCATTTTTACTACATCAACGCCGATATACTGTCTGTGTCCGGCAAAGAGATAGCTTTGGGCGGCCAGATAACACCCAAAGTCGATGACAATTTTATTTTGAGGGATAAGCTCGCTTAGGCTTTTATAAATATTGATAAAACCCAAAAACTGGGGTTCAAGTTCGCACCTGTCCTGTGACATAACGAGCGCATATTCATCTGGCGGAATGCGAGCTGTGAGCTCCTTTAAAATACGGTAATACCGTGCATCATCCCAATACTTCATAGCGTCCCCCCGTGTTTGATTTTATCAAGAGATTTAGATAGGTTGGTACTCCATTCTGGAATTGAACCAGAAACCTCCCGCTTATAAGGCGGGTGCTCTGACCGATTGAGCTAATGGAGCAAATGGAGCAGTTCCCGCTTAAATTTTCACGCAAATCCACTGGCCAGGAGTTTTCATCTCACGATGGATTTACAAGTTTTCAGCGGGCATTGTCGTTCTCTGTGAGGAATCCTGCTCTCACGCTCACATCAGGCGGTCGCTATCCGCCATCTGGCAGGGATGGAAGGGCTCGAACCTTCATATGACGGTTTTGGAGACCGCTGTGTTTCATTACACCACATCCCTATCCAATTGGAATAATCCTGTTGTATAAAGCAAAAAACTGTTCGCTTACCTGCTTGTCTACGTGATAATGTCCGAAATACCACCGCTTAAAGATAAGGTCCGAACGTACCCTGTCCAAAAAACTGACCAGCGGGTCATTTTCGTACCATGGTTCGAGCATTGTTTGGACGAAACGCGGCGCACAATGGGTAAGGACATAATCAACCTTCCATCCAACCTTGTCCAAAGAATTGATGGCTGACTCCATTTCAAGCGAAGAGGGCATTTCTTCCTTCCACCAGGAGATATGTTCTTTTCTGTGGTGCCTGTCGTGAGAGGCTGCTCCGCCCATGACAAAAAACGTCTTTCCTTCAATAGTAAAAACCTGGCCTCTCAAAAGATGATAGATGTCCGGCGCAATCTTCTGGACTGTACCGCCAAACATTGCAACTTCTGGAAATGATTTCAGATAGTCAAAATTTTCGTGATTTCCATCCAGCCATAGAGTTGTGAAGGGCTTTTGGGACAACCAATTTCTCCAATACATTTCCTCGTTGGAGCCATCCCAAACAAGTCCAAAATCGCCAAGGATAATGAGGTAATCGTTTTTGCCTAACTGTTTTTGCTGAGGGAACCGTTTTGTGGATAACTTTCCAATATCCAGATTGGCATGGATATCTCCGGTTACATATATCATTGAAAGTAATTCCTTTCTACATCCGCAATCTACATAGGGTATTTTCTGGTTAACATGACGCGATGCGAGCTGGGATGCCGGGGGTTTGTTTCTTCTGTTAGTGGGAGATTTCGGCCTGCCTGTTGTGGGACAGTGGTTTTATGTCTTGTCCTCTTTCAGCAGGTTGTATTTCGAGTTTCTAGGTTGGAAGAGTGGGCCCTGAAGGCGCCTTTTCTTTTCCGGCGTGCCTGTTCCCTTTCCCAGCGAGATGATACTTCGGCCTTTGGCCAAAGCACGCCGCATTTGCGGCGTTATGCATTGCGGATGCTTTAAAGTTTTATCCTGTAATCTTAATAGGTTATTTCCTGGTGCTGGAGGCGATAAGCTCAACTGAAGCGTTTCTGTGATCTTGTTGTGCGACAATGTGATTTCTGTCTTTTACAGCTCGTGATGACATATTCGCATCTGCGGACTCCGGAAACGTTGTTGCGGGCAGCGCCTCCGTGGGGCAATCGTGCATCCCCACATCGTGTTACTTACGCCATCGGCAATAAGCGCCGCCATAGACGGCTATGCATTACAGGAATTTCTGTTTATTGATTATCTCATATCGTTTTTCATAAACCTGATGACGTTGACCTCCATTTTTTCATTGATGTGATTTACAATGGCGTCAATCCGCTCCGGTTCTACTGAATGGTAATAGCTGTATAACCCATGCATCACCTGAACGTCGCCTTTATCCCACTGCACTCCGTTTTTCTTATCGGTTATGTAGTTATACAGCATCGACTGAAATTGGCGCTTTTTCTTGTGGCCGACTGTGATTTCATTATCCTTGTTCAGCATAACGCCCAAATTCCAGTTTCGTCCAGAGGATGAACCGTATCTCGTTTTAGCCGCATTGATGGAAAACGGCGCATTAAAACTGACCAGCGTATCTACAATCAGCCTTTCAACTGCATGGATATCAAAATCAACTCTGGAAGAGATAGTAAAATCATCGGCATATCTTGTGTAGATAAACGACTGACGGTTATAGTTGCGAAAGGCATTGTAGAGCTTAAAGTCTATCGGAATCATCATGACGTTTGTGATGAGCGGAGAAATAGGAGTTCCCTGCGGAAGCCCTCCGTTTAAGAAGGCAAGTTCCAGCGCCTTTTCCAGTTCGGCTTTCCCTTCTGGGTCTTTTACCACCTCGCTGAACGGAAAAATCATAGAGAACATACGCATAACAAAATCCAGGTTTGTACTGCCGAAAAAGTCATGAAGGTCGAGTTTTCCAAACCATTTGCTTTCATTCTTCTGATGGCGCTTTACAGCATCGACGGCGCAGCGTTTTTTGATATAGGCGAACGCTGATGTATGATAGAGAACGTGAAAATCCTCCTCAAAAAGGGTTTTTAATCTGCGCAAAGCGTCCATCAACTCCGGGTTTGGCGCATTGATTTGGCGCAATCCTCCTGAATGTTTGGGAATATAAAATGTGTGGTAGAGAGAATTGCGTTCTGCCAGACGAAGTTCTTCGGTAGACTGGTTGTATCGAACCAGTTTTTGAACCAGGCTTTCTACATTTATTTTCTTTGTAAAATGCTCGCTGGCGTTTTCAAATTCATACGTCCTGGTGTTTGTCATGTTCGGGTTGACAACGGTCGGACTCTGAATATTTTGAAACAGAAACTCTTCCAACGTCATCTGGTGATAGATGGGAGATTGTTTTACCGTAATATATACCAATTTGCTCCCTCCTTTTTGTGTTTCTTAGAACTGTAACCTACATTGGTGCGTTCTGGGAGTCGCCGGGGTGGTCTCCTTTTGATTCTATAATGAGAGGCGGGTTTCTCTTTAAACAGTTCGGGGTGTTTGGGGTTCGAGTTGGATAACAGTTTTGTTTCCCCTAGTATTTGGGTTCGTTTCCAGTGTTGTTATTTTTTTTTTTTTTTTTT
>OLXK01001334.1_pt1 | contig 17755 bp, 11 predicted proteins | sample 1674321 | NCBI WGS metagenome assembly OLXK01 (sample SAMEA103958162, study PRJEB25191) | human gut metagenome | reverse complement strand
GCCAAAGGACCACTCTCGGATCATTTCCGGAGAAGCGATACCGATTTTGATTGCATCAAAAGTCATTGGTTCTCCGTTCTTTCTCCAGGTTTCTGGCTTTTCCAGCTTCTTTGTCAGCCGTTGCTTTCCACGACATCTCCTTCTGGATGTTGAAAACATCCTTCCTGCCAAACCACTGCTCATCCACCAGATTGTTCTGTGCGTTGCAGATCCAACTGGGGGTAAACACCTCTGCTTTGTCACGGGTGCGGTTGGTCTGGTGCTCCAGTGCTTTTTCCACTCTGGGCTGGATCAGACTGTCCTGTTCGCCTGTAACCAGTTCCGGCAGGATTTCTTTTTTGAAGCTGTATGGTTCGCCCAGTTCAGCGTAATCATCGGTTGCCCAGATGATGTTTTTCTTGGTGGTCTTGTCCTGAAGCAAAATCTCAAGGAGAGTGCGTTCATGGTCCAAAAGTTCCTGCTTCAACAGGTCAATTCCTGCAATGCTGAACATCCGCCGCCCTCCCTTCAATTTGTTGATGGTACTATAATAACACACCTTTCGGGGTTTGTGAATGTTTTACAAGAAAGCCGTCCATCCATGCCTGCTTTTTGCCGTTCCCTCTTGAAACCAAAATCGCATTCTGTTCAGCGATGCAATCGCGCAGCCTGCATCGGTACGGTGCAGTTCAAGGGTTTGGGTGTTCCCAACAAGTATTTTGCAAAGCAAAATAAGCAGATGTATATACGTCTGCATTGCTTGCTACAACAATGCGTCCTTTCAGTCCGTATTCAGCCAATTTTAGCTCTAGTTAAACATGAGAGCTATCAGGAAGAAAATCATAGCAATACCAACGAGCCAAGGGATGATTTTCTCTTGATGGAACTCCCTGAATCCAAAAGATCTTATAAGCAGAACACCCAATAGACCGATGATGCACCATGCAGTAACGGTAAGACAGATATCGTACATTGTTCCTTATGCATTCATGAGTGTGGTGCTAAAGATTTATGGCAGTGGCACATTGCTTTTATACAAATAAAAGTGTACAATAATAACAACTTTGCAAGCAATCCCCTTCAAGGAATCAACTGGAACATGGGTGGAGACTGTACCTGTTAAGCGGAATTGTTTGAATGAATTCAATTCAACATAAAAGACAGTTGCTCATTTGTGAGTAGGAGGAATATATGATGTTTGATTGTGGTTTACAGAATATTTTCCGGCTGAAAAACGGACAGTCCCGTTCCATCAACTGGGAAAACCGGAACGGAGAAAAAGGAAAAGGCGGCATGGCATCCAGCGATCTTGGTCCGTCCAGAAAAGGTTCCCCGTGTATCCCGAAAATAGAAGCAGGAGAGACCGTAACACTTGGTGAGATCCAGGGAGAAGGCATGATTCAGCACATCTGGATCACCGTTACAGACCGTACCAGTGAACGTAACCGTTATGTTCTGCGGGATCTTGTTCTGCGCATGTACTGGGACGATGAAGAATTCCCATCCGTTGAATGCCCGCTTGGCGATTTCTTCTGCTGCGGCTTCGGTGTTTCCTACCAGGTAAACTCAGTCCCGATTGCTGTCAATCCGACCCGTGGTTTCAACAGCTATTTCCCGATGCCGTTCCGTAAAAACGCCCGTATTACCATTGAAAATCAGTGTGATGAGCCGATTCCGGCCTTCTTTTATCAGATCGACTATTGCCTGACAACGGTTCCGGAGGATGCTGCCTATTTCCATGCCCAGTGGCGTCGTCAGCGCATAACGGAAAAGGCAAAAGACTACGTTGTCCTCGACAACATCAAAGGGAAAGGCCAGTACGTTGGAACTTATCTTGCACTGACCAGCCTCGAACGCTACTGGTACGGAGAAGGTGAGATGAAATTCTACATCGATGGAGACAAGGATTATCCAACCATCTGCGGAACCGGAACAGAAGATTACTTCGGCGGTGCCTGGAGCTTTGCAACACAGCAAAATGGCCAAACCGTTGAAAATCAGTACTGTACTCCGTATCTTGGCTATCCTTACTACTCTAGCCACGATACCTTCCTTCATAATGATTACCACAATGATGATCAGATGCCACAACGCAGCTTCTACCGCTGGCACCTTCTTGATCCTATCCTTTTTGAGAAGGACCTTAAGGTAACTCTGCAGCAGATTGGTGTCAGCCACGGAGGTCTTTTTGAACGTCAGGATGATGTCGCTACCACAGCTTACTGGTACCAGACGCATCCTCATGTACCATTCGCGCCACTCATGTCCAGAAAAGAGCGCTGGCCAAGATGATTTTTGACGCTTTTCCTATTTTATATGTTTCATGACTTTGCATACTCTGTGCATGATTTCAAATTCTGTTCTTGCGGATTGTGTGCAGTCGATGGCGGGCATGAGTGTCTCCGTAGATGCGGAAATCCAGAAGACTGGGAAGAATTATCTGAAGCGCAAAGCGTAGATGATTGAAAATTAAGCTGAACACGATCTTTGAAGCAGAAGTTCAGCGGCGAGCAAAAGCTCTTGACCCTTAATAAAGAGGCCAAGAGCTTTTTACATCTTGTTTGGGAACATAAAAGAAGGTACAATGGTAGAAAAGAAAACGTGCATCAGTCAAATAAGGTGGTGGAGGCGATGGGCGTACATTATGCACACGGAAAGATGTGTAGCACATGTGAGTACAGTTGGTGAGTGTAAAATTTATTTTGAAGATTTCATGCCCTACGGTCTGGTACTGAAAGAAGCGAATGACTTTGATGCTCGTGTGATCAGCTTCTATTCTAGGGGCATTCAAGAGTATTGCCAGCAGCGGTGCAAAGAGTGATTAGATATTGGAGGAATTTGAAAATGTGGTTGGATAATGCTTCAGAAGTAGATATCTTGTTTTATGAACCATATGCAAACGTCATTGCAGACATTTCTCAGAATCCAAATTACAAACCATTAACCATCGGAGTATTTGGAGTCTGGGGTGCTGGAAAATCAACCCTTCTTAAATTGATAAAACAGAAAATTGATGAGAAAGCACAGAAAAAGGAAAAAACATTATGTATTAATATTAATGCTTGGATGTTTGAGGGATATGAAGATGCAAAAGTGGCTTTGATGGAGGCACTTTTGCGTGAAATTAAAGAACACAAAGACATTCCCTCTAAAGTAAAAGACGGCATATCGAAATTATTGAAAAAGCTTGACTTATTTAAACTTGCGACGAAGGCCGTATCGGTAGGGGCACCTCTGATTGCATCGGCTGCAACGGGAAATCCAGTGCCTTTTATGATCAGCATTTCTACGAATGCTGAAGCAATTGGCGAGAGTGTTAAGAATACAGCTAATGCTGTTCAGTCGATTCGGGATGATTATATTAAAACTGACGAAGTAAATGATGAAAATAGTGTTGTTAATAATGTCAGAAAATTCAGAGAAGAATTCCAAAAGGCTCTTGAAGATGATGCAATTGAAAATATTATTGTCTTAATCGATGACTTGGACAGGTGCCAGCCAGATCGAATTATAGAGACATTAGAGGCAATTAAACTTTTCTTGTCAGTAGAAAAAATGACTTTTATTATTGCAGCAGATGAAAATGTTATTCAGTATGCCATAAGAAAAAAATATCCACCAATTGAAAATTACACAGTGAATTTGGATAAAGAATATATCGAAAAAATTATTCAATTGCCAATTTATATACCAGAACTGTCATCAAAAGATATAGAAAATTATTTGATGTTCTTGGTTGTACAAGAGTACTGCCCAAAGGAGCAGTTTAAAGCTTTTTTAGAAAAGATAAAAAAAGAAAAGCTTCTCATATCAGATGATGTTATCGATGTGCAGAAAATAAAGGAAAAGGCGATGGATTTTATTGGAGATGAGAATAAAAGAAAATTTGAAGAAACAGTAGATGTTATTGCCGGAATAAAAGCCATTGTTGCAGGAAATTTAAAAGGTAATCCTAGACAAACAAAACGATTTTTAAATACCTATATAACAAAAAAGAAATTGGCAGAATTGTATTTTGGAACTGATGAAGGTGCTCTTGACACACGAGTATTGGCCAAACTCCTTGTTCTTCAAAAGCTGGATAATGACTTGTTTATACAGTTAAATGAGTGGAATAAAAGATTTACAACGGAAAATGAAGAATTTAAAGCAATGCTTGAGTGCATAGAATCGCCTGATAATGAAAATGAGAAATTTAAAGCATGGAATGTTCCTTCGATAATTAAATGGGTTGAATCTGAGCCAAAACATTTGGAGAAAATACGTTTGGATCGGTATTTCTACTTGACAAGGGAATCTCTAAAAAAGGCAGATGTTGATATTTCAACGCTTTCGGCAGCTGCAAAGGATGTCCTGGAACATATTGGAAGAGCAGCGCGCGGATTGATGCCTCAGATTGTAGAGAAGATAGCGGCTTTGAACGCGGTTGATCAGTCAAAGGTTTTCGAGGTCGTCACTCCTAAAATCAAGAAGGGTGAAATTGAGTTTTATATTATAAGAAGCTTGTTTGTGAATTTTGAGGCGTATAGAGATAAAATCTGTAATGCATTGGAAGAATATTCGAAAAAGATAACGCTTGGAAGTGTACCGGCGATTAGAGAAATGAGAGCAGCAGATTTAAAAAAGGTAGATGATCTTCTTGCTACTTGGGAAAAATCGGGGATACTTGAAAAAAAGATTATAGAAGAAATAAAAAAAGAAGGAAAATAAAAAATGGGAACTTCTAAAGGATATATTCCGCCGACTAAACCAGAATGGAGTAATGCCAAAAGGGCTATATCATCTTTTTTACGAAATCGGGATGCAGATTCAAGAGTAAACGCTATTCAGAAATTTGGTGAGGCAATGAGTTCTGGAGCTGCAGTTGGCACTACATCATTTGCCAACGCTGCTGGTAATATTTTGGGGTTTGCCTATGATATTAGACAGCAGGGCTTAGAACAAGGTTTGATCGATTTTGGTCGATCAGATTTAATTGGAAAATCTTCGAATGAAATATTGCATGAACTACTTTATCAATTTACAAATAATTCCTCTTCGCTAGAAGATTCATTAGCGGCAGATTCACTATCTCAGGCTCTTGATAATTTGCAAATAGATTCCGTAGATCAATTGGGAAATGTGGATTTGGACAGTTTGTTAAGAGAAATGGTTACCTCATTTGTGCAGATCAGTTTCGATGTGAATTTTGAAGAGAAAATAGGAAAAGGTCGTACAAGTAACGAAAAATTTGAGATATTAGATGAAATGCATTCATACATAGCTGATGCACTACATGATTCATTGTCTGATAAGGAAATAAAGCAAATTAATCTTAAGGACATCGGTGCAGCAAATGTTGTTAAAGAGGCATTGAACGAAGCATATGATGTATGTGCGCGTTTTTATGGGGGGACAGCCTAATGAAATTTTGGATAAAAAAAGAAAACGATGCGGACCCGGACATTGAATGGAATGACGCTTATATTCTTACATTAAACAGGGACTCAAAAAGCACTATCTATTCTGGATTGCCCAATATATGGTATCATTTGGGTCAGCAAAGAATGAATTCGATTTACGAAGATTTATTTGTAATAGGACTTAGTGTGTTTGCCTTAGATAAAAGGATTTCGAGAAGTCTATTTTTGGATTCATGGACACGAAAAATAGAGGTTTCTATTCCAGTTTTAGAGCGGGACAAATGGGATAATTGTAAAATCCAATGGAGCAAGATTCTTTCTTTTTTGACAGGAGATGAGTGGAAGGTTTCTTTTCGGCAGGCGACTACGGAATACGGTTCGCATAAGAACAAAAATAGAAAATATATAGATTTATCTGGATGCGATTGTGTTAGCTTGTTCTCTGGAGGTCTGGACTCATATTGCGGTGCGATAAAACTATTGCAAGAAGGACACTCTCCAGTATTGGTTGGGCATAATGAATATCCAAAGCTTCGTTATATTCAAGAACAATTCTGTGAAAATTTCAACGAATGCTTTCCTTCCCAAAAATCAGTTTTTCTTGGCTTTACCGCTGGAGCAAGAGCGCCATTTAAGACGGATGAGCAGTTGTGCAGAGTGGAAAATACTTCTAGAGGACGTTCTTTACTGTTTTTATGTGCGGCGGTTTCTATTGCTGGCATCATGGGAAAACAAGTTCCGGTGTATATACCTGAGAATGGATTCATTGGCTTAAATGTGGCTCTTACAAATGGCCGAAAAGGATCCTGTAGTACTAGGACAACGCACCCTTGTTTTTTAAATTCACTAAATGAGCTGATTGCAAGTGTTGGAATTCAAAACCATATTTCTAATTTCTTTGCTTTTAACACCAAACGAGAAATTGTGAATATGGTTTCCGAAACAGATGCATTTAAAAGGTGCTATAAAAATACTATTTCATGCTCGCATCCATGTGTAGCTAGATACAATCGTGTGGGTTCTAGAGAATATCCTGTAAACTGTGGATTTTGTTACCCTTGTATTATTCGGAAGAGCTCTTTACAAGATGTTGAGTCGAAAGAAAATGAGGTCAGAAAGGCATCGGAATTCATTGAAGCAGAAGCGGATAAAAACAAATCTGCAGATCTATTTGCGGTTTTAAGTAGTATTCATAGATACAAAAATTTTTCGGATAAAGAGATTGAAAGATTGATTCGTTGTACGGGAAAACTTGATTTTGAAGAAGTTCAAGCATTTAAACGAGTCTATAAACAAGGTATGAATGATTTGATTGAATATTTTTCAGATGATTCGAAAATAGAAGCATATATGTAATGATGAACTTAATAGATACACATTTCCATTTGGATCATTATAAAAACTATCTGGAGATGGCCAGAAATATTACAGAACTAAAACAGTATACAATCTGTGTAACAAATTCACCTGGTGTTTTTTGGACGTGCAAAAATCAAATTACAGAGACAAAATATTTAAAGTTTGCTATAGGCTTTCATCCGCAGGAGTCGACATTAGATGAAAATGATATAAAAGATTTTATGAGACTTATAATGTTGACTAATTATATTGGCGAAGTAGGATTAGATTATTCGGCGAAATCGTATATGGACAAACAACTTCAATTAAGATTTTTTGAACAGATTGTGGAGCTTTGCGCTTCGGAAAATAAGTTGATGACGATACATATCAGGGGAGCAGAAGAAGATGCTATTCGTATTTTGGCAAAATACAATCCCCAAAAAGCAATTGTGCATTGGTATACGGGAAATCGCGACCATATGTTGAAATTAGTGGATTTAGGTTGCTATTTTTCGATAAACACAAACATGGTAAATAGTTGTAATGCGGAAAAATATCACTTGTTGCCTTTAGAACGGCTTTTAATAGAATCTGATGGCCCGTACACGAGAGTTAATAAGAAAAAGTATGTTCCTTCTCTTCTGCGGGATGCTTATGATGAAATATCAGTCTTCTATAAGAACTTTGATATGATCAGTAATATTTATGAAAACTTCAAAAGAATACTATCGGTTTAGATTAATAAAGATAGAATATATTCTAATATATTGCTATATAGAAGTTACAGCAGGAATGGTATGATACAAGAAAAATAGATGTGTGAAACTGGAAGAAAGTAATGAATGAGGTAATAGTCTATCATATCATGCACACGGAAAGATGTGTGGCACAGGTGAGCACGGCTGGTGAGTGCAAAATTTATTTTGAAGATTTTATGCTCTACGGTCTAGTGCTGAAAGAATCGAATGACTTTGACGCTCGAATCAATAATGTGATCAGCTTCTATTCTTGGCGTGCATCCAGACTGATACCGTACGACCGTACTTATGCAAAGGAAATCTTGAATAGCATTGGTGTGTCCCAGAGCAATACGGATAGGGAACGTGCCTGGATTACGCTTTCTTACCATTGCTTATCTTTGTTGGATGTGTTCTGGGTAAAAGCAGAAAATGAGACAGTTCGGTTCGAGGAGATCAACCTTTACACGCATTCTCTGGGCAATGACTTTGTGGATATTGCACTGTGTGGACATCAGAAGACTGTAACAAATGCCCATTTTCTGGCTGATGATTTGTCCACGGGTGGATGCTACCCCAAGGCGTGGGTGCACAAAGAGGATGGCTTTTACCTTTATAAAGGCGGTGGAAGAAACGCTGTTGAGCGCGAAGTGCTGGCAAGTAAAATTTGCCGATGCTTTGACTGCCATCAGGTTCTGTATGGGCAGGGGATGTTTGAGAACGAGCCAGTTTCCATCAGCAAAATTATGACTTCACAGCGGTATAGCCTTGTGACGTATGCAGCCTATGATGTCTACTGCACAAACCGTGATTGGAATACGCTGGATAAAATTCTGGAACTGGATGCTCACGGATACTATATGATGAACATTCTGGATTATCTGGTGGGCAACACTGACCGCCATTGGGAAAACTGGGGCCTGTTGGTGGACAATGAGACGAATCAACCTATCCGTCTGCATGACCTGATGGACTTTAATCGAGCGTTCCAGCAGTATAACACGCTGGAAGGTGCAAACTGCCTGACTGTTGGAAAGCGGCATTTGAGCCAGAGAGAAGCGGCTATGGAGGCAGTACAAGCGATTGGCCTAAACCAGATTTGCGATGTAGAGAGTTCTGTATTTGTTGGATATGAGCAATATGGCGAAATGTTCAGCAGCAGATTGGAAGAAAGGACCTCTGAATTTGTGCGAGATTGCGGTGAATGAAAACTACCGTTTGTAGCAGATCTGTAGCAAATCGAGTCTATTTAACGAATCATCGTCCTAAAAAACGAAAAGTCATCATGCATCACACGCAGGGGGGTCTGGGGTTCGAGTCCCTAATTCTCCACCATACAGTTCGTACTCGAACCCGATTCTTTATGAAAAAGGGTTCGGGTACGTTTTGTTTATCGGAAGTTTGCGTTTGCGACAGCAACAAACACCCCAGTGGGATGTTTGAGCAACAGAATAGGCTACCAGGAAATCCCAAGTCGCATGACGTGGAATTTTTTGTTTCAATCAAGGACTCGAATGGCATCCACGTAAAAAGTCCATAGCAAATGAGCCGGGAGCCTTCTGTAGATCAGAGGCTTCCGGCTCACTGCATATTCATGATAAAAGCAAAATTCCTGCCACCAGTACCATGTTGCAGGCAAAAAAACAGCGCGGGCAGTGCATCCACAAGGGCCGGCGAAAGAGTGAAATCGTCCGGGACAGGATCGTTTTGATTCATGTGATCGACCTTTGCATTTCTCCACGCAGCGCCGGAGAGACCTTTCTTGCTGAATTTCTGAAAAAAGAGCAGCGCTTTTGCGCAAGATCGTCAATGCGTTCTGCAGCAGGTCACGGGTCAATATCCAGCTCACGCAGAAGCAGCCGGAGGGCGGGCGAGATGTTCTCGCGGTTCCATACGGCCCAAGCGGGAACGGTATCGTTTTCCAGCGGGATAAAGGTGAGGTTTTTGTTGGCGGGCAGCTGAGCCAGCACCGGTTCGGCAAGGATGGTATAGCCGCCGTAGAAAGCCAGCTGCAACATCAACTCCTCCATGGAATACGCAAATTTGATGTTCTGCGGGTCGCTGCCGTGGCGGGTGAGGACTTGCGCAAACTGGTTCCACAGCTCCCGATCCATGGCGGGTACATAATATTGTTCGCTGGCAAGCTGGCTGCGGTGCAGGGACGCATAGCTGGACAGGTGGCTCTGGCGGTTGAGCACTACGTACTGGCGCAGCTGGCCTACTTGAGCACGCAGCAGGGAGGAGGCATCCTCCAGCGGGACCAGCTCCAGCTGCAGGGCAAAGTCCAGCTTTTTCTGCTGCAGACGTTTTTTCAGGGTGGGAAAATCCCCAAGATGAAAGTGCAGCGGAATGGCAGGGTGCTGCTCCTTGAACAGCAGCAGCTTTTCCAGAATGGGCAGGTTTTCCATGCCGCTCATCATGCCGATCTCAAGCGGGGTGCTGCACTCGGCAGCAGCGGCGCGGGTGCGGCGGGCGGCATCTTCCGCAAGGTCGGTGATGCGCACCGCATACTCGTAGAATACCTGCCCGGCACTGGTAAGCGCCACCGAGTGCCGTGTGCGCTGGAACAGCTCGGTTTCAAGTTCTTCTTCTAGCAGCTTGATCTGCTGGCTGACCGCCGTTTGGGAAACATAGTGCTGCTGTGCCGCTTTGGAAAAGCTCAAATTCTGTGCCACCGCAATAAAATAGCGCATCTGCTGCAGGGTCATGACCGGCTCCTTTTTCTCTTAAAAAATTGCTTATAACTTTTACTTCTAATTATAAGAAGAAAGCAATATTTTTCAAGTGCGAGATATTGTGATAGAATTAACAATCGAAAGGGGCACACGACCCCGCACATTGAGAAGAAAGAGAAAAACGAAAGGAACCACCAAGATGAAAAAGATCTCGCGCAAAAGCTTTCTGAAGCTGGCTTCTGCTGCTGCCATGAGCGGCATCACCGCCGGTGCACTGGCTGCCTGCAATGCTGCTTCCGGCAGCACGGCTGCATCTTCTGCCGCTGCAAAGTACACCCCGGGTACCTACACTGCCACGGCCAAGGGCATGAGCGATATCACCATGACCGCCACCTTCAGCGAGACAGCCATTACCGACATCCAGCTGGATCTGTCCGGTGAGACCGACTCCATTGGTCAGGCCGCAAAGGATGACCTGATCAAGCAGCTGCTGGAAGCCCAGAACAGCACCATCGACGGCGTGTCCGGTGCAACCATTACCAGCGATGCTGTGAAGCAGTGCATGAACGACTGCATCACACAGGCTATGGGAGGCACTGCAGTGTCTGCCCCGGAAGCTTCTGAGCAGGCTTCCAGCTGGCGCACCGCCCCGGAAGCCATCCCGGACAGTGAGATCACCAAGACCTATGATGTTGACGTTGCCATCATCGGTATGGGCTATGCCGGCCTGAGCTGCTACCGTGAGCTGGCCGAAGAGGGCAAGAACGTTCTGGTGCTGGAAGCCATGCCCCGCGAGAGCTGGTGGACGGTCGGCCACGATATCGGTCACATCAACTCGGACTACCTGCTGAGCCACGGTGTGCCCAAGGTGGACGAAGTGGAGTTTGTGAACAACTGGATGATGCAGACCCACGGCAAGGCAAACACCGCACTGGTGATGAAGTTTGCCAAGAACAGCGGCAGCACTGTGGACTGGTGGCTGGACAAGATCAACCCGGACACGCTGGCCAAGACCCGCATCCAGTTCTGGCCGGATAACGAGTACACCGTGCACCAGCTGAACAACGGCATGCACTACTACACCGGCACGCTGGAATGGTGGGAGAACTACTGGGAGAACCCCGCCAGCGGCGAGAAGAACAACAACACCGCCGGTCAGCTGGAGCTGAAGGACCTGAGCTGGGACAACTACAATTATGTGGAGGAGAATTTCTCTGACAATGCCACCGCTCTGTTTGGCACCAAGGGTGTGCAGCTGGTAATGGACGGTGCAAAGGTCACCGGCGTGATCGCACAGGACGGCGATGGCAATTACCTCAAGATCAACGCTAAGAATGGCGTTGTGCTGGCAGGCGGCGGCTTTGGCGGCAACAAGGAAATGATGGACGATCTGCTGCCGGACATCAAGCGTCTGTTCACCAAGGATGAGGACTTCTTTGCTCCCTTTGGCTGCGACGGCTCCACCATCCAGATGGGTGTGTGGGCAGGCGGCCGTCTGGAGGGCGACATCTCCACCATGAACTTCGACTCCATGGCCGTGCCCGACTATCTGCCCGGCCCCCTGTGGGTGGACGAGAATGGCCAGCGCTTCCAGAACGAAGCCTTTGCCGGCCCGGAGATCAACGGCTTCTTCATGGCACGTGCAAAGCGCGGCAATATCACCTCCATCTACGACAGCACCTATGAGACCCAGATCCTGCGCGGCTTCCCCGGCCATCAGGCATTCGAGTACGACATGCCCGCTGTGGTGGAAGCCATGAAGGGCAACTTTGAGGCCGCAAAGGCTGCTGGTGCCGAGGGCGCCAACGGCTGGTACTGCGCCGACACCATCGAACAGCTGGCTGAGTACATCGGTGTGGAGCCTGCAGCCCTTTCCGCTACTGTGAAGCAGTACAATAAGGTTTGCGCCGAGGGCTACGACAGCGACTTTGCCAAGGACCCGCACTTCCTGAATGCAGTTGCAAAGGCTCCCTTCTACGCCCATGTCACCACCCCGAGTCTGGGCTTTGCACTGGTGACCACCGGCGGCTTTGTGACCACCAATGACCAGCAGGTGCTGAACGAGGATTATCAGCCCATCGAGGGCCTGTACGCTTCCGGCAACACCTGCGGTATGCGCTTTGGTCCCGAGTATATCACCCCGATCCCCGGTGTGAGCATTGGTATGTGCCTGACGCTGGGCCGCGAACTGGGCAAATACCTGGCTGCAAAGTAAGCAGCTGCCTTCGTCAAAGCCTGATCGGCTGCAGTAAAGCCCCATAAGCAATAAAAGATCCCGTCCACTTCTGGGTGAACGGGATCTTTTTTGCGTATCAGACAGGAAAAAGCGGCTCAGAGGTCGTTTTTCTCCTGCCCCAGATTATCGGATTCCAGGACGACACAAACTATGTTGCCATTGGCGGCGTAACGCCGGAGAACATCCCGGAGTTCCGCAAGGCGGGCTGCCTTGGCGTGGGCCTTGCCAGCAGCCTGATGCCGAAGGACAAGGCCGCCGCCCGCGACTGGGATGCCTGCGCGGAATACGTGCACATGCTGCTTACAAAAGCCAAAGGCGAATAAACCGCAGAAACAGCAAGACCGCTCACACGAAAAGATGAGCGGTCTTTTGTTGTGTGATGGGATGGCATTGCGGCCTACTCTTTAGACCATGACTTCGCGTCATCCTGCCGGAGCAGTCGGTGCCGATGCCGTTCTGCTTTGTCTGCTGCGTGAACCACTTTCACTCCTGAAATGAACTGCATGAAAAATCAGAAGGCCTCATTCTATTGACTTTGCCTTTGCAGGGGAGTATACTCCATGTCACCAAGAATATTACGGCAATGACGAGAAAAAGTACCCGGAAGGAATGCTGCAGAGAGCTGCCGGTTGGTGCAAGGCAGTGCAGGGCATCCGTGGGAAGATCCTCTCCGAGCTTTTCGGCTGAATGGGCGGTGTGCGCCCCAGTAAGCAGGAACGGCAGGCCCCCGTTATCACGGGCCGCGCGTTGTTGGACGTGCACTGAGTGGTCAGCGTTGTGCTGGCAATAAGAGTGGTACCGCAGAGGATATTACACGCCTTTGTCTCTTACAGACCGTAGGGGACAAGGGCGTTTTGTTTTGCGGATGCTTTTGTCCCAAAGCATGTCAGAAGGAAAAGGAGAAACAATTATGAAAACACTGGAAAAAGTAAGCGACTTTGTGGGCAAGTACATGGCCGCCATCGTTATTGTGGTGGCCGCGGGTGCCCTGTTCTTCCCCGGCCCGTTCAGCGTGGTAAAGACGGCGTGGGTCAATAACCTGCTGGGCATCGTGATGTTCGGCATGGGCCTTACCCTGAAGCCGGAGGACTTCAAGGTGGTGTTCAGCCGCCCGAAGGATGTGATCGTGGGCTGCGTTGCACAGTTCACCCTCATGCCGTTTCTGGCATGGGCGCTCACGCAGGTGTTCCACCTGCCCACCGAGCTGGCCATTGGCGTGATCCTGGTTGGCACCTGCCCCGGCGGCACCTCTTCCAACGTGATGACCTACCTTTCCAAGGGCGACGTTGCACTGTCCGTTGGCATGACCGCTGTTTCCACCGTGCTGGCTCCGCTCCTCACCCCGCTGCTCACCCTGCTGTACGCTGGCCAGCGTGTTGACGTGAACCCCATGAGCATGTTCATGTCCATCGTCAAGGTGGTGCTGGTGCCCATCGCACTGGGCTTTGTGGTCAATCACTTCTTCCATAAGTTCACCGAGGAAGCCGTCCGCGTGCTGCCTCTGGTCTCCACTACCGCCATCGTGCTGATCATCTGCGCCGTGGTCTCCGCCAACAGCGCCAAGATCATGACCAGCGGTCTGCTGATCCTTGTGGTGGTCATCCTGCACAACGTGCTGGGCTACCTCACCGGCTTTGGCGTGGGCAAGCTGCTCAAGCTGGACTCCACCAAGTGCCGCGCGATCTCCATCGAGGTGGGCATGCAGAACTCCGGCCTTGCAACCAGTCTGGCCGCCGCACACTTTGCACAGTATCCGCTGGCTACCATTCCCGGCGCTGTGTTCTCCGTGTGGCATAACATTTCCGGTGCGATCCTCGCCAACTTCTTTGCCCGCACAGCAGAGAAGAAGGATTGATCTTTCATAACATAGTAAAGCCCCCGGCAGGCGCAAACCTGCCGGGGGCTTTGCTGTGCCTGCGGGCCGGACATCTGCAACAAAACCGGCACAAATTGTGCTTTTCACGCTGCTTTTAGGGCGATTCACGCAGGTTTGCTTCCAAAATGCGGTAAAGTGTGGGATAATCAAGATACTGTAATATATACCCCCCCCCGTAAAAATGCGAGGGGAAAAAGGAGGTTGTACCATGAAACAAGGCAAACTTATCCGGCGTGCAGTATCGGCGGCGCTGGCCGGATGCATGATGTTCACCTTTTCCGCTCCGGCGCTGGCCGAAAGCACCGATGCGCTGATGCAGCTGAGCACCGCTGCCAAAAGCGCGGTGAGCGTGCTGGATATGCAGAATGATATCTCGGAGTCTGTCACAACGATGGATCTCCGCAACGGCAGCATTATCGTTTCCGTTGAGAACGGCCAACAGTATGCCGAACAGAAGAACATCAAACGGCAGATATCTGATCTGGTCGTTACCACAAACAACGACGAGACGACCAACACCCTGACCATCGAAGGCGGCACCACGGCAGCAAAAGTGACGCTGCATAATGTCAATATCGATGCTTCCGGTGCGGCAGTCTCGGTCAGCGGTGATGTGGAGCTGATCATCAGCGGCACGAATACCCTGCAAAGCGGCTGGGACCACGCCGGTGTGGAAAAGGCCGACGACAACGGGACCCTGACCATCAGCGGCTCCGGTGAGCTGAAGGCTTACGGCGGTTACTGGGGTGCAGGCATTGGCAGTGGTTCCGAGAAAGGCTGCAGCAATATTGTGATCGAAAGCGGCACCATCACCGCCAAGGGCGGTGTCTTGGGTGCAGGCATTGGCGGAGGTCAACTCGCAGCGGGTCAAAATATTACGATTCGTGATGGTAATGTAACGGCGATACCCGGCAGCGAAGCAGCTGGTATTGGCGGCGGCAGTCGAGGTGACGGTAGGAACATTACCATTGAGGGCGGCACTGTATATGCAGAGTCCGGCGGCGGAAACGGCCCTGCTGCGGCAATCGGCGGCGGACGATGGACTGGCAAAGGCGAAAACATCCAGATCACCGGCGGCAATGTTACGCTGAAAACTGTAGATGACGATGACATTTATATCGGCAATGGTCAAGAGGAAGCTAAAATTGACACCAGCATCCTGCTTGGCACGATCACCAAACTGGACAAGGACGGCAAGCAGGTTGACGAAATTGTACAGGATTATGGCCTTGAAGTGGGCGCTGAATTCACTACACCAACCCGCGTTACCAGCAAAAACTATAAAGACATTTTAGAAAATGGTATGCTGAGTTACGACCCGACCACCCAAACGTTGAAGTCGAATAGCCCAATAAAGCGCTCGTCTCTGAAAATCAATGCACCTCAAAAAGACATAAATCTGGATGGTAAAGATCAGATTGCTGTGGCTGCAAAGTTGATTGTGGAGAATGCACGTAATGTGAAGGTCAACAGCAATGAACTGGCTGCAATTATGGCCAGATACGATACCAGCACGATCAACTGCACCGGTAAGGTGGATATCCGCAGCGGCGGATTCATGGCCGTGAACGGAAGCCTGAACATTGATGATTCCAGCGAAGTGATCCTTTCTGCGGACAGCAGCGCTGTGACGCGCAGCGCAAATATCACCAGCAACGGTGACGTGACCATTGAGAGTACCGACGGTAGAGCGGTGCAAAACCTGACGATCAACAAGGCCGAGGATGTCACCATTTCCATCAGTGATGCCGAAAGAGCAGTCTCCGAAAATACCAAGATCACCGCTTCCGGTACTGTGATCCTGAAAAACAACGCACAGGGTGGCCCTGTGGGCACTGTTGACTTTACACAGGCAGACGGCAAAAAATACGTCTACTATACCAGCGAAGCCGAGGATGCAAAGCTGATCGACCCGCGCATTCATCCGCTTGCAGAAGCGGCAGGAAGCAGCTACCTGCGCATTGAGCCGAGGGAGACTTACTACAACATTACCGTTGCGAACGGCACCGCGCAGGTGGGCGACGACACCACCGGCCTGACCAGCGCCTTTGAGGGCGAAAAGGTCACGGTGAGCGGTAACAACAAAAACCCGAGTGTTACAAAGTTCGGCGGCTGGAAAGTGATCAGCCCGGAAAGCTTTGAACTGACCGAAGCGCAGAAAAATACCGAAAAAAATATGACCTTCACCATGCCGGCCAGCCCGGTGGAGCTGAAAGCTTCTTATAGCTTCCCGGCACCTGTATTAGATATGCAAGTCACAGTGAAGGACGGCACGATCCGCGTCGGAAAGGGCGAAAGACAGACGGGCACGGTGTTCGTACAGCCGGGCCAGACCGTCACGATCGAAGCCAATGAGCCTGTCAAGGAGAATGAGTCGTTCCATCACTGGAAGGTGGAAAAAGATTCCAGCAAGAATATTGGCATAATTGAGGGTAGTCTGGGCTCCGAAACGGAAAAGGGCACGGAAAAGATCGTCTTTACCATGCCGCAGGACGGCGTGAAGCTGACCGCCGTTTACAGCATCCCCGCTTCCGTGCTGAGGAGTACCGTTACTGTTGAGGGCGGCACGGCAAAGTCCACTCTGGGCGAGGGCAGCGATATCCCCGCAGAGATCGGCACCGAGGTGAAGATCACAGCTACCCCATATGATGCCGAGAAATACCCCGGCATGGAGTTCGTGGAATGGGAGATCGTGTACCCCGAGAACTTCCCGGAGAATGTGCCGGAAGAGCTGCAGCTCAAGCTGGACAATGCCAAGAGCGCGACCACGACGTTTAAGATGCCCGTTTACCCGGTCAAACTGATCGCCCACTGGTCGGCCAGCGCGGTGGCCGGACCGGACGAACCTATTGATGAAGACTTCGGCGTAGAACCTGCACCCATGGATACCACAGGTGGCACCATTGCCGCCGTGGCCGTGGGCGGTGCAGCCATCTGGGGCGGCTACGAGATCGCCACCCGCGTGATCCTGCACAACCTCCTGCCCGAGGGCGCAGCCATCCCGGCAAACCGCGGCCAGCTGGCACTGCTCATCTGGACTGAGAAGGGCAAGCCCGAACCCGCCGCACAGCCCGCCTTTGCAGACATCACCGATGCCGAGCAGGCCAAGGCCGCTCAGTGGTGCGTGGAGCAGGGTCTGCTGGATGCACGGGAAGGCAAGTTTGAATCGGACGGCTGGATGCCCAAGTTCAAGACCATTGAGATCTGGAACAAGGCGTTCCCCAAAAAGTAACCTCTGAGCGCTTCCTCCGTAAAGCCTCAGAATGACAGATCCCCCCGATACCGGATACCCGGTATCGGGGGGATTTTTTGCGCAGGCACGCATGGCATTGGCGGTGGCAATCATCTCCGACATTTCAATGATCCAGTGACCTTGCAGTTTGCGCGAAACAAAAATACTCCAGCAACTTTCCAACCAAGAGAAAGTTACCGGAGTATTCCGCTTTACTTATTTGTTTTTACCAGCAGTGCCTGATACGGCTCCAGTTCCACATCCGCCAGCCAGACGG